>Ga0209292_1004689_pt1 | contig 14299 bp, 10 predicted proteins | sample GOMGulsemesocosm_2_FD_184634 | JGI IMG/M metagenome (GOLD analysis project Ga0209292, IMG submission 184634) | Methane-oxidizing microbial communities from mesocosms in the Gulf of Mexico - GOM9C Gulf of Mexico (SPAdes) (version 2) | ecosystem: Environmental > Aquatic > Marine > Cold seeps... | reverse complement strand
AAATAACTGATAGCTACTGACTTCTTTACGCATTAACTTATCGTTAGGATATTTTTTAAATATTGATTTTTTAAAGCAAAACTAAAAAATTCATACACCGGATTACTCTAAGGGCAGTAGTTACCACTTTTCTGACCCTTTTGTGAACGAAAAATCGACCTAAAAATAGTCCGTAAAGATACGTTAGCTGACATTGGCTTAGGCCTATCTATTGACAAGTGAACCGACAATACAGTCCTAAATTAGTTAGGCACATAACGCCATAAATGGTGGATGCCCCATTTTATAACTCCTATGCTTTTTATTTTTATTAGTGTTAACTGATGCGTGTTACTGAGACTTCTGCATAATAAGTTGTTATGTGCCTATTATTGGATACACATCCTAACAGTGGACTTGGACGTGTATCCAGCTAACATGTTTAAGCTACTTTTATTTTATTTAGACAACTAATTGTAAAATTATTCTATAACAATGTGAGTTAAACTTTTCTCCGACTAAATAATAAAAACATACTAGAAATAAAAAGTAAAATAGACGTGGGCTCAGCGACTTTTGTTAATGGGGCTTCTATAAAGTTTACATTGGTAAATGATAAAAATTCATAGATAGTTCCTCCATTCCCTACATCGGCTATTATTAATTCTAAGCTCGATATATTAGTATCTATCTCTCTATATCCTTCGGTAAGTGTTATTCTAAATAGTCCGTCTATAGTACCATTCAAAATTGAAGAGAAATCTATAATTTGAGGATTACTAAAGTTGTATGGACTGCCACTAGTAGTAAACGATGAAAGTTGATTGCTCCCTTGAATCGTATTTACATCAGTTCCTAGTAATTGTGAACCATCGTATAATTCAAACGTTAATAAGCCTTGTTTAAAACTTGTATTAAAAAACCAAAATGATAATAAATTTGTATCACTTGGCGGTGGAGCCGATAACTCAAAGCTAACTTCTAACGCGGCACCTGGAGTTAGAGTAATAATTGCTGCATTTGCGTTGAAACTTGAGAGTATCAACATTAAGAGTCCTATTGTTGTTTTCATTTTATATCCTATTTTTAGTTTAATGTCACACGACATACTTAGCACAAACCGCGCCAATTATTAACCGGTTGATTTTTAACGATTTAACTTAATTCAGTAAGGTTTGTGTAAATATACCTGACATACCATATTTTTCTTAAATCTATTCTATTGCGTAAATGCAACGCTATTAATTTGAAATCTATCACTGGTAGATGGCCTAAATAACTTAAACGTACAGGTACTGATAAGTTTAGTTTGGTGTTAAAGTGAGCACATAACAAGTGACTATGGTGTCAAACCTTAATGGTTAATTGATTTTAAGATCGCAATAAACACCATCTCTCATCATCGAATTTAAGATAACAATCAATTAAACTTAAGACTGCTTCAGACTCTGAATTGTAGTAAATAACTCAAAAGCTAATGTCGACTAGTGGTATTTGATGGATAAGCTATGTTCGATGTAGATCAAAACACACTAAAATTTTCAGTATAAATTTTCATATACTAAGCTCTTCAGTGTGGCATAAGTCTATTTATTTTTCGGTGTTGGCCAAACAAAGGGAGTGGGCTTGGTAGAAGTTGTTTCTGCTAGTGCTTTATTTTGGGCGAGTATCGCTCTGATTAATTTCCCTGTTTCTTTATGCTTACTACAAAATGTTTTTAGGTATAAGATTTCAACTCTACTGCGTGCCCAAGGAGTTGTGCGCAGAAATTTCAAGCTTGATTTAAGACGTGGTTTATTGGTAAAACAACGAATATTAAGTAACTCACCCATTTTATCCCAACCAACTTTCCTCTCCAGTTCGGTTAAAATTTGTTCAAGTTTCACGCCGTGTAGCGGGTCATTACTGTTATTCATAGTCTACCTAAAATATAAAATAGCATTGTAACAAGTTTCCTAAATATTTACAGACTTATGCGTTTAACTCACGTAAAAGAACACCAAGAACTTTATGGAGGAGCTAATCTCCCTATTGGGCTTATAACAGCCCTAAAATAGATGAATGATTACGCCTGTTTATACAAATGTATAAAATTTTCAGGATGGCAAATATAAAAGCAATACGAATTTAGAAAATAAAAAGAAAGGCTTCAAAGTAAACTTTGAAGCCTTTATGTCAGTTAATTCACTGTTATTTTTCTATAAAGTTATTTCTGAGCTGTTCTTTATGCTGTTCTTTCGAAGCATCATTAACAAGTACTACTTCGTTTTGTTATGTTGTTCTGCAAGGTACAACCATGTAGGTAGTACGGTATCAGGGTTTAACGATACACTGTCAATCCCCTCTTCTACCAACCATGCAGCAAAGTCTTCATGATCACTTGGACCTTGACCACAAATACCTACATATTTTCCGCGCGCTTTACAGGCTTTAATCGCCATCGACAATAATGCTTTAATGGCTGGATTACGTTCATCAAACAAATGAGCAATTAATCCTGAATCTCGGTCTAGCCCTAAGGTTAACTGCGTTAAGTCGTTTGAACCAATTGAGAAGCCATCAAAGTGATCTAAAAACTGATCGGCAAGTAATGCGTTTGATGGAAGCTCACACATCATGATGATACGTAAGCCATTTTCGCCACGCTTTAACCCGTGTTCAGCTAAAATATCAATAACGGCTGTTGCTTCTTCTACGGTGCGTACAAAGGGGATCATAACTTCTACGTTAGTGAAGCCCATTTCATTACGAACACGTTTAATCGCTTCACACTCTAGTGCAAAACATTCTCTAAAATCTTCAGAGATGTAACGTGATGCGCCGCGGTAGCCAATCATCGGGTTTTCTTCTTCTGGTTCGTAGTTTTCACCACCCACCAAGTTAGCGTATTCGTTTGATTTAAAATCAGACATACGCACAATCACTTTTTCAGGGGAGAACGCCGCAGCTAACGTTGAAATACCTTCAGTAAGCTTAGCAATGTAAAATTCTATCGGATTGTCGTAACCGGCAATAATATCAGTAATTTCTTCTTTTAAATCGGCAGATTGCTCGTCAAAGTTAAGTAATGCTTTAGGGTGCACACCAATCATTTTATTAATAATGAACTCTAAACGTGCTAAACCAATACCCGCATGAGGTAATCGAGCAAACGTAAATGCTCGGTCTGGGTTACCTACGTTCATCATTATTTTAAGTGGAAGTTCTGGCATTTCATTCACTTCAGAAGTAGTCACTTTGTAGTCTAACTTTCCTTGGTAAATAAAACCGGTGTCACCCTCTGCACATGACACTGTTACATTATCGCCATTGGCTATTTTGCTGGTTGCATCGCCACAACCCACAACAGCAGGTATACCCATTTCTCGAGCAATAATGGCTGCATGACAAGTACGTCCACCGCGATTAGTCACAATCGCTGAGGCACGTTTCATGATAGGTTCCCAATCAGGATCTGTCATATCAGTAACTAACACATCTCCAGGCTGAATTTTGTCCATTTCAGCTAAAGATGCCAGCACTTTAGCTTCACCGCTACCAATTTTGTGGCCAATTGAGCGACCTTCACAAATAATGTTAGCTGTTTCTTGTAATTGGAATTGCTCCATTACATTAGCGTTTTCTCGACTACGAACGGTTTCAGGACGAGCTTGAACAATATATAACTTACCGTCTAAACCGTCTTTCGCCCACTCAATATCCATAGGACGCTGATAATGTTTTTCAATGATTACTGCTTGTTTTGCAAGCTCCATCACTTCATCGTCGGTTAATGAGAATCGGTTTGACTGTGCTTCGTCTACATCAACAATTTCTACTTGTTTACCGTGTTCTTGATTCTCGGCATACACCATTTTAATGGCTTTACTACCAATATTCCTACGAACAACAGCTGGCTTGCCTTTAGCTAACGTTGGTTTGTGTACATAAAATTCATCAGGGTTAACGGCACCTTGTACTACCATTTCACCTAAACCTAGGCTAGATGTAACAAATACTACGTCTTCAAAGCCTGATTCGGTATCAATAGAGAACATAACACCGCTTGATGATATGTCGCTACGTACCATACGTTGAATACCAGCAGACAAGGCAACACCACGGTGGTCGTAGCCTTGGTGAACACGGTATGAAATAGCACGATCGTTAAATAATGAAGCAAATACGTGTTTAGTTGCCACCATTACAGCGTTAAATCCACGTACATTTAAAAAGGTTTCTTGTTGGCCTGCAAATGATGCATCAGGCATATCTTCTGCGGTAGCTGAAGAACGAACCGCAAAAGAAGCTTCATCTGAAAATTCGCCAGCAAGTTTGGCGTAGGCTTGTTCAATGTCAGCCTGCATTTGAGGTAAGAAGGGTGTATCAATAATCCATTGACGAATAGTAGAACCACATGAAGAAAGTGCATTAAGATCACTTACATCAAGGGTGTCTAATAACTTATATATTTTGTCGTTTAGTCCGCTTTGTTCTAGAAACTCATTAAAAGCAAAAGCTGTTGTAGCAAAACCTCCCGGCACTTGCACACCTACGTTTGCTAGGTTTGAAATCATTTCACCTAATGATGCATTTTTCCCGCCTACGCGTTCAACATCATTCATTCCCAGTTCTTCATACCAAAGTACGTTTTCTTCCACGACATTATCTCCAAGACAATCAATATAAAAGTGTATAGTGAAGTAACTTTATTCAGTAAATCATAAATGTACAGAAAGCTACTTAAGTATAGACCCTAATAAAAAATTGGCTAAATGTTCATGTTTAAACAATAATCGTTGATGTTAATAGAGTAAACATTCTACACTGTAAAAAACAAAACTAAAACCACTTTTAAAAGTTTTCATACGGAGGAACAAAAAATGCGAGCCGCCTTTTATATTTCAGATGGAACAGCGATCACCTCAGAGGTATTTGGTCATGCGTTGTTATCACTATTCCCCACTGAGTTTGAGCACCACACCCTCTCTTTTGTGGAAAATATTGAACAGGCGTTAATTGCCAAAGAAAAGATTAATAAGGCCAGTAAGCGAACAGGCGAACCGGCTCTGGTTTTTCACACCTTTGTAAACCCAGAAATACGAGAAATAATTGACAGTTGCGACGCACTCATTCACAACTTCCTTGAACAGTTCGTCGCTCCAATAGAAAAGCAATTAGGTATTAAAGCAAACCCACAACCCCACAGAACACACAGCATTCATGAGAAAAGTTACGACTACCGAATAGACGCCGTTAACTATGCATTAGCTAATGACGATGGCACCAAGATCAATAATTACGACAATGCAGATGTAATTCTAGTGGGTGTTTCTAGATCAGGAAAAACCCCTTCTTCGCTTTATTTAGCCCTACAATATGGTGTAAAAGCCGCTAATTATCCGTTTATAGATGACGATATGGAAGAACTGAAAATCCCTGATTTTTTAAAGAAAAACAAGAAAAAAATCTTCGGGTTAACTATTGATGCTGACCGATTAATGGATATACGAAACAACCGTATGTCGAACAGTAAGTATGCCTCTGCCCGACAATGTAGAATGGAACTAAGAGAGGTTGAAAAGCTCTATAAAAAAGAAAAAATTCCATTTATTAACACTACAAAGTGCTCGGTGGAAGAAATTTCAGCTAAAATATTGTCAGAAATGGGACTACAACGATACAAGTACTAAGTGAATTATTTTCATAAAAACCAATATAAACAGAACCATAGAGTGCAACACCTATTAAGGCAGTGCACTCAAAACACTAATGTAACCTTAACTGAAACAGTACAAAATATTTTCCGTGTAAAAATAATCCAATATAAGTTAAGTAGTTTGTGGGGAAGATAGACTGGTGCTAATAATACCCTCTTTTCAAATAAATCAGGGCTTTTTTCTCTTTTTCAGTACTCCAACCTGTCGTCAATATAGCTGAAAATAATCTAATTAACTTAGTATCATTTTTTATCTCATATAAGAGGCGGCCTCCACCACGCTTCTTAATTTCACCTAAATAATACATAAGTATATCATCAGAATCTGAACTGAATTTATCTTTTAGACGAGCAAAAATTTTATACACCATAGATGTATTATTTCCGTATGTTTTTAATATCGACTTAGCCAACCCAACCTCATCCATACTTAAAGTTAAAAAATTTCGGTTGCCATGCTGAATACCCAAAAGTTGATAGTCATTAATCATATCAATAACAGCATCTCTTTTTTTACTTAAAAAAGGAGATGCAACTAACCATCTATTCTTAAAAGCAGTCCACCCAGAAAGTGATACTGGAGGCGAACCACTTTTAACCTGCTCAATTGCAGTTAAAATCACCATACTGATAATTTCTTTAGTTGCATTGACTGCTAAACGCCCCTTTAAACTAAATTGACCAATTTCCGAATCTGCGCTCCTCCAATGTTTATCATATTCGGAATGCCCTTCTTTATCTTTCCCTGCGTATTTCAATACTCGAGTTATTCTTCCAGGAGCATGTGGAGAAAGAGACTTTTCTCTTCTAGCATGGCCTTCTGCAAATGAGTCCTGCATAGCATGACAAGCATAACCAAGCTCTAAGACCCAAAAAGATGGTTTCTGTGATTTAGAAATACTTTCTTGGCTATCAATAAGAACATTAAATAACCTTTTACTAGCAATTAGAGCATTCTTTTTAATCCAATTAACACCATCTTGATATGCTTCAAATTGACTTTGGCCGTTAAATTTACGCATAAAATGATGACTTTGACCATAATCCCCCCAATGTCCCAAATTCACTATATCAGCAAGATCCCTATGAATAACTGCATTAGCGAGATCTGCGGAATGTAAGCGAGATAAAGCTATAGCATTTTGTCCTCCATATATAGTAGCGTTAGCGGTATTTTTAAGTTCCTGTACGGCTTGTTTAGTGATTTTCCAATGTCCTGATAATTTACTCATGATTATCTTCCTTGTTAATATTCTACTGAATTTTTTTCAACTGATAGCTTCCAATATCGTGCCAACTAAAGGCATTAATTAAGCATCCATGAGGATATGAGATAAAGCAGTCTTTTTCTTGATATCTATAAATAATTTCATTTGAACCAAGCTCTAATACGTATCTAATTTCCTTATACTCTGGTTCTGAAATTAATTTGCCATCTTTTACTTTCGTAACATTAGTAAATACATCGCCATAACCTAAATCAATAGGTAAACCACAACCATCAATTCTTCCACTACATAAAAAATAATGTTCTTCTGCACAACGAATAACACTAGCCAATAGCTTTTCATCAGCTATTTCTAAGGTTACAGCTTTGCAATTTTCTTCCCCTTTTAGCGAATAATTTTTAATAAAATTGACCTTTACAATTCCACTATCTTTTTCACCATAAACAGTTACGGGGTTTGCCCACTTTGTAGTAAACGCCCAATCCCCTTTAAGTGATTTAAGTTCAGGAATAGATTCATTCGAACTAAATGAAAATGTCGGAGGTGATATAAAAAGGATGAGCAAAAAGAATAAAGTAGATAATATTACAGAGGATCGCGTGCTTGTTTTAAGAATAATATGCCATTTGTACCATATCGAAACATGCAATTTATTCATATAAATAAAGTTCCTTTTTCATTTCGCGTTAACGCTTTTGAATTAATGTGGTCAACAATATAATTGAGCCCACGTTCCATATTCGGATAAATATTACTCTATGGTATATTAAGCAGCAAGGTTTATTCATTTAGGCTTTATACACACTACCAATAAATGATAAAGACTATGTACGATTACATATTGAGTTTACTCGCTGATTTAAATAACAATAAAATTTATTTCACACTCATTAATATGTTATTGTCTTACGATAATAATCATTAATTAGGAGTATATTTACATGGAATTATTAATACCACTTATATCAAACCCCGTTGTATGGATCACTTTAGTTGTTTTATTCACGATCAAAAAAGGCATTTATTTTGTTCCGCAAAACAGAGGCTACGTTATTTATACGTTAGGAAAATACGATAAAACGTTATCCGCTGGGTTAAATTTTATTATTCCTTTCATTCAGTCTGTGGCTGCCGACAGAAACCTTAAAGAACAGTCTTTAGATATTTCTTCTCAATCTGCAATTACTAAAGATAATATTTCGTTAGAGCTTGATGGCATTTTATTTATGAAAGTAACTGATGCTGCTGCCGCAACAAACAACATTACTGATTACAAACTTTCTGTAACTCAACTCGCTATGACAACAATGCGTAATGCCATTGGGTCAATGGAGTTAGATGAGTGTTTTCAATCAAGAGATAACATTAATGCGACAATACTTGCTGCAATGACGGAAGCTACAGCGCCATGGGGCGTAATGGTGACACGTTATGAAATTCGAGATATTAACCCTCCACAAAGTATTCGTGAAGACATGGAAAAACAAATGACAGCGGAACGTGAAAAACGCTCTGTTATTTTAACCGCTGAAGGTGTTAAAACTGCCGCTATTACAGAAGCAGAAGGTTTAAAGGCTGCCAGAGTTTTAGATGCTGAAGCGTCTAAAGCCGAGCTAGTACTTAATGCTCAAGCAGATAAAGAAAAACAAATTTTAGAAGCTACAGGTAAAGCAGAAGCAATAAGATTAGTTGCCAATGCAGAAGCAGCAGCCTTATCAACAGTAGGACAAGCTGCGGAAACTCATGAAGGTAAAGCAGCTGTTACGTTAACTTTGGCTCAAGAAACTATTGCAGCACACCAAGCTATTGCAGCACAAAGCACCGTAGTACTTACTGATGGCAAAACGGGTGATAATATTGCCAATACCGTTGCACAAGCCATTGCTGTTTCAAGCTCATTAAAACTACCTGAAACAGACTCACCACAAATTTAGTCATGGGGAATGTTATGGAAATAGTTAATTATTTTTCAGAGCACCACGCTCAACTGTTTTATTTAATTGCGGGGTTAAGCTTTATTGTTGAGCTTACCGTTTTAGGTATGAGCGGACCACTAATATTTATAGCTATAGCAAGCGTTACTACCGGAGTTTTAATTAGCTTAGGTTTGCTTTCAGGTTGGGAAAGTGAAGTATTAACCGCGGGTATTTTAACAGCAGTGGTTACAGCGCTATTATGGAAGCCATTTAAAAACTTTCAAAATTCAGGTGGTGGGCCTGACACCAGCAGCGATATGATAGGTAAACAGGTTCCTAGTGCTACTGACATAACACCTGTAGAAGGTCATATCCGTTATTCAGGGATCAACTGGAATGCTCGGTTAGACAGTACTTCCAACGATGAGGTTATTAAAGCAAATACCCCGTGTGTTATAACTGGCGTTGAAGGTAATGTAATGTTCGTAAAACGTTTATAATTATTTGCGTTTATGGTGTTCACAGCACCATAAACGCAGCACTCATTAAATCAATAACCTAAAAACACAGAATTCAACTATCCCTACCATTCAAATCTATTTTGATACTTACACAATCCCCCCTATTGAAAGTAAGAAAAAAATTACGATAAACCATTAAAGTTAAACATTAATCACTTGATTTTATATACAATTATTACACTGTAAAACTTGTGCCCCCAAAAAAATGTAATTTACTCCTGCCAAATAAGAAAATTTATCTATACTCAATAGTAGTAAAAAGTAATTTACAACGGTGTAGAAAAGAACAAATAGTTCAACTTCGCCTGATTGAACGAGGTGTTAAATGTTAGATAAATTGAATTTTAAAACCAAATTACTCGCAGGTTACGGTTTAATATTATCTTTGATGTGTGTCATCGCCATCATTGTTTTTTTTAGTGTGAAATCACTTACTAATAATTTTTCGTGGGTTGAACACACTCATACGGTGTTAGCTAAAGCGTCGAGCATTGAAGCTGCAGCTGTTGATATGGAAACAGGAATGCGAGGTTACTTACTGGCTGGCAAAGAAGAATTTTTAGAACCTTACGTCAATGGTAACAAAACCTTTAACAAATTAACTACCTCTCTCAGTCAAACTGTTTCAGACAACCCTGCCCAAGTTAAATTATTAAAAGAAATTTCCACCACAATCTCCGTATGGCAAGAGAAAGTCACTGAACCCGTAATACAACTGAGAAAAGATATCGGTGATGCTAAAACCATGAATGACATGGCTGTAATCGTAGGGCAAGCAAAAGGAAAACAATATTTTGACAAGTTTCGTCAACAATTAGCGACTTTTATTCAGCGAGAGCGTGTATTAATGGAGAAGCGCCAAAAGCAAGCGAAAAGAAGTACCAATATTAATGAATTAAAAAAGCTAAATCAGTGGGTTGAACATACCTACAAAGTTATTGCTACAGCTCAAAGCATAGTTGCAGCTGCGGTAGACATGGAAACAGGTATGAGAGGGTTCTTACTTGCTGGGAAAGACGAGTTTTTAGCACCTTATACTGGCGGAAAAAATAAATTCTATCAACTAATTGAGGAACTATCCCAAACTGTATCAGATAACCCCGCGCAAGTAACATTATTAGCCGAAAGTAAAACCACCATTAATGACTGGATAGAATTAGTTGTAGAACAACAAATCGACTTACGCAGAGAAATTGGTGACGCTAAAACTATGGATGACATGGCAGACTTAGTGGGAGAAGCTAAAGGAAAAGTCTATTTTGATAAGTTTAGAGGGCAAATAAAAACCTTTAAAGACCGAGAAAGCAGCTTAATGAAGGTAAGAAATACTGAACTGAAAAGCACAGAATCAATGGTGATCAACACCACCGCCTTAGGTACTCTACTTGCTATTTCTTTAGGTTTATTTATTGCTTTTTGGCTAACACGCCATGTCATGAGTCTATTAGGTGGTGAACCGTCGTATATCGCAGAAATGGCTAAGAAAGTCGCTTCAGGAAATCTTTCTATATCTTCAAATAATAACGCTTCGGATCAAGGCATTTATGCAGAGATGAGAAACATGATTGCGAACCTGCAAGAAAAAACAGATCTCGCTCAAAACATAGCTTCAGGAAAGCTCAACCTTACTGTTAAGTTGGCGTCTGAAGAAGACTCATTAGGTATAGCGCTACAAGAAATGGTAACTAATTTAAATGATGTATTAGGCCAAACTCAACAAGCGAGCATAGAAATATCAGATGCAAGTAATAGCGTGGCAAGTAGCAGCAACGAATTATCAGATGGTGCGGTAAGCCAAGAATCAAGTCTTGAAAATATATCATCATCCTTGAATCAACTTTCTACCCAAATAAACCTAAATGCAGATAATGCCACTAAAGCCCAAGAGCTTGCATATAAAGCTCAAATGGAAACCCAAGTAGGCAGTAATAAAATGCAAGAAATGATTGCCGCTATGGCGGAAATTTCTACTTCCAGCCAAAGTATTTCTTCATTTATTAGTACGATAGATGAAATTGCAGCACAAACAAATTTACTTGCCTTAAATGCTGCTATTGAAGCTGCTCGCGCAGGAGAGCAAGGTCGAGGCTTTGCCGTTGTTGCTGACGAAGTACGTAATTTAGCAGCAAGAAGCACTGAAGCTGCCGCAGAAACCGCACAATTAATTTCTGGTGCGGTAGAAAAAACGCAAGTGGGTAATGACATAGCCACACAAACGTCTGAAAGCCTAAAAGGGGTTTTTGAAAGTATTTCTCAAACATCAGAGTTAGTTGAACTTATCGCCACAGCAAGTACGGAACAAGCAACAGGAGCTAATGTCATCAACGAAGGTGTTTCAGAAATAGATAATATTACACAACAAAATACCAGTGCGGCTCAAGGTAGTGCCGCAGCCGCGGAAGAGCTGTCGCATCAAGCACAACAATTACAACAGATGTTAGCTCGTTTTCAGTTGAAAGCCTAACAAACTGAGCTTGGGATCAATAATACACAGCAAAGCTATTTTATCGGCTGTCATTGCTGTGTATTACTACAAGTGAGGTAATCATTTTCTAATATTTTATGAAAATTATCCTCCCTACTCTTAGTTAAGTACTTTCAGCAAATACTAAAATAGAGAACTAACATAATGAGAAATTTTACAATAGTAACTTCTAGCATATGTGTATTTTGTGTGGGTAGCCTACAAGCTCACGAGCTTAATATTTATGCTTTAGGACACATGTCGGTTGACGGTGTAGACGATGGCATATCATCAAGTGTGTATATTGCCAGTAACTCTTCGCGTTTAGGTGTTAATGGAAAATATAACGTCAGTGACGATTTCAGTGTACTCTTTCAATACGAAACAGGTGTAGATTTAACTGCCCAAGGAGGAAATGATGGTAATGGCGGTGCTCAATCTTCTGGTCAATTATTTACTAAAGGGCGTCCTTCATATCTAGGTTTACAAGGGGGTTTTGGTCAAGTCCTTGTAGGTCACCTGCCCTTTTTAGATCAATGGGCGAATGACTATAATCTTTTTGCCGATCAAGTAGGAGATTTAGGAAACTTATGGGAAGCATCTGGCATTCCAGGCCGAGCTGACAACGTTATTTACTATAAAACACCTGACTTTTCAGGGTTTAATATAGCCGCTTCGGTAGTGCCAGAAGAAGGATATGACGACTCTACCGTTTACGCTGTTAAAGGCAGTTACACTAGCGATGCTTTAAAGCTTGGTCTAGTATATTCCAGTATAGGCAAAGGTTGGGGAGTAAATACTGAGCATACTGGATATGCGCTAACAGTTGGATATTACTTCGATGGGATTAGTGTTGGTGGTGGTTACCAACAAGAGAATGATATCAGCGGAGTATATGATAACGACCGAACCAGTTATAGCGCAGGCGCAAGCATGGACATTGGACAAAGCGGAAAAATAAAAATCCAATTTGCTACAACAAGTACAGATGCTACCGCTGACGAGGCCGATGCGACACAAGTTGCTATTGGTTACGATCATAAGCTTGCCAACGATGCCATTCTTTACATAGCTTACGCCAGAATGGATAACGACCCAAACGTTAACTTTAGTGTTAATGGTAAAGGACATGGTGACAAAATCGTTCCTCTTATTGGTAACGATCCAAGCGCACTATCAATTGGCATAATCTACAAATTTAACCATAAACTTTATTAGGGCTGTTTACCTTTCAGTTTAGAACAATAACCCTAGGGTCTATTGTTCTTTTTTGATTGAATTTTATTAAAAAGCCAACACTAGTTAACTTATGGAGTAACTATGCTTATTTCACACCCATAGGTAAACTGTAATTAACTTTTGATCAACTGAACCATAACACCTCTGTTTGTGTAGTTTTACAGCGAAAAGTTGTTCTGAAGGCGAAATAACTTAAAAGCTAACTTCTTCACCTTCATTCAAAATATATAAAGGAATATTGAACTCAAGCTTATTTCTCATATGTAATAAGCGAAATAATGCGGAATGAGAAGTATGGTCTCCCATTCTCCAGCTTGAATTACCATAACCCCAAGGAACCATCACTTTACAGTTCAAATCTTTTGCCGCGTGTAAAGCATCCTCAGGTGTTGTGTGAACATTACGATACCAGCTTGGGGACTCTGCGCTGTAATAAGATGCGATAGGAAGTAAACAAACATCAATATCACCGTATTTCTTTTGAATATCTTTGAAATGAGGTGAATAACCAGTATCTCCGGCAAAAAAGAGTGTTTTACCTTTATGCTCTAACACCCAGCCTCCCCACAACGTTGCATTTTGATCTTCATGTACATAAGGAACGTAAATACGACTACTAAAATGATGCGCTGGCACAAAGTGAATATTCACCTCCCCTAGGCGCTTACTTGAATACCAAGCCATTTCACTTATATCGTAACCATTTTTAGGGAATTGCTCTGCAAAACCTAAAGGCGTTAAAAACTTAGTTGTGTTACCTATTTTTGCAATATCATCTTTATTAAAGTGATCGTAATGGATATGAGAATACATAACCGCGTTGGTGTCACGTAAGTCTTCAACAGAAGTAGGAACCGCAGGATTACGATTAAAACCTGCAGACAAACGAAAAGCCCAATTTACCGGCCAGTCAAATTGCTCTGATACCGGATCGAATAAAAATTGCTGTCCATCAAGGGTGTGAATAATAAAGCTAGCATGACCTAACCACTTTATTTTAAAACCTGCATCTATGTCGACATCCGGTTTAGCTCCCAAATATTGGCATGACTGCATATGAGTTTTACATTGAATCAACTCAGCAGCTGGATAACAATTCTCCTGACAAGTAGCAGGATAAATTACTGGTTTCCGGTATAAGTTCCGATATCTGTCTTGATAACCAGTTCTTTGACTATGCTTAATTACTGAATTTTCAGAAATCAGCGTTTCAACCTTATTATTTACACTGCAGCCAACGAGTGTAATAAGAA
>Ga0209292_1004687_pt1 | contig 14299 bp, 11 predicted proteins | sample GOMGulsemesocosm_2_FD_184634 | JGI IMG/M metagenome (GOLD analysis project Ga0209292, IMG submission 184634) | Methane-oxidizing microbial communities from mesocosms in the Gulf of Mexico - GOM9C Gulf of Mexico (SPAdes) (version 2) | ecosystem: Environmental > Aquatic > Marine > Cold seeps... | reverse complement strand
ACTAAAATATGAAAACAAGAGAGACAGATCAACGCTTGACGCGTCTGCATTGCAGTTAATTCACGCATAATAAACCTTTTTAGTTAAATTCATGGGGTGAGGGAACCCATGCAAATTGTATCCGCCCTTTTCAAGTGAAAGGAGGCGGACGGGCATTATACAAAAGCTGACCCGCAATTCAATTTAAATGACATTACAGGCATAAAAAAGCCATCGAATAGCGTTATTCGATGGCTTTTTAGTTTTTTAACCTTTATCTGAGGCTCGTTCTTGCTCCCACTCCACCTCATCAATACGTTTATCATGAGCGTCAAGCGTATCTTTAGGCAGATTGGGCCGCCTTTTTTCAGGTTATACCCAAGCCAGAAAAGAATGTAAAAACTCATCGTGATATAACCGCATCACAATTTTTAAATAACATAACCGTAACAAAACTATTCACTGATCTGGATCAGTTTGTCGGCTTTTTAACTTGCTATTATTACCCATAAATAAGTAACCAATATACTTACGTATATAACCACTGATTATTGACTGATAGAGGATTAACACGATGGAAATTTGGACTAAACTTTTAAGCGATCTTTTTTCTGATACTGTCGGCATAGCCTCATTTAGTGTGATAGCCCTCACCTTTGTTATTGTCAGTGTGCTCATCAGTATGTTTATTGTGAAAAGCCGATAACGACCTTGGGTTAATCGCTACACATAAATAATTATCAGCAAATAGCGACTATAATTAGTGCATAGTCATGAATGTTAGCCGCTTGCGCTGCCCCTAATTAATGCCTCACTATAATGAGCCAATAATTAAGGACATTCAGCCACCCGGAGATGTCCATGATCACTATTATCAATCTATCTGAAGCCAATCTGTTTATTAACCTGTCACAAACCATTACCCACAGTGATTACGAAACGGTATTAGAACCAGTGCTTAGCGGTATACTAAAACAACATCCGCAGCTGAATGTCTGCGTGATATTTGCCGATGACTTTGCCGGATTCGAACTGCATGCTTTGGTTGATGATGCGATGATGGGGATAAAGTATTGGCAATACTGGCATAAAATAGCGTTCATTGCTGAACCTAAATGGTTGCATGCTATTACGGCAGGTATTGCGACAATCAATCCGATCATCATCGAGAGTTTCTCGACGATGTTACAAGCGGAACTATGGTTTAACGAAGAAGAGTATTTTTAATTGCAGAGTAAAAACTAACTGCGTGCCAATTTTGCAGCTATTTCAACGAGAATGCCCTGTTCTTCTTCACGGGCAACCGCCAGCCATGCACTGCCAGTGTAATCTTCAAATTCAAATAATAAATTAATATCTTGGTATTCTAATACCCAAGCGTGGCGGTCTGCGCCCCAATTTTTATCACACACGCGCGCAGCTAATAGGGTAACCAATGCCGGAGCCAGCGTCGTGAAATTTTCAAAATTCAATGCGTCATGTTCTAACATCAAAATATTATCAGTCGCTTGCTGCGTTGCCAGTGTCCAGTTCATGTTTTTATCCTTAAATACGGCTAATCGTAAGCTGCTATTTTCGTTAAAAATTGGCGGCCAAAACGTTCTAACTTCACATGGCCGACACCGTTTATATCCAACATTTCCGCTTCATTTTGCGGTTTTATCTCTGCCATTTCTGCTAATGACGCGTCATTAAACACCACATACGGCGGAATATTCTCACTGTCAGCAATGTCTTTACGTAACTTACGCAGCGCAGCAAAGAGTTTGCGATCATAATTAAAATTAGCAATACGACTACTGCGTTTTGGCGCTTTATCGACATTGGTGATTGGTTGTAATCGCGGCTCTGCTAATTCCAATTCTTGCTCGCCACGCAATACAGGGCGTGCAGCTTCGGTTAACTGCAATACCGAACTACGGGTGATATTTTGCAATAATAACCCGCTATGGATTAATTGGCGTAATACACTTAACCAATGCTCTTGCGATTTTTGCTTACCGATACCAAACGTCGATATCTTATCGTGACCACGTTCTTTCACCCGTTGATTTTGCGAGCCTCTTAATACATCAACGACATATGCCATACCAAATGCTTGACCAACCCGATACACACACGACAACGCCATTTGTGCATCTTTAGCGCCATCATAACGTTTCGGAGGGTCTAAACAAATATCGCAGTTACCACAAGATCGATCATTAAACTCACCGAAATAATTCAGTAATACCTGACGGCGACACGTTTGTGCTTCAGCAAATGCCACCATGGTATTGAGCTTATGCATTTCCACACGCTGCTGCTGTTCGTTTTCAGTTTGTTCGACCATATAACGCACGCGCATAATATCGGCCGGATCAAACATCAATAGCGCCTCAGCAGGCAAACCATCACGCCCAGCGCGACCGGTTTCTTGATAGTAGGATTCAATATTTTTCGGCAGGTCATAGTGCACCACAAAACGCACATTGGGTTTATTGATACCCATACCAAATGCGACCGTAGCAACCACGATATCAAGTTCATCACGAATAAAGGTTTCTTGGGTATCTTGGCGCTCTTGTTGCGACAAACCCGCATGATAAGGCTTAGCATCAAACCCAGCCCGACTTAACCCTTCAGCCACTTCCTCAACGCGTTTACGACTGGTGCAATAAACAATACCGCTAACACCATCTTGCTGTTTCACGTAACGTTTTAACTGATCTAACGCTTTAAACTTCTCCACCAGCGAGTAACGAATATTTGGTCTATCGAAACTCGACATACTCACTTTCGGATCATGCATTTGCAATTGATTGAGTATATCTAAACGTGTGGCATCGTCAGCCGTCGCTGTTAATGCCATTAATGGTACGTTCGGGAATAATTGTTTTAGTTTACCTAACTCATTGTACTCAGGTCTGAAATCGTGACCCCAAGAGGAAATACAATGGGCTTCATCAATGGCAAATAAACTGATCGGTAACTGCTGCAAGTATTGTAAGAAATCACCCACCATCAAACGTTCAGGTGATAAATATAAAACTTGTAAGCGATTATTCTGTAAATCATTAAAAATTTGCGCTGACTCTTGTCGCGCCAAGGTTGAATTCATATATGCGGCAGCAACCCCACTCGCACGTAAGGCATCAACCTGATCTTTCATTAATGAAATTAATGGGCTCAGCACAATTGTCAAACCACCACGCACCAATGCAGGCACTTGATAACACAATGATTTACCGCCACCTGTCGGCATGATAACGAGACTATCGAGACCAGCAACAGCATGCGATATCACATCTTCCTGACCCATACGGAATTGTTGATAACCAAAGACACTCTCAAGCACTTCTTGAGCTGATGGTAGGGTAGAAACGGATGCAGTCATGATGATTCGATCTCAGTTTGAGTAGCCGTTATAAGACTATGCTCTAAATAGCGGTAATGCTGTATATAACGCAATCGGCAATTTTAGCAGGATATCGAGGTAGTAAACAAACTCTAACCGCAACAAAATTTATGCAAATAATATTCACCCCGCCATCAATCTAGTAAATATTGCCTACACTGGATCGTAACAGTATAAAAATTAATTACATTTATACGTCCCCCACATACAAGGAGAGTCTCTGTGGAACCAGTTAATCCAGCTATAGCGGCATTTTTACCGAATGAAGTTCAGGACATGTTCTTCCCTTTTGCTAGTGTCATGCTCGTGCCATTGTTACTTAACTTAGTCATAGGTTTTATGCTGTCTTGGGTAATTGGCGCGCACTTCCGCTATTTTGCATCTTCGTTTTGTAACCGCCAAGATTTCTCCCGTTTATTTCCGCTGCTGATGCTGACCGTTATTCTGATCATCTCCATTGTCAAAGCATCACTAGCACTGGCCCTCGGTTTAGTCGGCGCATTATCAATCGTGCGCTTCCGTACACCAATTAAAGAGCCGGAAGAACTGCTGTATTTATTTCTAAATATTGGTATCGCAGTCGCCCTTGGCGCAGGACAAACTATGGCGGCCATCTCTGCTTGTATTACCACGTTAATATTAGTGAGTTTTATCAAACACTCAAAAACAGAGCATCATGGTGAAAAAGGTATTTTCTTATCACTGCGCCACCAGCATGAAGGTGAAGCAGAAGTCAGTATCAGTGAACTACAGAAAATATTTACCCAGCATACTACCCGCAGTGATCTGCGTCGGTACGATCATGAGCAACAGCTAATTGAAGCTACCTTCTTCATCTCGTTTGCTAACAGTGAGCATTTAGATAACTTATTTGAAGCGTTAAAACTGCGCTATCCAGGCGTATCGTTATCATTACTCGAGCAACATAATATTGCTGGAGTGTAACTATGATCCTATCCGAAAACCGGTCGCGGTTTGCTAAACGCGATCGCTGGTATACTATTGGCGGGATATTATTAATATTACTCTTTATCACCCCATCACCACAAACCATAAAAAATGCCTTAATCCAGCATGGTTTTGTCGCCCACAGTACCGATAGCAGCGCTAAAAACACCCAACTGTTCAATGCTTTGATTGATGCGCCATTAAAATATTTAAATGCCGACAACAATATTCCCCATTTACAGCTCGACATAAAATATCAAGATTGGATGCGCTTAGTGGCCGATCGGAAACAAGCATTACAAGAAGGTCAGATCCCAGATCAGCGTGCAGAAGTAAAAGCCAGCGTTAGCTATGCAGAAAATAAATACACAGCTAAAGTTCGCCTACAAGGAGATTTGCTTGATCATGTAGCTGGGCCACAGCGTTGGTCATTACGGGTCGAGTTAAAAGGTAAAAGCAGCCTGCTAAAAGTAAAACGATTTGCTCTGCTTAGCCCGAATGTACGTGGTAATCATGCACCACTATTGTTTAGTAAAACTTTAGACATCGCCGGGTTTGATATTATCTCTCCGCTACACATTCCGGTGAATTTAACCGTAAATGGCACGCCTTGGGGCTTAATGTTATTAGAAGAAGTATTTGCCAAAGAATTACTGGCCAATAATAACCGCACCGAAGGTTTGATTGTTAAATTAGAGCAAGCCACACAGAATGAGGAGAATGACCAGCTACACAAGGTATTTCGTCCCAAAGTATTCCAGCAAAATGCTGCTATTAGTGATCCCAGCTTAAATCAACAACGTAAGATTGCCTTAACCTTACTCAGTGACTTCCTCAACCGACGTCGCAGCGCGTCCGATGTCTTTGATAGCCGTAAACTGGGTCAATACCTAGCGACTGTTGATCTCTGGTCTGCCTGGCATGCGTTTAGCTGGAATAATTTACGTTTCTACTACAACCCGCATACCGCCAAACTTGAACCGATCCAAAGTGATGAAGCGTTATCACCAGTACCGGATAAAATTTTACTGCAACCCGTCAGTGCCCAGTTCCCCCTAATCCAAGCCATGCTCGCGGATAACAAAGTGCAAGAGCAATACGATCAAGCGCTAAACCAATTGATCAATTTAGTGAACAATAAAAAATTACTCACGCAATTAGACCAAGTACAACAACAAATCATCAAAAAAATGCAGCATGGTTCGCCATTACTGCAAGGTTATAATTTTGATAGTTTAACCGCTCATGCTCAGTGCTTAGCAGAAGGCTGTCGTGCACTGCCAACCATGCCCACAGAGTGGCACCGCCATGTTGATACCTTTAGTGCTGAGTTACCCTGGGATATCGCCAGCCAATTCCGCTATAGCAACAACCAAAAACAACTACAGTTGCGTAATAATAATCAAGCACCGATATCTATCATCGATTTGATTGTCAGTGACAAATGGGGCAGTGAAATTAGTTTAACCGATGCCCCTGAATTACCATTCACCCTCACCAGCAATCAAGTTGACGACAGTTTGATTATTGATAACGCTGAAGCCTATAACATTAAATTACTCAGCCGTCAGGGTAATAACAAACTGCAAACCTACCGTTTTCAGTTAGGCGAGTCCGCCACCAGCTTCTTACCACGGCCACTGCCGATGCACCAAGAGTCGGACGTACTGGCTAAATACGATTTTATTCAAGTGCAACCAGATGGATGGTACTTTAAACCCGGTAATTGGCAAATAAATGACTACCTGATCACCCCAGCCGATACCCGAGTCTACTTGCCTGAAAATACCCACTTACGTTTTAGTAAGTCCGCCGGTATGCTTATTTTTGGCCAGCTTGATATCGCAGGCAGTCAACAACATCCAGTCACATTAACAGCTAGCAGTAAAAAAAACTGGCAAGGTATTGCAGTGTTCGGTTCCGGCAGTAAATCGACTATCCAGCATTTAGAGATGGCTTCAAGCGCCAGTCCCAAACAAGGTAACTGGCAACCAAGAGGAGCATTATATATGTACGATGTGGCTCTGAATGGCAGTGATATAACGCTACTGGATAACCGCTCTGAAGATGCCTTAAACATGATCAACAGTACCTTTAATTTAACCAGGCTAAACATCAAAAATGCCTATTCCGATGGTTTTGATTGTGACTTTTGTACGGGTAAGATCACTGACAGTCAATTCAATACGGTCGGCGTAAGATCGGGTGGTGATGCCATCGATATCAGTGGTTCTCGCATTACAGTACGTAATAGCCAATTTAGTCAGATCCGAGATAAAGCCATTTCAGCAGGTGAACACAGTTATGTCGATGCCGCGAACATCCAAGTTAATAGCGCTGCGTTTGGCATAGTCGCTAAGGATGGTTCACAGGTTATCGCCGACGATATCTCCGCTGTCGATATTAAACACTACTTGTTTATGGCTTACATGAAAAAGCCCTTCTTTGGCGGGGCGAGCCTACGGGCATCTAATTTTAACTGTACTAACTGCAGTGACATTAGCATGCTGCAGAAAAATAATGTGCTGTCTTTAGATGGCCAACAACAAATCGCTAAAAAATTAAACGTGAAGAAACTTTACACAAGCTCCATGCGCTCGGACAAACCAAAATGACCCAAGACTATCGCTTTGAAGTTAAAATACCGATCCCGCTTAATCGTTTAGAGTACATGCTGAGCTGGTTAAAATTATCACCGATGGGGTTTCGCCAGCATCACCCTGACCAATATGTAAATAGCGTGTATTTTGATAGTCACCAAATGGCTTGCTTTGCCGAAAACCTCACCGGTATCAGTAACCGTAATAAGATGCGTATTCGTTGGTATCACGACATAACTAACGCCGGTAAAGCCCAACTTGAATTTAAACAGCGTCGTAGCGGTAAAGGCTGTAAGGTTATTTATCCTTTGCAGCTAAATTTTGATGATCCCAATATCACCTGGTCAGAGCATATCAAGCACTGCCAATCACAATTATCACTGCAAGCTCTGTCAGAATGGGACAGCCAAACTTATCCGATATTACTCGGTCGCTATAAGCGCCAGTACTTGGTCAGTTTTTGTGGCCGAATACGAGCCACACTGGATAGTAATATGGAAGTATACGATCAACGCTATTGGAGTAAGCCCAATACCACTCGCTCACGCAGAATGGGCGACTATGTGTTACTGGAATTAAAATGCCAAGACCAACACGAACGTTTGCTCAGTGAGTTAGTCAGTCATTGCCCACTCAATCCATCACGACACTCAAAGTACGTCAATGGTGTCAGACATATGATCTATGTATAAGGTAATTCTCGGCTGCTTAGGCCTAATAATAGTGATAGTGTCAACACCCAACGCCGTAGGTCAGATATACCCTTCCGCAGGTACAGCGTGGGTGCTCACAGGTCAACAACAAGCAGCCACAGCACCTCATTTACAGCAACAGTTTCATTCTGCCACTGCAGTATCACAATGGGAAGACAGCCATGCAGATATCAGTATCGGCGGACATTATAGTCAATATAATATAAAAAAAATTACCCAGCTTGGTTATATGTATAGTCAAAAACTCGATTGGCAGATGGGTAAAAAAGAGCAACAGTTGCGTCACTGGATGACAGAAACGCAGCAAGACTATGAATCATTGTTTCTCCACTTTCAGAATGACACCCAATTTGAAATACCCGATAATCAGCACGGCGCACACACCCCACTCTATGGCATGCCCGAATTTGTTGCACTCCAGCAAGCTTCAACGCTCTCTCAGCAAGGCCAGATAACACGTATTAGGATGCCGATGCAGCAAGGCTTAGCGCTAAAAAACAGGCAAACCTTCTATCTCTTTTCATCCGAAAAATTAACCGGGCTAGATATTGAATTAAGTGGCCAACAATTAGAACATGCCAGCATCAGCATCTCTCATGCAACACAAGATATCAGCAAAAACACGCTTGAATATGGCTGGCAACCGCTATTAACACAGCCGTTATCAGCAACCCTAAACAGCCGCTGGTCACTCCCTGCGCGCTGGCCTCGCGTTGCTATTTCAGCGCCACTCAGTGCGCGATTAGGAGGCCAATTAAAGATTAAACATGCACGTTTTTTTGTCTTAAAAATCACCATTAATAATCTTGTCACCGATGCCACGCTGACAAAAATAGCTTTACCGAGTTGGTATCAATGGAGTGAAAAATCAAATAAGCACTATGTCACTATTCCCGGCTGGGATCCCATTAACGATAACAATAAAGATGGCTATATTGATGATCGTGAATACCAACAGCGTTTAAACCGCAATGCGAGCGCTCGCTTACCCTATCAAGCGCGCTTGATCCCATTAGGTCGAATGTGGAATGAAAGTTCAGCGCTGTGTTATATCAACTTATTCTCAGCTGATAACCGTACTTTGTTAAGTAATTACCTACAGCAGCATTGGCATCAACTGGGCTATCAGGGTGCTTATAATGACTCCCTGTATCGTGTCCCCAATCGCAATCAATTTCCAACCACCCAAGGTGGCAAGATCCTCGAATTACAGCTGCCCGTCCGTCAAGCAGGCCGTTTCTATTGGCAGAGCCTGAGTGCTTTTAATAAACAGCTACAACACCTAAACCCACACGCTTGGATTGGCGCTAATATCTCGGATTTAAACTTGTTTAGCCAACCAGACTTACAACCGCTGACCACCGGGTTTAATTTTTTTGTACGAGAAGATTATATTCACCCCAGCCTCGGTCTATCTCAGCAACGCGGGTTATTGCAGCGTTGGGAGCACTTCTTATTAAGCGCACAGGGCAAACGTAGCGTATTAATGGCACATATGCGCAAAGGGGGAAAAGTACGCTGGCAAGGCCATAGCCAAACAAACTGGCAACACGATCAAAGCACTAATCTCGCTATTTTCTACCTATTGAATAACCCGGAGTTAGATTTCTATCAGCAATGGAATCAGAGTTTTTATTACTCCAGTAAAAATACCCGCGTAGATAATTACTTCCAGCCCGGAGTTCCCAATAACGTCGCTTATCAGCCAACCGCCATGTTGCAACAGGATATTGGTAAACCTATGCCAGCTCCCGCAAATTACCCGGCAATCGAATATGTTGATAGCAGCAATAACACGATCGCATCAAGTACCGATAACCAAATAACGCTAAATAAGCAGACCTTGTCCATCACACCAAGCCATTGGTTTTATCTTTACAGTAAATCCTCCCTGACGCTGCCATGGCAAACAGCTGCGCCGCAAGAAGCCGTGATTGCAAGGCAGTATCAACAAGGTTTAATACTCTATTACACCGACCGAGAGGGTCAAAATAAACAATTCAGTGAACAAGCTAGCGTTACCCTCGCACTACCCGGACGCTATCGTCGACTCAATACCGATGGCAGCTTAAGTGAAGTGATCACAACAATCACGTTAACCGGTTATCAAGGCATTATTCTCGTGCCAGAACCGCAATCACTATAAATAAATGCAAGGTAATCAATATTTCAGGTGTTTTTCCAACGAAAGTGAGTTACCTTAACGTCACTCACCATGTGTAAACATTGATTTTCGATAACACATATAGCCTAGGCAGGACGCATGCAAACAATAACCGAGCAAGATGTAATTGACCAAGAACTCACTGAACAGCAAATGTTAGATTTCATCAGTGATATGTTTATGAACCAAATGCCATTTAACGATCTGCTCGGCATGCGGATCACGAGCTACACCACTGACAGCATTGAATTACGTATCAACATGGATGATAAGCTGATTGGTAATCCGATCCGAAAAATACTGCATGGTGGCGTTACCGCAAGTCTGCTTGATGTCGCAGGCGGTATGTTAGTCGCAGCAGCCGCAATCCCACAAATGGCCACAAAAAGTGCTGCTAACTTCCATAACAATCTAAAATCACTTGGCACGATAGACTTACGAGTCGATTATTTACGCCCAGGTTGGGGTGATGAGTTCACCGCCACAGCACAGATTATTCGTTCGGGTAATAAAGTAGCTGTGACACGTATGGAGCTGCACAATCAAGAAGGGGTGCATATTGCTTTTGGTACCGGCACCTATTTGGTCGGCTAAACAATAATAAAGATTATTAATATCACTATCGCTGATTATCCATCATTGTTATGCTAGCCGTCCTATTTATTCCTACAAAAACCGCTGGTATAACCAATGACAACCAACAATGATACTAAGCAAGGGGTGATATTCGCCATTCTTGCTTATGTAATGTGGGGCATGGCTCCGCTTTACTTTAAACAATTACACCAAGTACCAGCTTATGAGATCTTAGCCCACCGCGCGCTCTGGTCTTGTATCTTAATTGCGGTATTGCTGAGCCTGTTTAAGTTATGGCCAATGGTAAAATCGGTATTATCCGTGCCGAAGAATGTGTTATTACTGATCTGCACATCACTCTTAATAAGTGTTAACTGGTTAACTTATATTTGGGCGGTAAATAACGATCATTTACTCGATGCCAGCTTAGGCTACTTTATTAACCCGATCATTAACGTTTTGCTTGGCATGGTGTTTTTATCGGAAAGGCTGCGTAAGTTACAGTGGGTAGCTATTTTACTTGCGGTGATCGGGATCTTAATTCAAGTTATTACCTTAGGCTATCTACCTTGGGTGGCCTTGGTATTAAGTTGTACTTTTGGTTTCTATGGATTATTACGCAAGAAATTACATCTTAATGCGCTGGTTGGCCTGTTGATTGAAACTATTATCATGCTACCTATCGCGGCAACTTATTTATTTATCTTCGCGGATTCTGCAACATCGGATCTGAGTGCCAACAGCATGCATCTTAATTTACTGTTACTCAGTGCTGCCTTTGTTACGACCATACCGTTACTGTGCTTTAATCATGCCGCAGTACGCTTACCTTTATCCACGTTAGGTTTCTTCCAATACATAGGTCCAACACTGATCTTTATTCTTGGTGTGACACTTTATGATGAAGTAGTGAATACCGAAACACTACTGACATTTGTCTTTATTTGGGCTGGATTAGTGGTGTTTAGTATCGATGGTTTTAAAAATAACCGTCATCAACGAGCAAGATTAAAGTCTAATGGCGACAGCTAAAGGCAGCAAAATATAAGTTAACTGGTAAGCACCCAGAAGTGAATTGTAAACAGGGTGCTTATCTTAATCGTTATATTCAGTCGCATCATAGTCTTCAAGTTTCATAAACGTTATCGGTTTATCAAAACGTCCCTCCGTCACCGTTCTCCTCTGACTATAACTGCCATCTAAGAACGAAATATTGACTTCAGATATCGCAAAAAAAGTCGTCATTAGCGGTGAACGTCCCTGCGAACGACAAGTTTCTGAATCTGCTTCACCAACGAAAGTTCTCGTCACCTTCAACTCAATCAGTAGCTCACAATTATTGCTTATGGTCAGTTGTGATTGGGTTAAGCTCATTAATACTTGCGGGGAATAATAAGCGCCAGCAAAATCCGATGCGCGCGGGATAGAATAACTGTATAAACGGATCAGACCATTCGGCGTTGCCACCAGTTGCAAAATACGCTGCAGAAATGGCTTGTTTGGCGAACCTACAATGCGACTTTCAATATACAGCCATTCACCATCAACGCGTTCTTGCCAAATAGGAAAAGCCTGTAGCCCGATGCTCACTTCGCGGCCTTGAATGACATCGTTGTTCGATTTGTGTATACCAGATAGCCATTGCGTCAATAACGCCGTATTTTCTGATTTAAATATCGCAGAATGGGCAAAAGAGCTGAATAAGCACATCAGCGCGACGATCAATCGTAATATCAAAGTAACTCCCTGTAGCCGCATGGGTAGCGCTAACATCCGAGTTAGCGTTCAATATGCAGTGATACTATCCTAAAAAATCGCGCAACTATACTATAAAAAGTTGAGTGTGACTATAGAGCCTGCAATCTAGCGTAAGATACTACCAACCATTTACTGCCCAGTTGATCAAACTCAATTTGAATACGACATTGCGGACCACTGCCTTCATAGTTCATTACAATACCTTCGCCAAATTTAGCATGCAGTACCCGTTGACCTAATTGATAGCCCGTCGACTCAAATGACATTTTTTCAGAACCCGCACTAAAACGCCCAAACTGGGTTGGTTGGCGAATTTGCGTTTTTAACCTGATCTCTTCAATGTACTGTTCTGGTACTTCACGAATGAAACGCGACGGACGGTGATTCATCTCTTTACCGTATAAACGACGCGACTCGGCATAACTGATATAGAGTTTCTTCATCGCACGGGTAATACCCACATAACAAAGACGGCGCTCTTCTTCCATACGCCCCGCTTCTTCAGTCGACTGCTGACTTGGGAACATGCCTTCTTCGACACCCACCATGAATACCACGGGGAACTCCAGACCTTTCGCCGAGTGCAATGTCATCAATTGCACCGCATCTTCAAACTCATCCGCCTGCCCTTCTGCCGATTCTAATACCGCAAAGGCTAAGAATGCAGATAACTCCGTCATTTCTTCACTGTCATCCGGGATCTTGAAACCACGTGCTGCAGATACCAGTTCCTCTAAGTTCTCAATACGAGATTGGGCTTTCTCACCTTTCTCCAATTGGTACATAGATTTCAGCCCTGAATATAACACCACATGATCGATTTGTTCATGTAGGGCAAGCTCGGCAACATCGTTATCCAATTCGGTGATCAGTTCGACAAACTTACGGATCGAACTCGCCGCACGACCTGCGATCAAATTATTATCGAGTAGATAGATCGCCGCTTGCCATAAAGTTGAACCTTGTTCACGGCTCGCATCACGTAATAATGACAAGGCACGATCACCAATACCACGGGTCGGTTTGTTAACAATACGCTCAAATGCTGCATCATCATCACGGTTATTCTTCAAGCGCATATACGCCATCGCATCTTTCACTTCAAGACGATCGAAGAAGCGTAACCCGCCATAAATACGGTAAGCTAATCGCTCCTGCAGTAACGCATCCTCGAGCACTCTAGACTGGGCATTACTGCGGTATAAGATCGCACAATCACTGAGTGAACCACCTTGATCTTGCCACTCTTTAATACGACTAACGACAAAACGCGCTTCATCAACTTCATTAAATGCCGCATACAAGGAGATCGGCTCACCTTCGTTATCTTCAGTCCATAATTCTTTGCCCATACGCTCACTGTTATTAACGATAAGCGCATTGGCAGCATTCAAAATATTACTGCTCGAACGGTAGTTTTGTTCCAGCTTAATGGTTTTAGAGCCGGTAAAGTCGGTTAAGAAGCGTTGAATATTCGCCACTTGCGCACCACGCCAGCCGTAAATAGACTGATCATCATCACCCACGATCATCAAATTACCGCGATCACCAGTCAACATACGTAGCCACGCATATTGGATGTTATTGGTATCTTGGAATTCGTCCACCAAGATGTTAGAAAAACGATCTTGGTAATGGGCTAAAATATGTGGTTTGTGCAACCACAGTTCGTGTGAGCGTAATAACAACTCACCGAAATCAACTAAACCGGCACGATCACAAGATTCTTGATAGGCTTGATAAATCTTGATCCAGTTACGCTCAATCGGATCATACGCTTGTAAATGTTCAGGACGCAGACCTTCATCTTTTTTACCGCCGATATACCACATAGCTTGTTTTGCCGGCCACTGCTTCTCATCAAGATTCATGGCTTTGATCAAACGCTTTAATAATCGCAGTTGATCATCACTATCAATAATTTGGAATTCAGCAGGCAAACCTGCATCTAAATGATGCGCGCGTAATAGACGATGAGCGATACCATGGAAGGTACCAATCCACATACCTTGCTGACGACCTTCTAATAGCTTATCAACACGGCCACGCATTTCTGCGGCGGCTTTGTTGGTAAAGGTCACCGCTAATAAAGAATAAGGTGAGCACTGCTCCACCTGCATTAACCAAGCTAAGCGATGTACCAATACTCTGGTTTTACCACTAC
>Ga0209292_1004685_pt1 | contig 14303 bp, 11 predicted proteins | sample GOMGulsemesocosm_2_FD_184634 | JGI IMG/M metagenome (GOLD analysis project Ga0209292, IMG submission 184634) | Methane-oxidizing microbial communities from mesocosms in the Gulf of Mexico - GOM9C Gulf of Mexico (SPAdes) (version 2) | ecosystem: Environmental > Aquatic > Marine > Cold seeps... | reverse complement strand
TGAAAGGTACGCCAACTTGACGTGAAAGCAAGATGTGCTCACGTGTTTGTGGCATAGGACCATCTGTAGCAGCAACTACTAAGATAGCGCCATCCATTTGAGCAGCACCAGTGATCATGTTCTTAACGTAATCGGCGTGACCTGGACAATCTACGTGAGCGTAGTGACGTGCAGGAGTATCATACTCTACGTGAGAAGTAGAGATAGTTATACCACGTGCTTTCTCTTCAGGAGCGTTATCGATTTGATCGAATGCTTTAACGTCGCCGCCATGAGTTTCAGCAAGTACTTTCGTAATTGCTGCAGTAAGGGTAGTTTTACCGTGGTCAACGTGGCCGATAGTACCAACGTTAACGTGTGGCTTGGAGCGGTCAAATTTTTCTTTAGACATGATATAGCCTCATACAGATGATAATACAGGTGGTAATCGAACCACATGCGATTTAAGTTTTCGAATTATAATACCAATACGTCAAAATAACTAATATTAGAATGTATATATTCTAATTAGATCTATTTTGTCGTTTATTGTATATGATTTTTAAAGAATGAAGTACTAAAGAGAGAGAATAAATATAAGAAATGGTGCTGATACGCAGATTCGAACTGCGGACCTCATCCTTACCAAGGATGCGCTCTACCAACTGAGCCATATCAGCAAACACTGTATCTTTTGGAGCGTGTAGTGGGAATCGAACCCACATCATCAGCTTGGAAGGCTGAGGTAATAGCCATTATACGATACACGCAAAATAACTTCACTTGAACTTATGGCTATTTCAATCTAGAAAAAATGGTGGAGGGAGGTGGATTCGAACCACCGAAGGCTGAGCCGTCAGATTTACAGTCTGATCCCTTTGGCCACTCGGGAACCCCTCCAGAATTTTTTACTCTATTGAAACAGATGGTGCCGACACCAAGAGTCGAACTCGGGACCTACTGATTACAAGTCAGTTGCTCTACCAACTGAGCTATGTCGGCGTTCCGTTTCAGTGGGGCGTATATTAGGGATTTGGTTTAACCAATGCAACCCCTTTTTATAAAAAAACATATTTTTTTATAAAAAAAGGTATTGGATGCTCACTTTAAGCTCAATTAGATGATTTTACGTACAGATAAAGCCTTTTCAAATACCAATAGTAGACGATAAATGCCTAACTTAACTATCTTAGGTGGCAAGTGGGTTGCTACCGCCTAAGATAGTCAGATATATAAAGGGCTTAGATGTTCACCCTAAGCTCAATTGGGTTGTTTCACGTACAGAGCAAGCCCTTCAAGTACCAAATGCGGACGATATATACCTAATTTAATTATCTCTGGTGGCAAGTGGTTAGTGCCGCCACCGGTCAAATATAAAATAGGTTGCACACCATTGAATTGAGTTTTAGCTTTTTCAATTGCATAAAGGACGGTTCCCGCCAATGCGGCGCGACAACCATTTTGGACACATTCTTTCGTTTGGGTGCCAAATGACAATTCTTCACCGTGATGACCGCCACTTCGCACTAGCGCAGTATGTTCGGTTAGCGCGAGATTCATCAGCCGAAAGCCCGGAGTGATCCAGCCGCCTAGATGAGTACCGCTACCATCAACCAGATCAACCGTCATGGCTGTACCAATATCAATGACAACAACCGGCGCATTCGCCTCTTTATACGCCGCGAGGTAAGCCAACCAACGGTCAATCCCAAGCTTTTTCGGCATATGATAACTATTGGTGACACCAAAGGCGTGGGTTGGGCTAGAAACCTGTTGATAACGCACCCGCAGTTTACGCGCAAGCGCCTTAACATGGTGATAGTTTTGCTCTCCACCAACATTAGCATAGACAATTTGATCAACATCACCAATCTCTTCCAAATTTGGATGGTGACAAAAGTCCTTCACCACATAACTACCAAGGTAATGCATACCCGTGATATCACCCTTGGCATCCAAATGGAGCTGAGAGGCTTTTAATTTACTATTGCCAATTTCAATCAGCAGTTTAATTGAATTACTCATTTAAAATTTCACTTCGCCTCATCATTCAATTTTCGTAATGAAATCTCACCACCAAAATATGTCTGCTCACCATCATCGCTAAGCAATACGATACCGCCTTGGCCATCGACACCTTTGGCAATGCCAGCAATTGTGCGTTGCCCGATGATTAGCTCGACTTTTTGATTAACAAAACAATCAAACTTATTCCACCGTTCAATCATCGCGCTAAAACCGTGCCGTTCAAACTCACCCATCACGCTAATTAGCTGACTAAGCACCGCTGCTGCAATCGTATTACGATCTAATGCAATGCCACTATCGGCAAGGTCAGTATAAGGTTGATCGATTTGTGCAGCGACCAGATCAGGCAATCGTATATTAATCCCGACGCCAATAACAATATCGCAACTGTCTGCCCCTTGGCCTTCGAGTTCAATGAGTATGCCCGCTAACTTTTTGCCATCGCGATAAAGGTCATTGGGCCATTTTAAACCTAAGTCCGCCACTCCCAGCTCGGTTAACGCTTCACACAATGCGATGCCTACCGCCAAACTTAAACCCATCGTTGCACTAATACCTTGCTCGAGACGCCAGTGGGTTGAGAAATATAGACTAGAGCCTAACGGAGAAACCCATTGGCGGCCTCGGCGGCCACGACCTGATGTCTGCGCTTCGGCAAAGACTGTGTAGCCAGAGTGAGCATCGGTAAGGTCACCACGGTGAATTTTTTGTTTAATGACTTCATTCGTTGAATCAACAACCGTGTGAACATCGATGCTGCTCTCTTGCGGTGATGACATAGACGCTAATATCTTTGCTTGCTCGAGTAAAGGTGTGGCGTGGCACAACTTATAACCCTTACCTGTCACACTATATATATCGAGGCCAAGCGTCTGTAATGCACCTATGTGCTTGCCGATCGCCGCACGACTCATGCCAAACTGTTCGCCGAGTTGCTGACCAGAGCAAAATTTACCATTAGCCAATTGTTCTAGGATCTGCTGAGTGGTTTGATTAAACATCACTTATTTCCTGGGGTAATTCACTGTAGCCATTAGCGGTAATGACATTAACTTCAGGTACTAACATAACATCAAAATGCGCATTAACCTGCTGACAGATAGTTTGTGCTAGTAGCACCACATCGTGCGAAGCGGCATCTTGTTTATTAATTAACACTAACGCTTGCTTCAAATGCACCCCAGCGCCACCGATGCTATGCCCTTTTAACCCCAAGTGATCTATTAACCAGCCCGCAGCGAGTTTCACTTGGTCATTAGTTGGGTACTGTGGCATATCGGGGAAACGCGATTTTAGCGTTTGCGCTTGTGTTTTCGACACTAATGGGTTTTTAAAGAAACTGCCTACATTTGGTATTACTTTAGGATCGGGCAATTTGTTAGCGCGTATGGCGATAACTTCGGTTGCCACTTGCAACGGTGTTGGCGGTGATAATAAACCACCAGCCCATGTTGTTAACTCACCGTAAGCTAATTGTGGTTGCCACTGCTTACTCAATTTTAACGTTACACTGGTGATGAAATAGCGTCGATGCGATTTAAACAGGCTGTCACGATAGGAGAACTTGCATTGCGCGACATCGAAGATATGTTTTTCACCACTATCGAGATCATACGCCTCAACATACTGACACACATTACAAAATTCGACACCGTAAGCACCAATATTTTGTACTGGCGCCGCGCCAACAGTACCTGGAATTAAGGCTAAATTCTCTAGTCCACCGATGCCAGCTTGAGCACATTGCATGACTAAATCATGCCAATTTTCACCGCCAGCAACGCGAACATAATGAAAATCATGATCTTGTGATAGCTCAATCCCGGACAGCTGATTATGTAACACTGTGCCATCATAATCTTCAATAAACAGCATGTTAGAGCCACCTCCAAGCACCAAAACATTATCGTTCACAGGTAGCAGAGCCTCTAACACGGCAATACTCGTGACTTGTTTCAGTTCTCGGGCGGTAACGGATAATTTAAAACTGTTGAGATGTTTAAGTGAATGGCGCGGCATCAGCTTGTCTATCATTATTATATTACAGCGCAGTGTAAATTAATTTAGAGCAATTGAACACCTCAGCCTCTAGGTCATCCACTACGCTGGATTACTATACTCGCCGGTTTAATGCCAATCTGATGCAACAAATTGTGCAACCGTAGTGTCCCCTTGATAAAAACTCAATAGTGGCCATTTCACCAACACACGATTACTAACCCCTAGCATCAAAAATAACGTCCGCTCTAACTCTTGATTCAACGGATATTGGCACAAACCACGTGTAGTGGCGACACTCCCTATTTCAAAGAGAGACTGCTGAGCAACATTAGACTCAAACAAACTGACATTATCACTGAAGAATCTATTACAACCTGAAAAACCACTCACACCACTGGCAGACAAGGTTAAGAACGGATGTTGTTGATGCTTAATATCAGGTAACTTATCAAAGCTAAAAAGACTTTTTAACTGCCAAGTGCGATTTGATTTTAGCGCAGAATTTGAAAGTAACACCTGACGCTGCGTGCTATTTATCTTGTTAATTTTAAGGTTATCGCGCTGAGGGCTCGCGACCAAGCCTTTTTGATAAGAGATCGTCGCCTGTTGAAAATTCACACCATCTAATGCAACGCCGGTGAGTGTTCCATTATATAGCTGCCATTGTGCTCGAGGCTCATCGGTCAGTATTTGATAGCATTTAGCCGTCCTATCGACAATACAGTTAACCTGCTGTGGCGCCACCCAAACAACTTGCTCAACGGAGCGCTCCGCGGTTTGCTGGCACCCTTGTAACAATAAGGGCGCGAATATTATCGGTAATATAGTAGTAAAATATTTATTAAACATAGCAAGTTTCCTTATAAACAGCGTTAAGGGATAACCTTCGCAATATTAAAATCGCAAGCAACGATAGAAGAATAACTACCGCTGCTTACCAGAACCTAATAGGGTCCATCGACACTTTGTGGATCACTCCACAGGCTGTGCCATACCTGATTACCATGAATATAGTAAATATCATCACCATGGATCACGCTACGGTCATCCCAACTGCTAATAAAGCGGTCGTCTTCTTTCGGCGAAATGTCACCAATTTTTTGTAGCAACGCCTGAGATCCTTCACCGTTAATTTCAAGCAACTCTAGACTAATATCTGCCGTCCAAATCGAGAAACTATTATCACCATCACTGTTACTTGAACGCCAAGTTTCAACAGGTAACGCCAGCAAGTGCTTTCCGTCATCAATCTTGAGATATGTTAATGCATGATAATTATATTGAGCTGGGGTATAACCATCTGGGTAGACGATTTTACTCAGTTGCGCCGGATTACTTGGGTCACTAACATCAAACAGGCTAACGTGAGCACCACTTTCAACCACTTCATCGGTTACACTATCGTTCGAGCCAGCGGCTGGCAATAATTCAGGATTAACTTGTTGGCCAATCCCTAAGATTAAATCCTCGGAAATCGGATGAAGATACGCTGAGTAACCAGGTATCTCTAATGAACCTAAAATAGCAGGTGCCGTCGGCTCCTTTAAATCGATCACATACAATGGATCTGTTCGTTCAAACGTGACCACATACGCTTTATCATTGAAGTATCTCACGGCATAAATTGACTCATTTTCTTTACCAATTTTCTCAGGCTTATCGTCATTAGGTAGCTGACCAACTAACTGTAGTGAAGTGTTTCCCGCAATCGCTTCAAAAATACTCAATTGATGCTGTGGTCGACTTTGACTGTCATAACTGGTACTAACGACGCGAAGGTATTGCTGATGTTCATTAAAACGTAATTGACTGTTATCGAAACCAAAATCACCGTCAACATTACCAGTTGCTAGGTAGTCAATCGCGCCAGCGCTCATATCAAATTTATGAATAACACCAGTTCGCTTACTCTCTTCTATCGTCACACCATATAAATAGACCGATTGTTGCGAAACGTAAATACCATCGATGTGTGCGCTAACACAGGTTGATTTTATCGAACTGGGATTATTAACATCAATCACTGACATCACGACCATGCTGTCATTCGCATCGGTTGCTGTGGCATCTTCAGGGATAAGGCAATCATTGTTTGTAACAAGGGAGCGTTTTACGCCAGATTTATCGATATAGCTTGGCATAAGTTCTGCGATGGCAATGTCTTGTAATAGATTGTAATTATGAAGCTGATCGTCTTCCGTGACTGCATTCTGGATTAGGCCGTCGACCTGAGGCGAAAATGTACTGACGACAAACAGCTTATTATCAATTTGTCGGCTCGAAATAACATAACCATCTATAGTCAATTGTTGCATGACATTAGGATTATTCGTTTCACTAACATCAACAAATGATAGCGTATAATGTGATTGCACCGGGTACCAAAGGTCACTATATGACTCAGCTCCCCACCCGGAACTCAAAGCCGTCAGCATGTCCTGATACAGATATAACCCTGTGATGTCATTATTACTCTCGTCACTGAGGCTAAACTGTGTTGCTTGACTCATACTACTATCGTTTTCACGCTGTAAAATTCGCACGTAATCAACTGATGACACCGCTTCTTCAGTCTGCTCCTGGTAATAGCGACGAGCCGCAATAAACAGATTATCGCCATTGTATTTAATTCTATCGCTCTCATCCACGCCTTGCTCTTGGGTAATAGTTGTCGAATAATCAGCATCGCTGGTTGAAGGCATTGCAACAGCATCTGTTGTTTCCATCAGGAAATTACTATCTCTCGTACTGCTGACATACAAGCCATTGCGATAATAATTAGCAAAGGAAATATCACTAACCTCGCTCAACGCACTGACGCTAGTATCAATAGTGGTGATATCTTTAATAATCGCTTTATTAGAATCACCGCCACAACCGAGGAAAATCAAACTAAGTGGCAATACAGATAAACTAATCTTTTTCATATTTAGTGCCTTTCAATGTTAACCAGCTTAAATTCCCTAAACTGGAATGATGATTAATGCATTGCGCTGTCCAATGCTCATATTAATGAGCATAGCGACCAGCGGCAATTAATGCTGTTATCAGTTGCTACAAATTGTAATTAGATGTAATCGTTACTGTAAAAATGGTTATTTACTGCTAAATTACTGAAGCATGTAATACTAGGACAAAACTTTGAGAACGTTATTTTATCTTTGCTTACTACTCGTTTGTCATTATTCGATTGCACAGCAACCACCAACAAACGAAGGAAACGACCCACAATATACGCAAGTAGGGCAGTGGGGATTTTCAGTCGCGCTTGGTGTTGGCCAAAAAAGTAATCCACTCAAAGGTGGCGAAGACATTCCGTTGTATTTTATCCCCTCGGTCCATTATTACGGTGAGCAGTTTTATTTCGATGATGGCGTTTTAGGCTACAGTTTTTTTGAAAACGAACAATTTACGTTAAGCGCACTGGTTAAACTCAATGCTCATGCGGCCAACTTCTATCGCTGGCATCCAGCAAACATTTTCATCCCGAACACACAATCGCTAGGTGCCGCTAGCCCATCAGATGAGGGCAAAGACGAGGACGAGTACGAGAAACCGACCACTGTAGAACTAGAGCAACTTGCTAAACGGAAATGGGCACTCGATGGCGGCTTACAGCTAAATTATTTTACGGACAATAATCTAATGTTCCAAGCCCAATGGACGCACGATGTCAGTGGCGTTTATCAAGGTGATTCTTTATCAATTAAAGTAGAAAAGAACATTAGTTTGCGCGACGATGATCGACTACGATTGAAACTCTCGGCGGGTGTTGATTGGCATAGCGCTAAGCTCATCGATTATTATTACGGCATTAGCGAACGGGACGATGTCGACGGCAGTATGTTTTATAAGGGAAAATCAAGTAGCAACTGGTTTGCATCAACAACCCTGAGCTACGTTATGACCGAGCGATGGCGTGCCGTGCTAACATGGCAAACAAGCAAACTAGATGCAGGCATTAGCGCTAGCCCTCTGGTCAAAGACGCGTCGATTAACACATCGTTTATCGGGGTAGCTTATGACTTTTAAACATCAGCTGTGGACCCGCCTAGTCTGTATAGCGATCTTATGCTTTACCTCACTCAACAGTCAGGCCAGCGATAAAGTAACACTATCGATTAAACCTATCGCCTGCATCGTTGCTAGTATTGGCCAACCCTGTAAGCTCAATGTTACCGCTCACTGGCAAGCGCCGCAGCCAATGGATCTGTGTATTTATCAGCAAGACAAGCTAGTCCACTGCTGGACCAATAAACAACAAGGCCAAAAGCGCTTTGCGATAAGTATTGTCCAATCAACCGACTTTAAGTTATTAAATAGCAAAAAAGAGACTGTCGCAACGGTCTCAGTAGCGATTAATGCCGCTAAACCTGTTAGTTATCGTCGGCGTTTACGTGCAGACTGGAGTGTCTTTTAGTGCAGCGCATATTATTAGTAGAAGATGATGTCAGACTGTCGCAGTTGATCGCGCAATTCTTATCACAAAATAACTTTAATGTTGAGGTGATCCAGCGCGGCGACACGGTGGTTAGTTATGTTAACACGACGCCGCCAGATTTGATTTTGCTCGATGTTATGCTGCCCCATCTCGACGGTTTCTCTATCTTGAGAAAATTACGTGAATTCTATGCCAAACCGGTACTTTTCCTTACCGCAAAAGACAGCGACTTTGACCATGTTAAAGGTCTCGAAATTGGTGCCGACGATTACATTATTAAACCGATTGAGCCGCACGTATTGTTGGCACGCATTAATTCGGCGCTGCGTCGTGCAATACCAACTATTAACTCCCACCATCAACAGCTAGTATTTGGTCAGCTTAGCATCAATAAAGATACCCGTGCTGTCACGCTAGCTCAAGAAGTCGTGGAACTTACCAGCCATGAATTCGAATTATTGTGGCTATTGGCCAGCCAAGCAGGTGAAACTCAGAGCCGAGATTTTATCCATCAACAAATGTTAGGCCGGGAATATGATGGCTTAGATCGTAGCGTCGACGTCCGGGTGTCACGACTACGAAAAAAACTCAATGATGACCTAAAAAACCCCACAAAAATCATCACGGTATGGGGAAAAGGCTACGTATTCTGTAACACGGCTTGGGACTAAGCATGATCAAACTCTTTGTTAGCCTCTATGGTGTCATTATCGTTGCTATGTTACTCATTAATTGGGGTTCGCAATCACTGTGGCAGCAATTTGACCACGGTAAAGATCCCCAGATTCATCAACTCGAACAAATGGCACTCGCTTTGGCGCAAAGCATTAACAGTGACAATCAACACCGCATCAGCCAAGTCATCGACACGCCTGTCGTGTTACTTAATCCAAGTGACGTAATGTGGTTACCGGGGCAACAACGACACTTAAACGATGGCGCCGCTATCGTCAGTTATGACATCAACAACAATGCCACCGCCTATGTACTGTCACATTCACGCCAACAACTTATCAAGTTAGGACCACTGGCTCTTCCTGTCACAGATCCGAGCATGAGATATAGCATCATTGCTGGCTCATATGTCTTATTAGCGATAATAATTGCGCTGTGGATCAGGCCACTGTGGCGAGATTTGCGAAGTTTACAGCAAGCGAGTCAAAGGTTTTCATCAGGGCAGTATTCAGCCCCGGTAGCTGTTCATAGCACCTCTATTATCGGCTCATTACTGACAACCTTTAATACCATGACCAGACAGATCTCACGCTTAATCGATGAGCAGAAACAGCTGACCAATGCGGTATCACACGAATTAAGGACGCCCTTAGCACGACTTAAGTTTAGCTTTGCGATGCTAGAAGAGCAGCAACTGACACAATTACCTGCGATGCAAGAAGATGTCAGTGAATTAGAGACACTGATTGATGAAATGCTACATTATGGTCGCTTAGAAAGCGAGATTGGCTCGCTTGAGTTGAGCGAGGTTAATCTCGAACAGTTATTAACAAACCAAGTTGAGAAGCTCGCACGTCATCAGCATAAAACACTTAAACTATCGATAGCACCTAATTTAAGCTGGCTCTGCGATGGTCATTTTATTGAACGGGCATGCCAAAATTACATCACCAATGCGTTGCGTTATGCTAAGTCACAAGTCGTAATAAGCGCAAAAATTACTAATAATTTACTTCACATTGACGTAGAAGATGATGGTATTGGCATCGAAGAACAAGATCAAGAACAAGTCTTTAAGGCATTCACCCGACTCGATAAGAGTCGCAATAAACAACAGGGAGGTTTTGGTTTAGGGCTCGCTATTGTTAGTCGTATTGTCGATTGTCATCATGGTCAATGCAACGTCAGCCGCTCCACTCTAGGGGGCGCTAAATTTAGCCTAATTTTACCCAACCTCCAGCCAAGTTAATCGGCTGAAATTAACATTAAGTAACCGCTACCATCGAATTATCTCTGCTACACTTAAGTTCATAGTAACTGTTGGAGCCTCCATGCCTCTATTTCGGTACATATGCGTAGTCTTCTGCCTATGTGCAGCCATGCCCTCGGCCTACTCGAAGACCCTTAATATCGCACTATTTCCTTTAAATGGTGGCGAGAACACTAATCTATACTGGGATAATGTTATCCTTTTCGCCCAAGCAAGCGCCGACGATCTGAAGATTAACCTCAACGTTGTGTATAACAAAGCTGGCCACCGACGCAGTTATGTCAAAACGATAGAATCGATACTCAAGGGGAAAAATAAACCCGATGCCTTTATCGCTGCGTCTTACCTAAAGAAAACCACTGACATCATTGAGCTAGCAGAGCGCTATCAAGTGCCTCTGATAATGTTTAACAATGACTTGCCTAAGAAAACAATCGCGGCCGTTGGCCCGCCACGCAGTAAATATAAATATTTCATCGGTCAGGTAATGTCAGACGATCAGCATTTAGGCTATGTGCTAGCAGACCACTTAATCAAACACGCGCAACAACGTAATAAACGCGGAGATATACAAATCACCGGCATCAGTGGTACTCGTGATTCTCCAGAAAGTCATGCACGTAATCAAGGTCTTATTAATGCGATAGCACAGCATGACAATGTATCACTAAAACAAATAGTCTTTAGCGATTGGCAGGTATCAACATCCTACCGTAAGGCAACATCATTGATCAGCCGATACCAAGAGCTCGATATAATCTGGTGCGCTAGCGATTTAATGGCGTTGAGTAGCCTTAAGGCGATTACAGAAAGTAATAGAAATATTGTTAGTGGCGGTATCGATTGGAGTTCACAAGCTATTCATTCAATCAAGAATGGTCAACTGACAGCGTCATCGGGTGGGCATTTTACGACCGCAGGCTATGCACTGGTATTACTGTATGACTATTTGAATGGTAAAGATTTCTCATATAATCAACAGTCTATCTATAAAATCCCTGGCGGACTTGTTCACCAAGGAAACATTGATAAGTATTTCAGCATACTCACGACGAGGCAATGGCAAAAAGTAGATTTTACTCGCTACTCTCGGGTCATAAACCCACAGAATACACGTTATGATTTTTCGTTTGAGCGGTTATTACTGCCAAATCAGCCACCGAACTCACCAGTGGCCGACGAGAATAAAGATTAACACGTGATTACGCGATGGCTTTTAAAATCGTAAACAAATCTGACTGCACAGCGGCGGCCGTTACCTCACGTCCAGCGCCAGGGCCACGAATGATGAGTGGATTGTCTTGATACCACTGACTTTTGATTAGAAAGACATTATCAGATGGCGTCAATGATGCAAATGGATGATTGGCGCTTAATGACTGAAGTCCGACACCTGCTTTAACGTGACCATTACCATCAATATCTAATTCAGCAACATAGCGAATCACTTCACCGCGCGCTTTAGCTTGTTGATATTGCGCCGACATTATCGGATCAAGCTCTGCTGCTCTGGCTAAGAAATCAGCCAATGAAATATCGGCTAATGATTGCGGCACCATTGAGCTTAAATCGATATCGGATAATTCCAATTCATGGCCTGCTTCACGCGCCAAAATCAGCAATTTTCGTTGCTTGTCTTTACCAGATAAATCATCTCGAGGGTCAGGCTCAGTGATCCCTAAATCCAAAGCGCGCAGTAACAATGCCGAAAATGGTTCGCTGTCATCATAATGCTGAAACAACCAACTCAGGGTCCCTGAAAATACACCACTAATCGACGTGATCTGGTCACCACTGTTACTCAAATCATTGATCGCATATTGGACCGGTAAACCAGCCCCAACACTCGCGTTATAGCGCCAATGGCAATTATTACTATGACTAACTTGCTTAATATTAGTATAGAATTCATGACTGCCAGAGCCCGCTAGCTTATTAGCGCTCACTAAATGATAGCCCTGACCAAGCATGGATGGATAGAGATCGCTCACTTGTTGACTCGCTGATATGTCCAACATCACCAATTCATCAAGCTGATGATTTTCAAGTGAATTTAAGACACCTTGCGCATCAAGCTCACGACTTTCATCCTGATAACGTTGTGCCCAATCGATTGGGTTTATGCCTGAAAAATCAATCAGTGCGCTACTCGAACGCACAATGGCGACCAATGGTAAGTGCACGTTAAGACGAGTTTGAATACGTTGCTGCTCTTTAATAAAAAGATCAATCCAACACTGACCAATATTACCAGCGCCAAGCAATACCACACCAATACGTTTAGCCGGGGTATATATTTTTTGATGCAATAAATAAGCAAGAATGTTAACTCGCTTAGCAGGCACCACGACACTTAAACTCAGGCCATTATCGGCGAGAACAACCGGCAACGACGATTCTTTGCCCAACAATTGATTGAACAACTTGCGATACCACGAGACCCCCGCATCGAGCAATGAAATAAGACCAACGCCAGACTCTCGTTGCCATGAGATATCACGATGCTGAGACAACATGTCATCAAAGCTATTCGCCACTTCATTAGCCATCACCAATATTAGCTGATGGCTATGCCTTGTCGCCACTAACGGAAAGAAGCCAAGACTCGATAATGAACTTAGTAAATGTGTCGTTTTGTCATTGTCCGGCAAGCGATATAGTTCAACATTATCCATGCCATTGACGATGCAATCACCAACATGACCTAACCGTTTACCGATCTCGGTGAATGCCGCATCGGGAGTGAAACTAGAGCGTACTCGCAATGCAATTTTATCTTTACTCAAAGGTTGCAACGTCCGACGATGCAATACTGGATTACCTAATCGCGCTAATTCTTGCGCTTCAGCTAAGCTTAATTGCTCAATCAGGGCTGCTTCCTTAATTAAATTAGGATCTGCACTGAAGACACCGGCCACATCGGTCCAGATATTAACCGCTTTAGCACCCGCTAATTTAGCGATTAGCGTCGCGCTATAATCACTGCCATTACGACCTAATAATAACGTTTGCTGCTGGTCATTCGCACAAATAAAACCAGTAAATACCCGTTGCTTACTACCGTGGGCTTGGCTCAACTCAATTAAACGCCGCGCCGATAATTCTTCATCAACAATCGGTGTAATAAGACCTTGAGCGACTAAAAAATCACGGGCATCGAGTGCGATACTGTCGCGACCCAGTTGGGATAATAATGCGCTCAATAGGCGTGATGACCATACTTCACCGAAACCGACAATAGAATTCCCGCAAAACGTATCAATTTCACTATTACTTAACCATTGTTTTAACAGTGAAAAATCAGCATCCAATAGGGAGAATAATGATTGAGGTTGCTCAATTAACTGTTCGATTAATTGTGATTGAAAGTGCTGGAGTTGCGTGAGTAATGGCAGAAAGTCGATGTTATTACGGGCCAAATCGGTCAGTTTTAACAACTTATTTGTGGTCTTTCCTGCAGCAGAAACAACCACCAGATCATGGCTGTGACCATGACTTAACAGCAAATTAGCGACCCGAATATAACATTGCGGATCAGCTAAACTACTGCCACCAAATTTGTGTAACGCTAACTGACTTTCTACAACACTCATCTCTAACTCTCTTATAAAGCCGACGACACAACGTCAAGACTTTGCGATAAATCTTCAATTAAATCTTCGACTGTTTCCAGACCAACCGATAGGCGGATTAGGCTATTACTAATACCCGCGGTAATACGCGCACTTTCTTCCATTCCAGCATGTGTCATGGTCGCTGGGTGAGCAATTAGACTCTCAACACCACCAAGACTTTCAGCGAGGCAAAATAACGAAATTTGTTCGACAAATTGCTTACACTGCTCAATATTTCCCGCCAATTCAAAACTTAGCATCGCACCAAATCCGAGTTGCTGCTCTTGAGCTAACT
>Ga0209292_1004683_pt1 | contig 14310 bp, 19 predicted proteins | sample GOMGulsemesocosm_2_FD_184634 | JGI IMG/M metagenome (GOLD analysis project Ga0209292, IMG submission 184634) | Methane-oxidizing microbial communities from mesocosms in the Gulf of Mexico - GOM9C Gulf of Mexico (SPAdes) (version 2) | ecosystem: Environmental > Aquatic > Marine > Cold seeps... | reverse complement strand
GAGGACAAAGCCGATTTTCTTTGCCATATCACTCCGTCCGAATGGGAATATATTATTAAAAATAAAAAACGTCATATTCTTTTAGAACTTGCTGAAAATGGTGGTTCTGAAGCTGTGGCTCGTTTGTTTTATCCTGCATATTCTTTTATGAGTTTTGAAGAATTTTATTTTGAATTTATGGATAGAAAAAACCACCCTGACGTTGATATGCCTGAAGTTAATGAATACTCAACGACTGAAACTAGGCATGAAATTATTCATAAAGTTAAGCCTCAACATCAAAATTATTTAACTACCCCAGTAAAAACTGACCAGCGTTCTTTCAATTGGGTTGGTGCTAAAAGAGAAGAAGAAAAAAGGGTTAAAACTGCTGAATTAAATAAACACTTCATCGAAAGAAGGAAAGAATTAGAATAAGTTCGGGCTATCCACCCGAACATCAGTCTTAGTATTAAAAAATTATTATTTCTCTAAGTTTTTTTTTAATCTCCTAAGGCTGATTCCTTCTTTCTTAGCTAGTTTGTTCAGTAGTATTTTTAATTTTTTCTTTGGCATTTTCTAGATATTCCATTAATCCGTTAACTAATTCACTAACAGAGACTTGTCTCTGTAATTCAGCTGATAAAACTCTGCATTCCTGCTTTAAAATTTTGGCATCTTCTACCCTTGCTCTAATACTTTCAGTTTTCATTTTTCCATTCCTTTTCGCTAGTTCATTCCTAATTATATCCTCTTTGTTTCAAAAAACTATTGACACATAAACTCACTTGCAACTAGAATCTGGTTCAAAGTGGTTTAGTGATTCAGTGATTCAGGAGAAAAAAGATGAAAGTACAATTGGAAGTTTTACGCATTAGTGCAGGCAATATGGTCGACACTAAAAGCGGTGACAAAATTGTTTATGCAAGTGCAATTATCCTTGATGAAGACGTAGCAGATGAAATATCAATTGACAGAATTGACGTAGGACAGCAACACGCAAAAGTAAAAATGTCTGTTGAAAATGACAACGTTTTAGCTCGTTCTTTAGCTTCGTCCGGTCAAGTCCCGGGAGTTGTTACTTGTGAAGTAAAAACATCCGTAAAAGCAGGTGGCATTACGATGGAAATTATCGGTTTTGAACCGAAAAAAGTAGCTTAATTTAATGAGCTATCAACAAAATATTGAGCAAGAAGAGGATATTACCTCTTTTTGGAGAGATTATTATATTGATAATCCTCGCAATTCTACCGTTTATAAAAAGCGTTCTGTTTGCCTTTTTTTGTTGTTAATTGTTTTTGTTTCTTTTGATTCATATTCTGCCGAATGTATTTATTTTGACAGAACTGTTTTAAGGGACGCAGGTGATTACCACATTTATTTAGTTGATAGCCCTAGTGGAACTGTTGAGACTCCGCAAACTTGTTCAGGTCATATTGTCATGAGTACTTATGATTTTGGCGTTTTATCTGAAAAGTCTGCCTCAACTGACACTGAAGGATTGCAGAAATTACTGGTGACATTATTTACTTTTGACCCAGAGATTTTTGGAATAATTGAAGGCGCTTTTATTATCGCCTTTTTAACGTCTTATTTTACGGGTCGCATGGTTCGTACGATGGGGAAACACTCTTAATATATAGGTCTTAAAATGAATAAAACTTTAACTTGGAAAGGTAAAACAGTAGCGGCATTAACTGCAATGGGTACAACTTCTTTAGCTTTTGCTTCTGATCAAACCACAGCAATTGCAACCGCTTCAACTGAAGCAACAGCAAACAATACAGCGGTTATAGCGGCTGTTATTTCCTTAGCTATTTTAGGCTTTGGCATTGGCTCATTACTTGGTTGGTTTAAAAAGTAGTGGTCTTAACAGTACTAATAGCCTGCACTTTTTACTATTGCATGGTAGAGGGTTTTAGTTCTGGAATTAGAGTCTCTTAGGAGGCTTTTTTTTTCCTTTTTTTTTAGGTGTTAATTGTGATTTATAAAGTATTGTTTTTTTTATCTCTTATCGCTTTAAGTTTTAGCGCTTCATCTAGTTCTTATAATTATCGAGGCACTTATTGCGGAAATTCTGCTGATATGTGTTTTGCTTATCTTCAGTCTATTCAAAAAGATGGTGCTCACACTGTTACTAGTTACTTTATTTATTCAACTAAAAAATATGAAGATGGTTCTATAAAATACATAAAAACTTCTTGGATGGCTTATGGTAATCAACAAAGATATGGACAGTTTGACAGAGTGACGAGTAATAATGATGCTGATTGTAAAGATTCTCCTACTTGTTTCGCATTAGCAAAATTCGACTGTACTTCTCAAAATAAGACGATAGCTGCTTTTCAATTTAATAGCCCTGAAGATTTTTCCTATTCTTGTGACACACCTGTCGACCCTGTTAAACAATGTGAAGAACAGGTAATACAACAATGCTCTTCAAATTTAGGTTTTGCTAGCTCAAGCTATGAAGACGATGGTAACGGAAATCAAACATGCTCAGGAACTTGTAACGACGGAACAGCCGCAACCGAACCTGAAGAATGTACATTATTTAATAATTACTGTGATGAACCTCAAGACGATAGTGTAATAGTTGGCAATACTGGCACCAGTGTTTTACCTCCAACAACAGGAACTCCTGATCCTACAACTGATACAGGTTATACCCCTGATGGAACGGCTGACCCCACTGCTCCTTTATCAGCTTTACAAGGTGATACTTTAATTAATGAAGTTATAAAATCTAGAAATAAAAACGAAAAAGTTTTAGTTGATAATACTGTCAGTACTAACCAGACAATTGTTGAGAAAACAGATGATGTTGCACAAGCTATCTTGGATTCTGGTAATTCAACCATTGATGCAATAAATGCTCAAGCTCCTTTTTATGATGGAAATATTGTTGATGCTATTAACAATTTGAGTGGTGTTGGTTCTGGAAGTGCTGCTGAAAATCCTATGGATGGAATTACTTACACCCCTCAATCCTTAGGTGATGTTCAAACCCCATTGCATACATTGTTTAATGCTCAAGCTATATCAGATATAGATGCTCAAACTTTAGTAAAGCAAGGTCAAGTTTCTGAACTATTAACAGCAACAAAAAACAATTTAATGTCTTATTTTTCCGTTAATGCTACGAGTTCTTATTCCGTTGAGAATTTAACTTTAGCAGGTGGCTGGGGGACTCATAATATTTCAATTTCTCGTTTTGCAGAAAATTATTTATCCCTTAAATCCATAATAATAATGCTAGCTACGCTAGGTGCTTTTTTTATAATTCTAGGGGGTGTTAAATCATGATTCGATTAATTACTTTTTCTATTTTTATGCTCTTCTCTTTTTCTGTTTTTGCTTCAGATACTTCTATTAGTTTTTCAGGTTTCTTTGAAGATGTAGCTAGTTTTTTTAATGGTATTTGGTTTTTTTTAACCGTTGAAATACCAACTGCAATTACTAACTTTTTTGTATGGTTAATTTCTTGGCTTATTTTTTTAAAATACACAATGTTTTTACATGCTATTGAGTTTGCAAGTCAGATAGCTACTTCTTTTCTGGATCTTGTAGAACTTAATTCAATGATTAATTTAGCCGTTGCTGATTTACCTTCTGATGTTCGCTCTGTCCTTGTTGACGTTGGTTTTTTTGAGGGTCTAACCATCCTTATCGAGGCTGTTATTACACGTTTTGTTTATAACATGATTACTTTTTAATTAAGGGGTTTTAGATGTCTACTGAGATTTACCATGGTCCTCCAGGTTCTTACAAGTCCTCTACTGTTTTATGGTTTCGTCTTCTTGATGCTTTACGTCAAGGTCGTGTGGTTATTACTAATTTACAGGGCTTAAAAACTATAGATGAAATTCAATTTGAATTAGGTGAGATTTTTCCTGCAACAGCAAAAATTTTTCGTATTTCTATAGGTCATGACCGCGGTTTAAATTTGATGCGTAATTTTTATCAATGGATGCCTATCGGGGCATTTATTTTTATTGATGAAGTCCAAGATGTTTATCCAAATGATAAAACTTTCAAAGCTCATGATTACGACAATAAAGGAGAAGGTTATTTTGACTCTCAATTGCCTGTTGAGCTTGTCGAGCTTTACCATAAAGAGCAGAGAGAAATTAAAGATAATGTTGATTTGAATGAATATCTTGATGATGTTGGCGAGTCACTTTTTGATGAACGGGGATATTTAAGATACCCAAGAACTATGCGTGAATGCTTCATGAGGCATAGACATTACAACTGGGATATTATCTTTGCAACTCCAGATATTAAGGAGGTTATTGGCTTTGTTCGTAGTGCAACCGAAAAGGGTTATGCTCACGTTTCAAAAGATGCAATCCCGATTAAATATTTTAAGCGTAGACCTCGCGTATTAGAACACCCACCAAAAGAAAATGGTATGTCTGTTAAAAAAGGCGATATCACAACTCATAGGAAAATACCTCTTGATGTTTTTAAACTTTATAAGTCCACTGCAACGGGAAAAAATACTAAATCAGGCGCAGGTGGTTCACCTTTTGATTGGCGCCACAAAATCGGTCTCGCTTTTGTTGTCGGTTATATCGTTTTTCTTATCAATTTTTTCACTGATGGTGATGATACTAAAGAAGTGTTATCGGGTGATAAAATACCTAATATTCAAAAAGTTGATAATCAGAAAACTTTACCGAAAAATAAAGTTAATAATAAAGAGAACTCTCCACTTCCTATTAAGGATAATGGGGAAAATACTTCTTTTGTTGCTCGTCATGGTTCTGTTTCGGAGCTGTTTGCGAATGATAATAATGTAAACCTACCTTATAACGCTCAATCTATGCACTTAACGGGTCTTGTAACCGAGAGTTTGAGTAAAAACAATATAAAGCGTCATTATATTTTTAATCTTCTTGTAGACGGTTACAGGCACTCTATAACTTCAGATGATTTGTATTCTTTGGGTTATAAGGTTTTTTATAAGTCTGATTGTTTGGTTGAATTGCGAGCCGAACATTCTTCAAATTTTGTCTATTGTGAATTGAAAAAAAGAGATGAAACACCCGTTCAGAATGATGAACTTAATAGCGCTGTTAGGGATTCTTCTCTAGTAGCTTCACTTGGTTAATGTAGGTTTTTAATATGAAAAGTTTAAATAAAGAAGTTGGTAATATTGGTTTGGTTCTTGGTTTTGTTGTTTGCATTGCTATTGGTTATTACTTTGGAGTATCACATTCTTTTTCAGCAGTTTCTGAGGTGTATAACCACTAATCGGTACCATTTAAAAATAACCTGGGGGAAAATAACTCATATTTTGGTACCATTTTGCTTTACATTTTTAATTTATAAGCTTAAAATGGTACCATATTCACTTATGGAGTTATAAAATGTTAATTAAAATAAACAATAGTACAGAAGAGTTTTCAGAGCAGGTTGAAAGGTTAAAGGTTCGTTTTAATGTTTCAACTTCTAGTGGTGCCGCCCTTCAGTCAATCCTGAGATTTTGTGAATTAGAGGAGCGTTACGATTCTTTAAAATCTAAGTATGAAGATTTGAATGCTGAAGTTAATGAATTGCAAGATAGTTTATTGGCTAAGTCGGAAGCAGAAACCATTATCCACAATTTTTCTATGAGAACACCTGATTTTTGATTTTTTTGGTACCACTTTTGTTTCCAGGATTGAAACCGGTAAGCTGTTTTTGGTACCAATTATTTTTTTTAAGCATCGCAGATATAAACTTCTTTGTTTTCAAGTTAGCAAATTAGCTTGCGATTTTTGGGGAGTATTTACAGGTAAGCGAGAAATATATCAGAGGGCTGATTGGCGTAAATTGATAACAACTAGTTAAACACAATAACTAAATTTTTTTAATTTCCTCCATTGCCATCCTGCTAAACTTCTCTTTTTTCTTAAAATACATTACTATATTTTGAGCAAAAAAATGGGTTGAACGTCCGCGAAAACATTCAACCCTTTGTCTTTTTGCTTTTAAACCACCAACCACGACGATTTAGAGCAGACAAATGAATTATATTGATAAAACAGCAGTTAATCAAGTAGGGTGCGCACAAGCGACGACGACGGCGAAGCCTGAGCAAGGAGGAGAAGCGCGGGGCGCTCTCGGTAATGCTACGAAGTTACGAACACCCCCCCTTAAAACCGACTCCTCAAAAAGTTACTCTGTAACGGATTTCACCACGGGTGAAATTGAAAATATTGGTGTGTTACCAAAGAAGCAAGCAATTAACCTCGCTCGACAAGTTCGATATCAATTACAAGATACCGCGAGAAATATTCTTTTCGGTTACTATGGCTCTGACGTTCGCGTAAATGCTAAAGGCTATGAAGTTCATCATAGAACTTGCAGTTGCACCCGTTTCAGGAGTGGTGTAACAACTCAAATTGTAAAATCAAAAACTAATGGTAAGGCTTTTTATTCTGGCTTGATGAATTGCGCAAATTCTAGAACATGTCCCGTTTGCTCCGCAAAAATATCCGAAAGAAAATCGAATGAAATGCGTATGGCTTTTAATATTGCTCGTGCAGAAAAACTCAATATTTCTATGTTAACCCTTACCGCTCCACATAATTCAGGCGATAAAATAGAAGATTTAAAAGTTAAGATTTCTGATGCTTTACAGCGCTTCTGGAGAGGAAAGGCGGCTAAAAGTTTTAAAGATAGATTTGGTGTTATTGGTAACATACGATCTTTTGAAGTTCGTCATGGTTCTAATGGTTGGCACCCTCATTTTCATATTATTATTTTTAGTAAAAAGCCCTTACCTTTAACGGCTCGCAGTAAATCTGGCAAACCATCAAAAAATCAATCTGAAGAATGGACGAAACTTTTAACCCGTTGGAAAAGTGCTTGTAAATTGTCTGATTTAGATTGTCCTAATGAGTACGGAATGGATATTCAAAACGGTGCTTTTGCAGGTGAATATATCTCTAAATTTGGGTCTGATGATGAATTTTTAACAACGGCTACAGGTAAAAAAGTTACTTGGGATATGGCTGACGAAATGACCAAAGGCAACACAAAAACAGGTCGAAAAGGCTCTAAAAGTCCTTGGGATCTATTGAGTGATGCAACCGAAGCTGAAACCAAAGAAGAGCGTACAGACAACAGAATTTTATTTTTATTTTATGCTAGAGCAATGCAGGGGGTTAACTTGATTAGATGGTCGAAAGGTTTAAGAAAATATTTTGATTTAGATGCTGATGTATCTGACGAAGAAATTTTAAAACAAGAAGAGGACAAAGCCGATTTTCTTTGCCATATCACTCCGTCCGAATGGGAATATATTATTAAAAATAAAAAACGTCATATTCTTTTAGAACTTGCTGAAAATGGTGGTTCTGAAGCTGTAGCTCGTTTGTTTTATCCTGCATATTCTTTTATGAGTTTTGAAGAATTTTACTTTGAATTTATGGATAGAAAAAATCATCCAGATGTAGATATGCCAGAAGTTAATGAATATTCGACGACTGAAACTAGGCACGAAATTATTCATAAGGTTAAGCCTCAACATCAAAACTATTTAACAACTCCAGTAGAAACTGACGAGCGATCTTTTAATTGGGTAGGTGCAAAAAGAGATGAAGAAAAAAGAGCTAAAAGCGCTGAACTTAATAAGCATTATATGGAAAGAAGAAAAGAACTAGAGTAATAAGTTCGGGGTGGGGGCTTCCCGAACATTCAAAAAAATCAGCTATTTTTCAAGATTTTTCTTTAATCTTCTGTAGCTGATTTTTTCTTTCTTAGCTAACTTCACCAGTAGTATTTTTAATTTTTTCTTTGGCACTTTCTAGGTACTCCATTAATCCATTTACCAATTCACTTACAGGCACCTGTCTTTGTAGTTCTGCTGACATAACCCTGCATTCCTGTTTCAAGATTTTCGCATCTTCAATCCTTGCTCTAATACTTTCAGTTTTCATAATTTCCATTCTCTTTTTAGCTAGTTCATTTCTAATTATATAGCTTTTGATACAAATAACTATTGACACAAGATCTCACTTGCAACTAGAATCTGGTTCAAAGTGATTTAGTGATTCAGTGATTCAGGGGAAAAAAATGAAAGTACAAATGAATATTTTACGCATTAGTGCAGGCAACATGGTCGATTCTAATAGCGGTGAAAAAATAGTTTATGCAAGCGCAATTATTCTTGATGAAAACGTAGCTGACGAAATATCTAGTGATCGTATCGACGTAGGACAGCAACATGCGAAAGTAAAAATGTCTGTTTTACAAGATAACGTTTTAGCTCGTTCTTTAGCATCATCCGGTTTAGTTCCTGGTCTTGTTGATGTTGATGTAAAAACGGCTGTAAAAGGTGGTGGCGTAACGATGGAAATAATCGGTTTCTCACCTAGAAAGGCGGCTTAATAATAATGTCTGTTTGTGCTGTAGCTGATGGTAGCGGTTTTTTAAAAGTTGCGGCTGAAACGGAATGTACCGAATTTGTTTTAATGACGCAGGTTGAATTTGTAAATTTACAATCTGGTTCATTGCAACAAATGCAGGAACTTTTAAGCGTCTTATTTGCGTTTGACACTGAGGTTTTTGCAATCGTTGAAACGGCTTTAATTTTAGCTTTTTTAACTTCTCACTTTGCCGGACGCGTTGTGCGCTGGTTAGGTAAATAAAACTCTTAATAATTTGGAAAATAATATGAAAACTTCACAAAAATTAGTTTTAGTCGGTTCTACTCTTGTTGCTTCTGTTGGTGCTAATGCGGCTGACTTAACAACTCAAATCGGTACTGCTTCAACTGAAGGAACTGGCAACGTAACTGCTGTAATTGCGGCTGTAATTGCAATTGCTATCCTTGGTTTCGGTGTAAATGCTGTACTTGGTTGGTTCCGTAAGTAAAAAATGGTCATTTCCATTTTGTTTGCCTGTTGCCTCTATTACGCAATGATAGAAGGATTTACATCAGGTATCAGAGCGTCTTAATAGGGCGCTTTTTTTTTACTTGGTGACTTATGAAATATATTTTTTTATTGCTTATAACCCTTTTCAGTTTTAGTTCTTCAGCTTCTTATTTAATTGGCACTGGTGTTGATACTAGTTGTTCAATGTATCCAGATAATAAATCTCTTTTAACGAACCATAAATTTAGAACGAAAGATGAAATGTTTGCGGCTGTAACTTCAGTTATGTCTGGTTCTTCTTATTGTAGTGGCTATCAATATATTCAGCTTTCCACTTGGCAAAATGGGAAAATTGCCGTTCTTATTGGTTCAAATGGTACCCATAGAAAAACAATAACTTTTAATTATGGTGGTTCGGCAGGTTGTAACTTTGATGATTGCCAAGAGATCGCTCAAGACAAATGTGAATCTGCTAATGTCGACCTAAAAGATTTTTCATGGACTCCTGAAAATAGTGGTGATTATACTTACGAATGTGGCTCACCTCCTGAGCCCGAACCAATAGCCAACAATGAAGAATGTACCACTATGGCTCAAAACCAATGTTTCTCACATAATGGTTTAACATCTTCAAATTTTACTGATAATGGTGATTCAACTTTATCCTGTGATTTTATATGTAATGACGGTACAACTGGAGATAAAAACGGCTCACTTGCTAATGCTCCTGATGGTTTATGTAATCCTGCCGATCCAAATGATTTAGCTGATTGTGATGTTGCTGATACTGCTGACCCAAATTGTGTTTTTGGTTGTGGTGATGCTTACACACCTACAAGTACAACCGATATTCCTTATGTAGCTGATGGAACAACAACGGCTGATGGAACTGGAAACGATGGTATTACAACGACTCAAGGTGATGTGTTAATAAACGAGGTTATCAACCTTAGAAATTCAAACGCTGAACAAACCATTGTTGCTAAAAATGCTGTTGTTGATGCTGTTAATTCTACTAATTCAATTTCCAAATTAGACGAAGTTATAAGCGCTATTCAAAGTAGCTCTGGTGGTGGTTCCACTGGTGGTAGTTTTGATGATTCTGGAATGATTAATTCAATTAATAATAGTGCGGCTTCAGGAACTACTAATTCTGAAAATATTGTTGCGGCTATCGAATCTAATTCACTTGAAAATACTGGAGCAGGAACTTTGACGCGTTACGGCTCAGGTTCTTTTATCACTTCGTTTCTTGACCAAACCGAGGTAAACACAAAAATTGCAGGGGCTGAAATTACTTTAAAGGAAAATATAAATTCTTATAAAACTAGTTTAATGGCTAAATTTAATTTGACTGTTACGGGTAGTGGTTATCAGCAAACGAATCTTGTTTTATCTCAGGGGACTTATGATATTTCATGGTCGCGGTTCTCTCAGTATTTTGCTTCTATCGGTGCGATTTTGTATGCACTCGCTTCTTTAATTTCCTTATCAATAATTTTTCAAGGGCGTATGTAATGAGAATTTTATTTATTATTTTTGTGCTGCTCTTTTCTAGCAGTTCATTTGCAGGTGGTTTTACTGATTCTGTAGCAAGTTTTTTTGGCTCGATGTGGGAATATTTAACAATTGATATTCCGCTTTTTCTAAAGAATTTTTTAACGTGGTTATTGCAATATATTATATTGGCAAAAGTTACTTCAATGATTTTCTTTAGTCAGTTTGCTTACACTATAGCTTCAACTTTTATTGATAATTTATCTTTGGTTGATGTCATTCAAACTTCAATTGGTTCCCTTGATTCTGACATAGTTCAGACACTTATAGACGTTCGTTTTTTTGATGCTTTCACTTTGATTATGGAAGCGTTTGTTACTCGTTACATTCTTGATTTTATGAAATGGTGATCTAATGGCTACGAAAATATTCCATGGTGCTCCGGGTTCTTATAAATCGTCTACCGTTTGTTGGTTTGAATTACTTCCTGCTTTAGTGGCTGGTCGTTTAGTCGTAACTAACTTACAAGGTGTAAAGACGATTGAAGAAATCTCAAGAGAATTGAATATTGTTTTTCCTGCTTCAGCTCGTTTAGTTCGTATCTCTTCAAATAACGATTTAGGTCGTGAATTGATACGTAATTTTTTTCATTGGTTGCCAATTGGCGCTTTTATTTTTATTGATGAAATACAAGATATTTATCCAAATGATCGTAGTTTTAAAGCTACTGATTATGATTATAAATCAGAGGGGTTTTGGGATGATAAATTGCCTCCAGAGGTTAAAGCGCTTTACCATGAAAAACAAAAATTAATAAAATCTTTGGTCGATATTTCAGAGTTTGAAGATGATATTGGTTTAAGTATTTTTGATGACCGAGACTACATAAAATACCCACCTACATTGCGCGAGTCGTTTATGCGTCACCGTCATTATAATTGGGATATTGTTTTAGCTACTCCTGATATTAAAGAAGTTTCTGGATTTATTCGTTCGGTTTGTGAGGCGGCATTTGCTCATACTTCAAAGGATTCCGCTCCCTTTCCGTATTTTAAAAGACGTCCTAAAGTTTTGGAACATTTACCCAGTGGTAACGGTACCGTAACGAAAAAAGGCGACATTGTTACTAATAGGAAAATTCCTCTTGATGTATTCAAAATCTACAAATCAACAGCAACCGGACAAAACACAAAATCTGGAGCGGGTGGCAGTCCCATTACTTTATCTATCATACTTGGTGCGGGTGTTTTTGTTGCCTGTGTCGTTTTTATTATTTATATATTCTTCTTTCGCACTAGTCACATCGAAAATAATAAAATTGCCTCCATTCCCGTTTTTGATAAAACATCTCAAAACGGTTTTAAAGTTCCTCCTAAAGATATTCAAAAAGATATTCATTCTCCTGTTGGTCGTGTCACTCCTAAGACTTTGTTTGAGGATGTTGGTTCTTTAACTTTGCCCTATAGCGCTGATGCTATTTATCTAACGGGTATCAATAAAATTTATAGATTAGGTAAAAGGGTTACGGCTGAATATGTTTTTTCTGTCCATATTGGTACAGATGAATTTTCGGTTAATAGTTCTGATTTGGTTGTTATGGGTTATAGGATTTCTTTTAAAAGTGATTCTGTAGTTAGTTTGTCTGATGGTGTTAATTCACGTTTAGTTTTTTTTGCTCCAGTTAAATATGAGAAACCTGAACGTGACGTTTCACCCTCTTTTTTAAATGATAAGGAAAGTAATAATGAAGAAATTTCTGAGTGATAATAAAGATAATTTATTAATTTTTGTTGCCTGTGCTGTTTGTATTTGTATGGGGTTTTTTATCGGTGTTGATAATGCTCTTGATACGGCTAGAGCTTTACGTTTTGGTACTAATTAAAAATAACCTGGGGGAAAATAATTGATATTTTGGTACCGAATTAACTTTACTTGTGGTTCGCATCTGTTAAAATGGTACCAGATAATCAATTAAAGGGTTAAATTATGTTAGTTAAAATTAATAATGATACAGAAGAGTTTTTAGAAGAAATAGAAAAGTTAAAATCTCGCTTTAATGTTGGAACTTCTAGTGGTGCGGCTTTGCAGGTTATTTTAAGGTTTGCCGATTTAGAACAAAGATATGATTTATTGAAATCTAAACATGAAGATTTAAATGCAGAGGTTAATGAGTTACAAGATTCTTTGTTAGCTAAATCTGAAGCAGAAACGATAATTCATAATTTTGCTATGAGAAATCCAGTTTTTATAGATTAGTACCAAAAAAAAATCTATAGGCTGACGAACGGAGTTGGCCGTAAAATTTAGTGGTACCATTTTTGTTTCCAGGATTGAAACCGGTGAACTGTTTTTGGTACCAATTACTTTTCTTAAGCATCGCAGATATAAACTTTTTTGTTTTCAAGTTAGCAAATTAGCTTGCGATTTTTGGGGAGTATTTACAGTTAAGCGAGAAATATATCAGAGGGCTGAATGCTGTTAATTGATAACCAGTAGTTAAACAAAATGACTAATGATTTTTAATTTTCACCTTTGCCATCCTGCTAAACTTCTCTTTGTTCTTTAAATACATTATTATATTTTGAGCAAAAAAATGGGTTGAACGTCCGCGAAAACATTCAACCCTTTGTCTTTTTGCCTTAAATCACCAACCACGACGATATAGAGCAGACAAATGAATTATATTGATAAAGTATCAGTTAATCAAGATAAGTCCCAAGAAAAGCGCGTACAAGCGACGACGACGGCGAAGCCTGAGCAAGGAGGAGAAGCGCGGAGCGCTCTCGGTAATGCTACGAAGTTACGAACCCCCCCCCTCGAAACAAACTCATCAAAAAGTTTCTCTGTTACGGATTTCTCCACAGGTGAAATACAAAATGTTGGTGTGTTACCAAAGAAGCAAGCAATCAATCTCGCTCGACAAGTCCGTTATCAATTACAAGATACAGCGAGAAATATTCTTTTCGGTTACTACGGCTCAGACGTTCGCGTAAATGCAAAAGGCTATGAAGTTCATCATAGGACTTGTAGCTGTACCCGTTTTAGAAGTGGTGTAACAACTCAAATTGTAAAATCAAAAACTAATGGTAAGGCTTTTTATTCTGGCTTGATGAATTGTGCAAATTCTAGAACATGTCCCGTTTGTTCCGCTAAAATTTCAGAACGGAAATCGAATGAGATGCGTATGGCTTTTAATATCGCTAGAGCAGAAAAGCTAAATATTTCTATGTTGACTCTTACGGCTCCACATCATTCAGGTGATAAAGTAGAAGATTTAAAAGTAAAAATTTCGGATGCTTTACAGCGTTTTTGGAGAGGAAGTCCAGCTAAAAAATTCAAAGAAAAATTTGGCATTATTGGCAACATACGATCATTTGAAATCCGTCATGGTTCTAATGGTTGGCACCCTCATTTTCATATTATTATTTTTAGCAAAAAGCCTTTACCTTTAACGGCTCGTACTAAATCTGGTAAGCCTTCAAAAGTTCAACATGATGAATGGACAAAAATTTTAACTCGTTGGAAAAGTGCTTGTAAATTGTCGGGTTTAGCTTGTCCTAATGAGTATGGGATGGATATTCAGAACGGTGCTTTTGCAGGTGAATATATTTCTAAATTTGGGGCTGATGATGAATTTTTAACAACGGCTACAGGTAAAAAAGTAACTTGGGATATGGCTGACGAAATGACCAAAGGCAACACAAAAACAGGTCGTAAAGGTTCTAAAAGTCCATGGGATTTATTGAGTGATGCAACTGAAGCCGAAACTAAAGAAGAGCGCACAGATAACAGAATTTTATTTTTATTTTATGCTAGAGCAATGCAGGGGGTTAACTTGATTAGATGGTCGAAAGGTTTAAGAAAATATTTTGATTTAGATGCTGATATATCTGACGAAGAAATTTTAAAACAAGAAGAGGACAAAGCCGATTTTCTTTGCCATATCACTCCGTCCGAATGGGAA
>Ga0209292_1004680_pt1 | contig 14316 bp, 5 predicted proteins | sample GOMGulsemesocosm_2_FD_184634 | JGI IMG/M metagenome (GOLD analysis project Ga0209292, IMG submission 184634) | Methane-oxidizing microbial communities from mesocosms in the Gulf of Mexico - GOM9C Gulf of Mexico (SPAdes) (version 2) | ecosystem: Environmental > Aquatic > Marine > Cold seeps... | reverse complement strand
CGTGCCCAGGTAGTTAATACCGTCACAGAGAAAAGTCATGAGGGTGCGAATACATCAGTGGCCAGAGGTAGCGCCTCAAAATGAGCCCGTATATAAGCAAGCATCTTACTTTTTAATTCAGAATCTAATTGACCTGCACGCGGGAGTCCATATAAGGGCACAGAGAACACAGAGAAAAAGAAAAAGAAAAAGAAAAAGAAAAAGAAAAAAATATAACTAAAAACTGAACTGATTTTCTGACAGTGAATCGTTACTGACTTTAGATCTTTTTCTTTTATTTTTACTTTTACTTTTATTTTTACGTCTCTCTCTTGCCCTTCTCTGTGAAGCGCAGCGCTCTGTGTCCTCTGTGGTTAATTTCTTTTGTTTTAACTAAAAGATAAAAATTCTTCACCACGGAGGGCACTGAGAACACGGTGAAATATCATTCCTTTATTTGAATAACAAATCCCGTAAACCGCTCGCGCGCTCTATGCGTGAGCGCACTCCAGCCGTTAAAACCTCATCATTTGAATACAAAGAAAAGCTCTTTTTGCCACGTGTAATAGCGGTATAAATTAATTCACGGCTAATCACGGGTGAAGGATTTTCAGGTAATACCAACGCCACATCCGCAAACTCAGAACCCTGGCTTTTATGCACAGTCATAGCAAAAGCGGTTTCATGCGCCGGTAAACGCGTCGGTAATAATTGGCGGACTTTAGCACCCGAAGCACCCGACTTAGAAGTACCCGACTTAGAGGCAGCAGATTTAGAAGTACTCGAATCACCAGCCACAAAGCAGACTCTTAATTCTTCGCGGCCATCATTGCCCGCGACCATCATCGCAATACCAATATCACCGTTGAATAAGTTCAGTTCATAATCATTGCGACTGATCATCACGGGTCGACCGACATACCAGCGATTCTGTTCCAGCGAAACGGCACTGCTATCAATGCTTAGCAGCCCTCGCCCTTGCAGTAAGTTCTGCACCCGCTCATTCAGTGCATTTAAACCCGAACTGCCTTGGCGTAACGCGCATAATAATTGAAATTGGTTAAATAACTGCAATACCTCATACGGGCTAATACCCTGTTCGATCGCTGTGAGGTAATGACTGTAGCCGTTTATAACTTGCTGCTGCCAAGCCTGCTCGGCTGCAATACTTTCCGCCGAAATATTTGTACTAAAAGGTGCGACTAAACAGCTATAACGTTTAATATCGTCATATTGCTGAAAGCTTTTCTGCACTTGTTCAAAACGTCCTGCATTTACCGCGGCCGCAAGTTTGCCAATACCCGAGTCATGGGTGAAACGATAACTCACTCTTAGCTGGGTTAAACTATTGGCCATTAAAGGGGCATCTGCTTCGACATACTCATTTAGATTCCCCTTGGGAAGCCCACAAAGCTCTTCTAGCTGCTTTGCTCTTTCTATCTGCAAACCATGGGCATGATAGCCATTTACCATCACACCGCTATCACACAAGTCCCCAAGCACACTGCCTGCTTCTACAGAGGCTAACTGATCTTTATCGCCCAACAATATCAAACGCGTATGATCACCCAATGCCTCCATTAATTGCGCCATCATCGGTAAATCAACCATGGAAGCTTCATCGATGATCACTAGGTCATACGGTAAGGTTTTTTTATGATTGTATGAAAAGCCATTCGGGCGCCAGCCTAATAAGCGGTGCAAAGTAAAACTGGTGACGGGTATTTTGGCAGCCAAAGGAAATGTCTCAGCGAGCGTGGCTTTTGCCGCTAAAATAGATTCAACTAAACGAGCCGCTGCTTTTCCCGTTGGCGCTGCGAGCGCGATACGTAAGTTAGGTTGCTGACTGATGAGTGCGGCTAACAAACGCGTGACCGTAGTCGTTTTACCGGTACCTGGGCCACCGGTAATCACACTAAAGCGATTAATACAGGCACTGGCCGCTGCTAACATTTGCCAATTAGGCTGCGCAGCTTGAGACTTTTCATTTTCTAGCTCTTCATTCATAGGCTTGGGAAACAAAGCCTGAAGATTCTCACTTAACTCACTATTTATGCCCGTTTGAATAAGTGCAGCTTGCTGATCCGTTAAGCGAGTACTAATCGAATAGAAAACCTGCTGTTGGTAAAACCAATAACGAGAAAAATAGAGTCGCCCTTGCATAGCGACTAAAGGGTAATTAACCACCAGCTCATAAGGGTTTTGTCTTGCTAGCGAGTTTAAATCTGTTTCACTATTTGAAATTTCGATCGTATGAATCGTAGTAAACTGCTGTAGATAGCCATTAATATCAGCAAGAGCAATACCTGTTTTTTGCTGAACATCATACAACTTCGCCAGCTCGATACAGACTTCACCACGACTTAACGCCTGACTTAACTTAATGATCAAGTAAGCGTAAAGCTTTAGACTGCTTTCATCATGATCTGCTGCAACATGACTAGCTTGCTTTTTCGATAGCGTCATTTCATTCAGGCACAAGCTATTGGCTAACTCTAGATCGATTGCTTTTAAATTAAAATCACTGCCTTGACCTTCCGTTTGCGGATCTTTTTCGAACACCGCTTTGAGCCAAGGTTTTATATTTTTACTTTCATTTAAATCAGTCGCATTCACATCAGTAACATTCACATCAGTAGGAGCAGCATTAATATTCGTCATTAGAATAACCCCATTTGATTATTTTCATCAGCATTCACATTATCATCAGAAACCTCTGTAGATTCAGACATGCTAGCCGTTTTAGAAGGCTCGGCCCCGAGCAACCAGCTGCGCCATTTGTCTAACTGAGATTTTTCTGGACGCGTAAAAAATACACCTTCGCCATCGGACTTACCGTTCATTCCCCGTAAGAAGAAATAATAAACACCGCCAAAGTGCGTATCATAATCATAATTGGGAATACGATGGCTCAAATATTGATCCACTGCGATGCTATAGATCCAATACTGTAAATCGTATTGATGATGTTCCATCGCCTCAGTCAAAGCCCCGGGCTGATAATCACTGATCTGATCACCGAGGTAATTCGATTTATAATCGGCCACATAATAACGACCGTCTTGGCGGAATATTAAATCGATAAAACCTTTTAACTGACCTCGCATGGGCTGAAAGGCTAAGCGACGTCCGTCTAATAACGGCATAATACCCGAGGCACGAATTTCGGTCATCGGCAGATAAAATTCCATTTCAACCAAGCGATTACTTTCACTCACGTCGGCTAAACAACACTGAGCTTCTGCCAGAGGCTGAGCAACCACCTGCTGCATCCAGTCGATCAACATGGAGGAGTATTCGTCATCGATTCCATAAAACTTTAATTGATTACCCACTTGTTCAGCTAACTGATCACCATCAACAAAGTCCCAATTCTCTAAAATACCGTGCAAGCAAGTTCCGGGCGTTGCCCCTTTGGGGAAATCGAAGGGCGTTAACCGTTTAATAGAATCTGATTGTTCAACAATAAATTCACCCGATGCTGCTTCACTGGATACTGATTCAGCGTCCATTTCACTATCATTCAGCGTCGACGATAAGGTCTCGGTATCCGTATCAAACTGGCTGCCTGAGCCGAGTGCGATATCACTATGATGATCGTTCTTTGCATGTCCTTGAGCATGCTCGGTATCCAGTTTGGCTAACTGGCTATAACTGGTTAAGCGCCAGTTATCCCAAACCTTGCCGTGAAATTTAGCCAAGCTTAGTTCTGTTTTTTCTTCGACCTGATCGTTTTCGCTGGATGGAATACGGTCCATCGAGGTTAACCAATCCGTATAATAATTGACAAATAATTTTCCATCAGCAATCACTTCACTAAATCGTTCTTTCAAAGCATCGATACTGACAGCATCTTGCTCTAGCAAATAACCAATGGCTGAATTCATTAGCAAGCCTTTAGGCCCAGCCTTCAACTGCTTTACAACATTCTCAAGCTGCACAAAACACGCTTGCTCTGCACGGGTTAGCGCCACATACAATAATCGCATGGCTTCGGCGCGCACTTCTGCCACATGCTTTTTCTTAGCATCACTATCGGCCTTGGTATGAATGGTCAATACCGATTTATCGTCAACTCCGTCACCTTTCTTTTCTGTATGATAAACCGCATCAAATCTCACTGCGCTATTATCTTCATCCCAGCAGAAGGGTAAAAATACAACAGGATACTGCAGGCCTTTACTCTTATGAATGGTAACAATCTGAACGAGGTTGGCATCACTCTCTAAGCGTATTTGTTGCTCTTCTGATTGATTCAATAACGCATTCTGACAGCGATCAGAATACCAGCGCAGCAAGGTTAATAAGCCCTTACCATCGCTGTTATAAAAACCCGATTGAATACCCAGTTCTCGACTAGCCTGCTGTAATACTTCACCTAGGTGTAAGAAGTTGGTTAATTTACGTTCGCCATCAGCCTGTTTGCGCAAACGAACCGCCAACGGTTCTGCCTCTTTATCAAGAGTCTCGTCATCAAGAGCAGCCTGCTTCATTTCTAACCAAGCCATGAGAAAGGCCATCACACCACGCTGGTTAAAGCGTTCACGTAATTGATACAGCTGAGCCAGTTCCGTTTCCCAGCGTGCTTCATCATCTAATAACGACGCCAAATAATGAGCGTCATAATCCAAACTTTCGCAGGCAAGTGCATTGCGTAATAATCGCTCATTTTGAGGTTCCGCAATGGCATTGAGCCAGCGTAATAAGTCTCGTGCTTCAATCGAATTTAAAACACTGTCACGAGATAAAAATACGCTATTAATACCCAACAGTTTTAAATTATTCTTCACTAGCTTGGCTTGTTTACGGTTATGCACTAATACAGCAATATCACCCGCACCGACTGAGCTTTCTTTCTCTGAGACCAAACAGCCTTTTAGCAATAAGTTCTGAATACTTTTGGCGCACATTTCAGCGGCATTATAGCGACCATGATCGCGATTGGTGCCTTCTGAGTTTAATAATAAATGCAGCGGTGCACATTTTTCTTGGCCACGGTAATGAAAGAAGTTTTTATCCGATTTCCCCGCCGACAGCACCGACTGAAACTCAATTTTACCGGGTAATACAAAAGGTTCACTATGACGAGAAAACAACTCATTAGTCGCGGAGACCAGATCACTATGACTGCGCCAGTTCTTATTCAGGGTAAAACGCCTGCCTTCCTCTAATGATTTACCCGCTTGCAGGTAAGTAAAAATATCGGCCCCGCGGAAGCTGTAAATTGCTTGTTTAGGATCGCCGATCATATACAGTCCAGAGCTTTCTTCGTTGCTATAGACTTGATTAAAAATTTCATACTGCAAGCTGTCGGTATCTTGAAATTCATCAATCATGGCAAAAGGGTATTGTTGGCGAATATGCTCTGCCAGCGCTTCCCCATGAGAGCCGCGCAAAGCATTGGCCAACAAACGTAATAAATCATCGGGATTCATTAAATTCGCTTGTTCCATCGATGCCCAGAACTTAACCTTCACTTGCGCCAACATGTGATGCGGCAACACCGCTGCCATCTGCTCACAATCATTGACGAGTTCATCGATTAAACAAAATGCCTGATGCTGCGGTGCTTCACCTTTTTTAGTTTTGATGAATAAATTTTCTTGCCCCAGTTCTAAAACATCTTTAGGGACTTTTCCGGTAAAACGCGCACTAGCAGAAAAGAAGGCTTTCGCGGCCGCAACTCGTTTAGGACGCGTACTTTTCGAGAAACTGCGCTTATCAACGCCAGAATTTTCAATTAAGTCATTAAGGTCTTGTTCTGATAATTCTTGCCAAATCGCTACCGCGGTTTCATAACGTGATTTAGCCTTTGCCCATGCACTTGAGAAGTCTAGATTCGACTTTGCTGCGGGTAATAACTCGATATCGTCTTGCTGTAACCAACCCCGTACTTTCCAGAATACATCTTCTGGGCTAGAAACTTGCCCGAGTAACGCGGTTAATTGGTCCTGATCCATCGGGTAAGCAAGCTCACGCCAATAATCTTGCGCTGCTCGCCTTAAGTATTCTTGCGCGTCTAAAATCATTTCTGATTCAAAACCGACACCACTATCAAAGGCGAACTGCTTTAATATACGCTGGCAAAAACCATGAATGGTAAAAACCGACGACTCATCCATTTGCGATAAGTTAGCTTGTAGCCAGTCGGTAAGCGCCATTTTCTGGGGCTGCTCTTCGCTGTAGAAATTATCCTGAGTGCGTAGGATTAACTCTTTCACCTCACTATCTACGGAATTTTCTGGATCCTGCTCAAGTCGCAATACATCTTCATAAAGTTCACGGATACGATCACGGATACGGCCGCGTAACTCTTCGGTCGCAGCTCGAGTAAAGGTAACCACTAAAATACGGTCAACGGCTTTCAAACCCAGTGAATGATCTCCGAGTAAAACGCGCAGATATAAGTTGGCAATGGTATAGGTTTTACCCGTGCCGGCACTGGCTTCGATAAGGCTTTTTCCTAGCAGAGGAAAGCTTTCAGCTTGTAAAATTTTCATGATGCGTCCTCCTTTTCATCAGCATCATCGCTGACGCTATGATCCAGTAGCGGCGCTAATAGCCCTTGCCACAAGCTTTTATGGTCAGATAGAAATTTCACATGATCGTCTTCAATCGTTTGAGCAAAGCAGCGCTGAACAAATTCATCATTAAGTTCGCTGAATTCACTGTCTAATGCTTTGTCTAAAACTCCCTCTTGTTTTTCCGCAGCAGCGGTTAAATAATTAAAAGCTAATTGTAAAAAGAACACTTGTGGCTGGCGATAGCATTGATTCATAAATTCAATCAGTGTTAATAAATAGTGCTGGGCCATTTCAGGATTGACCGCCGTAAACTCACACTTATCGATTTCGCCTTCTTTATTAATGCCTAGCCCAATACTATTACCCATATTCCTGCCGGTAGCGCAGGCAAATAAATGTTCTAACCAGAGATTGATGATCTGCTTAGCTTTGAAACCGCCACTGCGAAAATGGAAAACCTGCTGTATGCTATTTGGACTAGTCTCATCTTGGTTTATTAAATGCTCCAGCTGCCCACTCAACTGATACTCCTCAAGTATTAAGCTATCGCTTTGAGGCGGCATCTTTCCGATACGGCCTCCAGTTTCAGAGAAGGTGCTGTTAATTTCTGCAATCAAAGGCGCTATTTTGTTTTCACTTTGAGTGAGCAGGTAATCTGCAAACCCTGCAGCGGGTAAATTGCCTAACGATTTCTGCTGTTGCTTAAAGACGTCTTCTCGCCCTTCTAAACGGGTGGCCAATAAGGCTTCATTCAACAAGTATGTTTGTAAGTTATCCAGAGCGAACGGTTCGTCTACTTCGGTTTCATCCCAATACTGGGTTAGATTCACCTTCAATCGGCGCTGCATAAAGAACTTACATGGGTTAATCAAACACTGCTTGATATCATCGAGTTCAGGATAAAGTCGAATATTGTCGTCTCTATCATCGGTTAAAGGGGCGATAACAAAAGCACTGTCATTAGCAGGTTGATCGTTCGTTAATGAAGAATCATTGGCCAGTTCATTACTCGCAATAGCAACTTGCTGCCATAGTTTTTGATAGCTTTGTGCTTGATAGTTCTTTGAATCATTTTCAATAGAAGTAAAATATTCCGCATTAAAAGGCTGCAATAACTGCTCTCGAATTAAATGCTTTCTTAAGTGTTTCTCACTGTCTTTATGGGGCAAGTCTTCATCCCCTGCCAGCACATAACCGTTAGCCAGATAATCAATCAGTTCACTAACCAAGACACAAGGCTGCAGCTCATTATTCTCACGGCTATCACGACCACGATAACTGATATAAAGTTTATTTTGTGCGGCAACCACGGCTTCTAAAAACAAATAGCGGTCGTCTTCTCGGCGTGAGCGATCGCCTCGGCGATAAGCCCCTTGCGCCATTAGATCAAAACCTTGTGGTGGCACACGCCTCGGATAATCTACGTCGTTCATGCCGAGCATACAGACAATTTTAAAAGGAATACTGCGCATCGGCATCAAGGTGCAAAAATTCACTGGGCCTGCAAGAAAACGCTGCCAACCCACTTGCTTAGTCAAACAGCCGGTTAGATATTGCAGAATTACACCATGACTCAAGCCTTGATCAAGCTCACGATCAAAGCCGGCTAATGCCAGTTCTTCCTGCCAGCGTTGAACTTGGTCACGTATTTTTTGTAATACCAACTGATCACTTAAACCATTTTCGTCTTGCGCTTGCTGCGGATAAAAATCACTGATCAAACGTAATAACAAATCCTGCCATTCTTCGTGGCTCAAATAATGATCGACTGATTTTTGTTGATGCAGAATCTGATACCAGTGGCTAAGCTGATCAACGAACGCCATCAACTTTCCTAACAACTCCCCTTGGCTGCCGGTAACACCAGGCACTGGCCAATATTGATCCAGTGCATGCGCGTTATCAGGCATCACTAAGCCGAGCAATAACTGTTGCAAGCCTTTAAACCAACTGTTGTCATCCCAACTAGGAAGGCCTAAGTCACTGCGGTGAGACTCATCAAGACCCCAACGAATATTTGCTGAACTTAGCCAATGCTTTATTTGATCTAAATCTTTTAATTCAATCTCGAATTTTTGCGCAATGGCAGGGACTTCTAAAAATTCAATAATGTCAGTAATCGTTAAACGACTACTCGGCAACTGCAATAGACGTAAAAACGAATCAATAATTAAGTTTTCTTTATTTAAAGCTTGGTCGGCAATGGCCCAAGGAATACGCAAGTCATCGGAGGCACTACCAAAAACAGCTTCGATATAAGGCGCATAAATATCAATATCGGGCACCATGACTAGAATGTCACGGGGCTTTAGAGCCTGATCTTTTGATTTTTTGCCACTCTTTATATCGACAGCATCTTCGTCAAACCAACTCAGCATTTGATCAAACAGGGTTTGTACTTCACGCAGTGGTGAGTGAGCACTGACAAACTGAATACTCTGATCATTTTTTTCAATAGCCAATTTAGCTTGACTATTTTCCAGCGCCGTAGAACCAAACGCTGCTTCACTGCGATTTCGCAGTTCTAAAAAATCACATTGAATATTTTCTAATAATTTTTTAGGTTTTCCTATCTCACCAATTTCTGAGAAGGCTTCAATATCCTGAAAATAACGCTCTCTTCCGGCTTCATTCGCGGCTTCGTGAGTCAGCGTGACAAAATCTCGACCTAGCTTACCCCACGAGGCTAATAACGGATTACCGACATTGAAATAACTCGCCAAACTGGCGTCTTTTTGCAGCAGCTTTGCACGAGTCTTTTCATTAACGATATCACCCCAAAAATTACGGCAAGGGTTTAATAAAAAGAAATGTACATCCACATGCTCACTGATGGCGTTCAATACTTGCCAATAGGTTCCCGGCAACGCCGCGATACCAAAAACAAAGATACGTGCAGGGTGCTCAGCCGAACTAGTAGGCAGTAGGTTTTTAAGCCCGTCTTTACCTTCACGCACAATGTCGACCAGCTGATCGGTTAAACGCGCACGATGAAATAAGCTGTGGCCTAACTCTTCACTGTCTTTAACCAAGCGCCGCCATAATTCAGGCTGCCAAGGTTGGTTGCTAATGTCCCCTCCTTCAATTTCATCTTTACCGGCTTCCCAATCTAATAACCAATCTGGGCGATAGACTAAATATTGGTCAAAGGTATCAGCAATTTTTTCGGCGAGCGCAAAGACTTTTTGCTGGTTGATTTTCGAGCGATCTGTAGCAGCTTTATCATTCGAAGTAGCCTCTTTACTGATTTCATCGTCGGTCTTTTTAACTTCACTCTTATTATCATCTAGATAGTGAGCAATGGGAGCAAACAGTTCTTCATCCAACAAGGTCGGCAATAAACGCATCAACTTCCACGTCATCGACTCTTTTTCAAAATGAGAACGTTCAGGTAGGTCAGGCTTAACCGAGTTGTATACTTTCCAAACAAAACTCGACGGTAAGGGGAATTCGATATTCGCAGCAATGCCCAACGATTCGGCAACTTGTAGCTTTAACCAATGGGCCATGCCTTGGCTTTGCACCAAGATTTGTTCCGGGATAAAAGGGTCACTATCCCCCTGTTTCATCTGGTGAACAAGAAGCTCTTTTAATACATCAAGATCGTTGGAATGATAAAGTCTAAACATCCGTGCGCCACGCTGAATAAAATACAAATAACAAAAGAGCTAATTTATCATTTATTGCGTCGCACCGCATATTTAACTGGCACAAAAAAGCCCCATACAAAAAATGTATGAGGCTCATTTTTTACTGCCAATCGATATTAGCTACTAGGTACTAATGTATTAGCATCTAAGCGACCAGAACTGTTTGGATAGATTTTAAACTTAGCGACTTTGGCCACTGGTGTAGCACCATCAGCGGCAAGTTCAACGTAGTCACTATTCGTTGCTACAACATCAGTGATAATTTCATTTATGGTGATATCACCGACAAAATTCCACTCAGCGGTTGCTACTTCAGGTGTAAACGTTACGGCTAAGAAACCACGACGATTAGCATCCATGTACTGCAAATCATCAACCAATGCCATAATTGAACTTTCAAAGCCAACTTTTTCAGCGGCTCCTAAAGATAGGTATTGATCAAAGCCTGGAGACGTTACTGAAGATGTTGCTAGCTCAACTCCGACTGAACGTTCGCTGAGCTCACCCGTTGTTTGATCAGTAACAAAGCGTAGGTTACTTGCCCAAGCATTGTGTGTATCACCCGCTAAAGTAACAACATTTTTACCTAACAAATGTGCACGATTTAGGATTTGCTCACGTTCAACAAAGTAACCATCCCATGAGTCTAGGTTATAAGGCGCTGTCGATGACAATCTTAGTTTTTCAGCATCAGTTACTGATGGATCACCCGCATTCAAACGTAGCTTCAAAGCATAAAGCTCGCCAATAGCTGTATTAACAGCAATCTGCTCAGCAGAAGCATCTAGCCCTGCTTCTAGCTTAGCGATTAAACCACCCAAGTGAATTAGTAACTCAACAGGTACAAAGATACGTCCCATAAGTACTTGCTGGCCTAATACTTCCCAAGTAGTGGTTGAATTAGACCACTCTTGAATCAACCAAGATAACTGCTCATCACCGATTAAGCGACGAGAAGGATCTGCGATCAAGGCGGGTGCGCCTGCGCCTGCCGCTAACAAGTCATTCGTTGTAAGTGGCTTATCACGAGCAATGTGACGAGTATCCATCATATTCAATGAAAGCAGCTCACCAAACTTAAAGTTACGATAGATTTTTTCACGATCTGAACCAGTACGGATAGGCAACCACTCGTGGTACGCCTGAAAAGCAGCTGCTCTACGATCTGCGAAGTCTCCTTCGCTTCCATCGTCGTCTTCATTGTGATTTTGAGCACCCTCTTTATAAGAGTCGTTTGCTAGTTCATGATCATCCCATACACAGATGAATGGCTTAGTCTTATGAACTAACTGTGCTTTCTCATCGATACGATATTGTGCATAGCGTCCACGATAATCATCAAGCGTTATCACTTCTGATAATTCATCCGGTGCACGGCCTGCAACTGAAATTACAGGATACTCGCCCGTTTGATATTCATAGATGTAATCACCAAGATGGATAACAACATCTGCATCAGACTGGGCAATAGCCTGGTAAACATTGAAGAAGCCAGCCGGATAGTTAGCACAGGAGCAAACCGCTAACTTAACGCTATCAACATAACCAACAGGCAAGGTCTTAGTTTGACCAATAACGGTCTTAACGTCTAATGGGCCAGTAAACTGGTAGTAATAAACTGTATTCGCTGAAAGACCGTCAACATCGATCTTAACCGTGTAATCGACAGCGGCTGTAGTTTGAAGGCTTCCAGAAGCTACAACAGTCGTCATAGCCGCATCGGTAGCAACTTTCCAATCTACAGGTACAGTTTGAGCTGTTGCTTCAGTATGCGTTACACGAGTCCAAAGAATCACTCGATCAGACAATGGGTCACCAGAAGCGACACCATGCCCGAACGCTACAACTAGGTTAGAATCACTGGCAGTTGTACTGTCATTATCGTCATCAGCACCACAGCCTGTTAAAGCCATAGGAACGGCTACCGCTCCAGCGCCAGCCGCAGCACTTTTCATAAAGGAGCGGCGTGTTAAATCTGTTTTAATTGTCATGTTTTAAGCCCAACGGTATTAATTGTTATTATGTCAAAATACTTCTAATTCATACTCGTTCAAGGGAACAAAGTATAAGTTCTATCGGTACCTATGTTTTTACCGACTTAGAAGGCATCTGACAAGCCCTCAATGTAATGATTTGTTACTAGTTACACCTAAAAGCCTACTAATGCCTTTAATGACCAGACTGCAAACAAAAAAAACCTATTTATTTTCATAAATAGGCTCAAAAGCAATTAATTGTTTTTATATAAACTAAATGAATTCAGCAGCCTTATTTTTATTTGAAGCTCTTTATTCAGTGCCTGCTATTCAGTGCCCGCTAAGAATGCAATTCGCTTCTCTTCACCCGCAATATACTTTAGCCACTGACCTGCCATTTTTTCAGCTTCTGCCGTTTCAGCAGCCATCTGAAATTCAGCTTTCGCTAATAATAGATCCTTCATATTAAATAAGACCAAGCCTTTAAGGATTCGCGCTTCATGTACTTTAATTGCGTGCTTGGAATTCACATCATTTTTATCAATTGCCTTATCAATATTTGATAATGCGTTGTTCCATTCTTGGCGCTCTGTATGTATTTGAGCCAACTTATAATAATCTTTGGCCGAATCAGATAACTTTGCAGCTTTGGCCATTACAATAATTGCTTGTTCATATTCTTTTGCAAGCATTAAAGCATCACCTAATAGAGAAAGATTTTTTGCATTTTCTTCAATGTATTTATCTTTCATGCCCATCAACATTATTTGTGCTGACTTATAAGGAATGTCTTTTCCTAACATGGCTTGCGCTAAGCTCACTAGCTGAGTCTCTTTCTTTAATAAACCCTGCTCATAAGCGGTTTCAAGCGTTGATAGCTCCGCTTCCGGCTTACCTAGCTCATTATAGATTGCGGATAGCTGCACCCAATATTGAGCGATCGAACCCGACTTAGGATAATAAGCAATTAGGTCCTTTAAACAACGCTCCATTGAAACATAATCTTTATTCTGAAAATAAACCGCACGTTCCATCAACAACCAGTTCTCACGAGGTTTTTTACTCTGCGCTAACGTCATCGCAATGGCTTGCTTAACATCAGGTAACGCATTTTTATAATTTTCTAATTGATAATAAACCTGGGCGCGTAAAATATAAGATTCAGCATTGGGTTTTTCTACAACATCAAACCAGTTATTGAGTGCCGTTAGCGCTTGCTTATATTGCTCCTGAATAAGATACAACTTAGCGATACTATAGAGCGTTGTTTGCATCAAGCTTTCTGGAACACGCTTACCCGCGATTATGTTCTCGTAGGCTTGTGCTGCAGCGGCATAGTTTTCTTGGTTAAAATGCATATAGGCATGCATATTCCAAGTCATCGCCACCTCATATGAATTACGTTTCACTTTAGACAGAGATTCTAAAACCGAAGCGGCACCGTCATAATCTTTTGCATCAGATAATTCACGAACCTTATCTAATTTTTTAAAGATTTTTGGACGCATCGTTTGCGCTCTACGAACTCGCCTTTTTTTGACTGTTTTCTTATCACTCACAGCTGCATTTTTTTCTAAAACCGATTTATCAATCGTATTAACTGCGGCATGCACACTGGGTGATGCGACAACCGACAGTCCAATACAAGCGGTTAGTACAAAAGACGACAAACCATTCTTTGTACGTTTAATATTTAGAATTCTGTTTTTAAATTTCACTGCTTTCATCATAAGTTCCTGAGGCTGTGACTATCGTTTACTGCTTTTATCTAATTCAAAGCGAATAATATTGCGCACACCTGTGACGGACTGTGCTTTACCATTCACGACTTTAGGTTTGTATTTAAATTTCTTCGCCGCATTCATAGCCGCGCGATTAAATATATTAGGAGGGTTGGCATCAATCACCTTAGTATCAACCACGGTTCCTAATGCTGTAACCGTGAATTCAACCGTTACGTGCCCTTCTATGCCTTTTTGCAAAGCCCGTCTTGGGTACTGAGGGGCTACTTTTACGATCGGTAAAAAATCACCATCGCCACCCGCACCCGCTAATCCTGCATCGATGTTTAAATTGGCAGAAAGATCAAGCGCACCCATATCAAACGTATTGGCTGATTGCGCCTCAATATTCGGTTTAGGGATATCAGGCTTGGGAGGCTCGGCAGGAGGTGTTGGTGGTTTATGC
>Ga0209292_1004679_pt1 | contig 14321 bp, 15 predicted proteins | sample GOMGulsemesocosm_2_FD_184634 | JGI IMG/M metagenome (GOLD analysis project Ga0209292, IMG submission 184634) | Methane-oxidizing microbial communities from mesocosms in the Gulf of Mexico - GOM9C Gulf of Mexico (SPAdes) (version 2) | ecosystem: Environmental > Aquatic > Marine > Cold seeps... | reverse complement strand
CCTTCCGGCAATGAAGGAAAAGCGCAGCGCCTTCTGGCAATGAAGGAATAACGAAACGCCTTCCGGCATTGAAGGAAGGCACTCAAGCCCCCTTCAGAAAAGTCAGATAAACAATGCATATTGGGAATAGCACGATTAATGATCAGTTTGCTCACATCAATAAAAACAACCTGATCTAACAAATACCAACCCCAAAGCCACCGTTATAACTGGTGGAAGGCGCTTGCACCTTTTCCACCCTACATATAACCCAAACGTAGGCCGGAAAAGCGCAGCGCCTTCCGGCAATGAAGGAATGACGAAACACCTCCGGCAATGAAGAAATAACGCAGCGCCTTCCGGCAATGAAGAAATAACGCTACTCCCCCCAGCAATGCATCGCCCCCTTCTGTTACAAATCCCCCCTCAGAATTAACATTCCATTCCCAGCCTTAATGCCGTACAATCCGCTCAAAATATGAAAGGCCTCACAGAAACACAATCAAACCTGTGTTGGGCCAACACTCTTGCAGTAAGCCCCTCTATTTTGCCGCAACAGTAAATCCACAATATAAAAAATTAAATGAGTGCAGCAAGAAGCACTGATATATCGCTAGGGAGTAGCACTAAACTGTCTTTGTAACAGTTCTGCCCCTTGCATGGTTTGCCAAGCGGCAAGGAATGTTATGAAAATCACAGTAGTAGGTACGGGCTATGTGGGCCTATCAAATGCAATGTTACTTGCCCAGCACAATGAAGTAGTAGCCCTAGATATAGACCCTGCAAAAATAGCGCTACTAAATGACCGCCAATCCCCCATTGCTGACGCCGAGTTAGAAGACTTTCTAAGCAATAAACAAATCGACTTTACCGCCACGTTAGATAAAGCCTACGCCTACGCCGAAGCTAGCTTTGTAATTATAGCCACCCCCACCGATTACGACCCAGACACCAACTACTTTAATACCGCCTCGGTAGAGGCCGTAATAAAAGACGTACAGCAACACAACCCACAAGCCATCATAGTAATTAAATCAACCGTGCCAGTGGGCTACACCCAAGGCATTAACCAAAAATTTAACTGTAATAACATACTATTCTCACCAGAGTTTTTGCGCGAAGGCAAAGCCCTGTACGACAACCTACACCCATCACGCATAATAGTAGGCAGCGATAAAAGCCAAAACCAGCAAGCCTTAACCTTTGCAAATTTACTGGCTCAAGGGGCAATAAAAGAAAATATAGCTATATTGCAAACCAATACCACCGAAGCCGAAGCGGTAAAGCTATTCTCAAACGCCTACCTAGCCATGCGTGTATCGTACTTTAATGAACTAGATTCATACGCCGAAAGCCATGGCCTAAACAGTAAACAAATTATTGAAGGGGTAGGCCTAGACCCCCGTATTGGTACCCACTACAACAACCCATCATTTGGATACGGTGGTTACTGCCTGCCTAAAGACACCAAACAATTATTGGCCAACTACAAAGACGTCCCCAATAACATGATTAGCGCCATTGTAGATTCTAATGCCACCCGTAAAGACTTTATTGCCGATGCCATTATTAAAAAGAATCCAAAGGTAGTGGGCATTTACCGTTTGATTATGAAAACAGGGTCGGACAACTTTAGGGCTTCTGCTATTCAAGGCATTATGAAGCGTATAAAAGCTAAGGGTGTCGAGGTGATTTTGTTTGAGCCTGCATTGCCTAGTGATGAGTTTTTTCATTCTAGAGTGGTGAAAGATTTGGCGCAGTTTAAAGAAGAGGCTGATGTGATTGTGGCTAATCGCATGACGGATGTTTTAGATGACGTGGTGGCTAAAGTATATACCCGTGACTTGTTTGGAAGTGATTGATGCAGCTGCTTAGCGGCAGTGGCTTTGGTTTTTGCGGTTTTTCTAAACCCAAGAGTAATAAAGTGATAAAAAACTTTTTATCACAATTATTAAGAGTGGTGGACTTTATATGATTGCTAAGATTAATAATTTGACCTCTTCGTTGGGTAAGAATAGCTACTTAAGTGATGTGGTTTGGCTAGGTTTTGAAAAAATATTAAGGTTGTTTGCTGGTTTTTTTGTTGGGGTATGGGTTGCTCGTTACCTTGGTGCTGAGCAGTTTGGTCTGTTTAGCTATGTGCAGAGCTTAGTAGCGCTATTTGCTGCTATCGCTACATTGGGATTAGATTCTATTGTTGTTAAAGCATTGGTTAAGAGCAAAAGAAAAAGGGATCTATTGCTGGGTACGGCTTTCGTACTTAAGTTAATAGGCGCTACTATTATTCTGCTTTCATTGGCCGTCGTGATGTATTTTCAAAGTGGTGATTATGAAACAAATATTATGGTGTTCTTTGTGGCATCGTCAGCTGTATTCCAAAGTTTTAATGTCTTAGATTTTTATTTTCAAAGTGCTGTTCTAAATAAGTTTGTAGCTCGTAGTCGTATGCTTGTATTGCTGCTGTCATCTCTTCTAAAGATAGCGCTAATTATTTGTAATGCCCCGCTTGTTCTCTTCGCTGTGGCGGTGCTATTCGATTCATTTATTTTCTCCTTAACCCTTGTCTATTTTTATTGGGGGAGAGGCTTTTCACTGTTTTCTTGGCGTGTTGATATAGGGTTGGCTAAAAAGTTATTGAGTGAAAGTTGGCCGCTAATACTGAGTGGACTTGTTGTTTCGCTGTACATGAAGATAGATCAAGTAATGATTAAAAGCATGTTGGGTGACTTTGAAGTTGGCCAATATGCAGCAGCAGTAAAACTCAGTGAGGTCTGGTATTTTATTCCTGTAATAATATCGTCAACGTTGTTTCCTGCGATATTAAAAGCCAAGGCTGCGTCGGCTAAATTGTATGAGTCCCGCATGCAGATGCTATATGATTATTTGATTTGGATGGCTATTTCTATAGCTATTCCTATGACTTTCTTAAGTGGATTTATTGTTAATTTATTATATGGTAGTGAATTTTCGCAAGCCGCCCCTGTGTTGATGATTCATATATGGACATCCGTATTTGTTTTTATGGGGGTAGCTAGTAGCAAATGGTTTGTCGCTGAAGGATTGCAAATATATTCATTTTATAGAACTTTTTCGGGGGCAGTCATGAATATTATGTTGAATGTCATTTTGATCCCTATGTATGGTGTGTTAGGTGCAGCCGTTGCATCTTTGATTGCGCAGGTTGTTTCATCCTATGCCTTTAATGCTCTAAGTGTTAAGGCTCGCCCTGTGTTCGTGTCACAAAGTAAAGCTTTTATATTTCCGTTCCGTAAACTTGGAGGTTGGTCATGAGGCAGTTAGCGCCAATAATTCTGTTTGTTTATAATCGTCCCGACCATGTGATTAAAACATTAGATGCTCTTGTGAAAAATACTCTAGCAGCAGAGAGCCAACTTTTTATATATAGTGATGGTGCTAAGTCTGCTGCTGATGTAGAAAGAGTTGAGGAAGTCAGGGGTGTAATATCGAAATGTTCGGGATTTAAATCGATAAACATAGTCGAGCAGAAAAAAAATATGGGGTTGGCTGCTTCGATAATAGGTGGTGTAACTAAGGCGGTTAATGAGTTTGGCCGAGTTATTGTTTTAGAGGATGATATTGAAACCTCGCCGTATTTTCTTGCGTATATGAATGATGCATTGGACTTCTATGCTTTGGATAAGCGGGTTTCTAGTGTTTCTGGGTGCAACTATCCAGCAGACTTAAGGATGCTGAATAATGATACCTATTTTTTGAGAGTTCCTTTGTGTTGGGGGTGGGCTACATGGGAAGACAGTTGGGCTTGTTTCGAAAAGAATGTAAATAGTGTGTCTAGTGTACCTAAGGAATTAGTAGATTATGTGAATTTTGGTGGTGTGCAAAATTTTTTTTCTCAGGCTGAATCAAATGTTTCAGGTAAATTGAATACCTGGTTTATATTTTGGTATCTAAGTTTGGCTAATAATAAAAATCTAACGCTGTTCCCTAAGAATAGCTTAGTTAATAATGTCGGTCATGATGGGACAGGAGAGAATTGCGGTAGAAGTAATATATTTAAGCAGGATATATATCACAACAAGATTAGAGTTGAGACTATTCCTGTTGTTGAAAATTCTTATGCGCTTAATTCTCATAAGTTGTTTTTTAAGTCTATTCAGGCACCTATTTTAAAACGGTCACTTAGTAAGGTGGTGCGGTCTATTAAAAAGATATTTATTCATATGCCGAAGTTATTAAAATGGATGTAAATAGAGCGAGTCTTAGGTGGTTTTTATTTGGCCGGTATAAAATGAAAAAAAATGTCCTAGGCTTTCATGCCCATTGGAATACTTACGCTTCGCCAGATTCAATATTTAATGAATATGTTCACCTATTTAATGGTGCCTCTGTAAATAGTTCGAGTGTAGGGCGATTTTCTAAGGTGATTGGTTCAAGCGTAAGTCGTGCGCAGATTGGAGCTTTTGTATCACTAGCTCCTAGGTGTAATGTTGGCGGTGGCGGTGACCATCCACTAGATCAAATATCTCATCACTCTCTATTTTATAACCCTAGCACTCAACAGCATCCGCACTTATGCTTGGCTAAAAAAGATATGTATGTTGATGATGTGTTGGAAGTAGTTATTGGTAATGATGTTTGGATCGGTGCTGGGGCAATTATAAAACACGGTATTACCGTTGGTGATGGCGCGGTTGTTGCGGCAGGTGCAGTAGTAGTAAAAGATGTGCCGCCTTATGCCATTGTGGGTGGGGTACCAGCCAAGGTGATTAAGTACCGCCACAGTGTAGAGTTAAGAGAGGCACTAATAGAATCTCAATGGTGGAATTGGACGGTAGAGGCGCTGCAAGTGATTGCAGGTGAGTTTGATCAGGGGGAGCCTTTGACACTTGAGAGATTTGAGCGAGTGAAGGAAAAAGCATCTGTATTTTTAAATACGGATTTTGGGTAGGTATTTATGGCTGAATTTGATTTTTATTCTATGTCCGAGTCTGGCCATAGGCTTGAGTATATAAAATTTAGCGAATCACACTTAGGTGGTTCACGAATATCTGGTTGGGAGTTGTTAAAAACAAAAAAGCCCTTGTTGTTTTTAATGGTTGAAGAGTCATTTTCCCTCTATGTATTGGTTTCTTTAGTTCGGGCATTATTGCGGCGTAGGACAGTAGGCTTGGTTTTTCGCGCTAAGGAGTGTGCTCAACGTAGTAGTTTGAAGCTAAAAGCTAAGTACGCTGTTATGCAGCTAATAAAGCGCATTAAAAGTATTAGTTCATTATCAATAGTGCCGTTTTTTGTATGCCCAGAAGCTGAAAATATTTGTGATAACTGGATTTATGATTTTCAATTCTGGGATAAAAAATTCCTTGAGTCTTTAGCTTATAATAATGAAGTCGAGCAGACACTAGGCCTTATTAAAAATAAAGCTGATGGGCGTAAAGTTGTTTGTGCCATTGGTAAGCAGGATAAAAGTAAGGGCTTTGATCACTTTATTAGGCTTTATATAAACTCAGAAGAGCTTAGAGATAATTACTTATTTGTTTCTGGTGGTAAAGTTAATGGTATAGATGAGGGGCTAGTTGATGATTTTGAGTCTTGTGGTGGATTGTTGATAAATAAACGAGTAAGTGACTCTGAGCTTGTGGCCCTTTATAAATCAGCAGATATTGTTTGGGTGTGCTATTCGCCTGAATATGATCAGTCCTCCGGTGTGCTGGGTAGGGCGATTCAATATGGCAAATTGCCAATTGTCAGGCGTGGCTCAATTGTTGAGTTGTTGGCTCGTCAAATATGTAAAAGTAGAATAGTCGGAATATTACCTAGCAGTACTGAACTTGAACTTGGTTTATTGGCTTCTAAGCTATTTGATAATAGGAGAGCTGATGAAATTAACTCAACGAAAGTCTGCAGTGAAAATACTCTTAGAATGGCGCTTTCTTTGAATGATGGTAAATAGCGTTTAACTAATTTGAGAATCTAGCTTTGAAAATAAGAGTAAATTTTAATATTTTGGGGCAGCTGGGTTTAGTCCTTTTTTTTTCCGGTGTTTTCTTTTCGTGGAAGCTTCAATCGTTGGGTGTCCTGCCTAAGTTTGTAGATATAGGACTGATACTTATAGCTTCACTCTCTCTAATTTATATAGCATATAGCTCCGACCTCATTATTTGTAATAACATTGTTGTCTTAATGGGCTTGATATTATTGGTGTTTTATGGGTTGGTTGCATCAATTTTTTTGAGCGATACAAAGAACATTATTTGGTGCTTATTCGGCTTGGCTGTGATTTTTGTCTTTTCTAGGATTGATTATGGGAGAATTATATTTGATGGATGGGGTGTGGCGTTCGCTATTGTAATGTGTTCAATGTTTATTAGTGAAACAGGGATTAGTAGTCTCTCTTTAGGGTTGTCTAGACAAACTTCAACTGAGGATAATCAAGCCTATGGTCTTGCAGCTTACACTTCAATTAACGCTCTTTTGTTTGCGGTGCCTTTTGTATCTGGCGTTGTAACTCGTAATCAAATCTTTGTTGTGAGTGTATTGCTGGCATTGTCATTCTTAATAATACTTATTGCTGGTGTTCGATCACCCCTTTTGGGTTTTTTAGTGGGGTCATTTTTTATAATTAGTAGGCTTTATACCTTTTCAGAAAAAAGAAATAAAATTATTATTACATGCTGCTTGGTTGTGGGCTGTGTCGGAGTTGCAATGTTGAGTAATGTAATAGGGGAAATATTTGAAAGTTTGATGCTGGCATTGAGTTCATTTTTTGGAGGTTCTAGTTATTTTGGTGATTCTGCTGCACTTAGTCGGGTCTATCAGCGTGATGAATCTATGTTTATATTCTCTAATAATGTTTTTCTGGGTGCAGGTTTTAAATATTTATGGATTGATTTTCCATTGTTACAAGCGTTTTCAGATAGTGGCTTATTAATCGGTATAGTATATTTGTACACTTATTTGTTATATCCACTTTCAAAGTCCCTTCTGGGTGTGTTTAACCCTAATTCTACAGTTGTATTTTTTTCATTGTTATACGTATGTAATGCATCGCGTTTATTTCTACATGGTCAGCCTCTGGATTGGCAGCATATGGTTTATGTTATTCCCGTTATTTGTTTTTTTGTTTTTAATCAGCTTGGTTGTGAATCGAAGGAGACAAACTCGTGAAGGTGTTAATTGTATATCATTACATTGCGAGCTATAGAGCGCCGATATTTAGCGAGATGAAGCTTGATTGTGAGAATATAGAATTTCATTTTGCTTCGGATGTCACGGCTAGAAATGATATTGCGCTCATATCAGATTTGTTTTATCAGTCAGATAGTTTTAAAAGACTTAATAATGTTTGGTTGCTAGGGGGGTTGTGGCAAGTAGGTCTTTTAAGGTTGTTGCTTAATGAAAAATATGACGCTGTGATTTTCTTGGCTGATCCCAGTTTCTTTTCTACTTGGCTAGCTTCTGCGTATCTAAAAATTAAATCAACTAAAGTCTTATTTTGGACCCATGGTTTTATTCGTGGGCGCGCACCAAAGGATGTCCTGAAATTATTGTTTTATAAGTTGGCTGATTCTCTTCTTTTATATGGGGACGGCGCTAAATCCAACTTAGTTGCGTGCGGTGTTCCAAAGAAAAAATTGTACCCAATATATAATTCCTTAGATTATGAAACGCAGAAGAAGGCTAGGGAGCTAATTACTCATGAAGAGGTTGGTAGTAAAAAGTTAGAATTGTTTGCCACTTCTAACTTTCAACTGGTATTTGTTGGTCGCCTAACGCCCCAGAAAAAATTAGATGTTGTTGTAGACATGGTGTACAAGTTAAAAAAAGAACAGGTATTGGTAAATTTTCTCATAATTGGGGATGGAGTACAGCGAAATCAACTTGAAAATCAAGTGACCTCTATGGGTCTTGATGACCAAGTTACTTTTTACGAAAAAACATATGATGAAAAAGAGCTTGCCCTTCTACTTATGGGGAGCGATTTGTGTGTTTCGCCAGGTGAAATAGGTTTGACCGCTATGCATGTGCTCGCTTACGGTGTACCAGTTATTACACATGGCAATGAGTTTACTCAAATGCCGGAGTACGAGGCTATTATTGATGGTGAAACAGGGTACTTATTTCCCGATGGAAATTATGATGAGATGAGAAGGTTAGTTAAGAATATGATTAATAACCCCATCGATAATATTAGAGGTAACTGTATAGATATTATTGAATCTAAGTACAATCCAGTGACCCAAAAGAAACTCATATTGGAGGCACTAGATGAACTTAACTGTTCTTAAATTATATGTTCGTTATATTCGCAATACTTTTCAAAATATAATAACGCGCCGTTTTATGGTGCATTATTCAAGTGATGTTAAGGTTGCCTCCTGCATTAGTCGTGACCTTATGGTGGGCCGGTTTGCTTATGTTGGTGAAGGGGCGGAAATTACCACTCAAGTTGAGATTGGGGATTACTCTATGCTGGCGACGGCTGTTTCAATTGTTGGTGGCGATCATATTTTTGATTTACCTGGCGTGCCTACTGTTTTCTCGGGCAGGCCAAAGCAAGGAAGAACACTTATAGGAAAGGATGTATGGATTGGTCATCGCGCAGTTATTATGTCCGGAATTGATATTGGAGATGGGGCGATTATCGCCACAGGCAGTATCGTTACAAAAGATATACCGCCTTTTACTATTTATGCAGGGGTGCCTGCTAAATTTATGCGTAAGCGATTCCCAAATGAATCTGATGAAATTCAGCATCAAGATATGTTAGATGGAAAAATTGTGCAGGGTTTTCCACCAGCACGGCGATCAGGTGGATCTAAATCGTGAAAATAGGAATTATTACTAACCACTTTAGTGAAAATTACGACACCCTTTTACAATGCTATGCATTCAGGCAGTGTTTTTTTGGACGTAAAGTCACAATAAATGGTTTTACTTCTTTACGGAGTAATCAGTTTGGTGTCGTTATAGGGGCTGCCTGTGAATGATGTCAAGGTTAAAAAATCATTACACAGTGCAACATTCTCTTTATCACATAAGCTTGTTCGGGTGATTTGGGCGCTGGTTTACATTGTATTTTTTAGGCCAACTCCAGTTCCTTTTTTTGCATACCGTGGTTGGTTGCTTAGATTGTTCGGGGCTAAATTAGCGAAAGGGGTAAATGTTTACCCTTCAGTTAGGGTGTGGTTGCCAAAGAATTTATCATTGGAGTCTGGATCAACACTCGGGCCTAATGTAAATATTTATAATCAAGGTGCGATCAGTATTGGTAAAAACGTTGTTGTAAGTCAGGGGGCTCACCTATGTGCTAGCACCCATGATTATAATAACCCAGTACACCCGTTGCTTTTAGCGCCAATTAGAATTGAAAATAATGCATGGATTTGTACTGATGCTTTTATTGGACCCCATGTAACAATTGCTGAAGGCTGCGTTGTTGGTGCAAGAGCCGTGGCTGTAAAAAGCACTGAAAGCTGGAGTGTTTATGGTGGTAACCCTGCCAAAAAAGTAAATGAGCGTAAAAGGTTTGAGTTATATGAAGAGTGATATCTCAGTTGTTATTTTAACTTATAATGAAGAGAAGCATATAAAGCGCTGTATTGAAACGCTTCTCCCTGTTGCTAAAAACATATTTATTGTGGATAGTTTTTCAACAGATAGCACGGTTGAGATGTGTGAGTCTTTAGGGGCAAAGGTTTATCAGCGTAAGTGGAAAAACTATGCCGATCAATTTCAATGGGGGCTTGATAATTGCCCGATAGAGACTGAATGGGTTATGCGGATGGACGCTGATGAATATATTGAGCAAGATTTAATTAAAGAGCTACCTTCTGCATTGTCCTGTGTGGGTAATGATGTGACTGGATTTTATATTCTCCGTAAATACTTTTTTTTAGGGCGTTGGGTAAAGTATGGTGCAGTTTACCCTTTAAACTTATTGCGAGTTTGGCGTACAGGGAAAGGACGCATTGAAAGCCGATGGATGGATGAGCATATTGTTCTAGATGGTGCTGGGAATACAGCTTCTATGACTGGGCATATTGTTGATGATAATTTGAATAACACTAAATGGTGGACGGAAAAGCATAATGCTTATGCCGACCGAGAAATGATTGATGTTTTAGATAGAAAATACAATCTTTTTCCTAGCGATGATTTATTAACCGTTCAAAATGATAGTTCCCAAGCTAAAATTAAACGCTTGGTAAAAGAAAGGTTGTACAATCGGCTCCCTATTTTTGTTCGCCCTTTACTCTATTTTTTATATCGTTATTTTTTACGTTTAGGTTTTTTAGATGGTAAAAGTGGTTTTGCTTTCCACTATTTTCAAGGCTATTGGTACCGTTCTTTGGTGGACTTGAGGGTTTACGAAGCAGAGCGTTTAATTGTTAATGCTGCTGACAATAAAGAAAGAATTATGTTATTGAAACAATTTACAGGCTTGGACCTGTAGAGTGAAATTCCTCCTTTATTCCATTAACCACACTCCAGAGCTTACTGGTATTGGTAAATACAATGGCGAGTTAGCCCCAGCATTGGCGCAGTACGGAATTGAAACCCATGTACTTACCGCCCCCCCTTATTACCCCGAGTGGCAGGTGCATGATGGTTTTAAAAACAGATATAGCCGCAGCGAGGAAAGCGGAGTGTCTGTTTATCGTTGCCCGTTATATGTGCCTAAGAAAGTCAGTACAATAAAACGCCTTGTTCACTTATCTAGTTTTGCCTTTAGTTCTGCTTTGCGTTTGATTACGCTATTGCGTTTGAAGCCCAATGTGGTGTTTTTAGTGCAACCCACCTTATTTTGTGCCCCAGCTACTTTATTGTATTGCAAGCTAACGGGGGCTAAATCGGTTATGCATATTCAAGATTTTGAAATTGATGCCATGTTTGGTTTGGGCTTGGCGGGTTCCCTTAAAGATAAAAGCACTACCACCGAGGCACCGAGTAAAGCAGGAGGAAAGAATAAAACATCTTTGGTGAAAAGGATTATCCGTGCAGCCGAGACTTGGTTGCTTAAAAGGTTTGATGTGGTGTCGTCTATTTCTTATAGCATGCTCGACAATGCAAAATCTAAAGGGGTGGATGAATCTAAGCTGTTGTTTTTTCCAAATTGGGCTGATACCAATTTCGTAACACCTGACGTATCTGGTGATGCTTTACGCCAAGAATGGGGCTTTACGGAAGCTGATAAAATAGTGCTCTACTCGGGTAATATTGGCCAAAAGCAAGGGTTAGAAATTGTATTGGATGCGGCCCAGGCTTTAAATAGTCGGCCGGAAGTTAAGTTTGTTATTATTGGCAGTGGCGCGTATAGCCATACCTTGCAACAAATGGCGACTGACCGTAAACTTGGTAATATTCAATTTAAGCCTCTTCAGCCTTGGGATTTAGTGCCTCAAATATTATCCATGGCCGATGTGCACCTAGTAGTTCAAAAGCGTGGGGCGGCTGATGCCGTATTGCCTTCTAAGCTTACCAATATACTTTCGGCGGGTGGGCATGCGCTTATTACGGCAGATGCCGATACCGAATTGGGTAAAATAGCGGCTAAATTTCCGGGTATTTACCAATGTGTTGAACCTGAGAATAGCGATGCTTTTGTTTCGGGTTTAACTCAGTGTTTGGCTTTAGATACACGGCAGATAAATACAGTCGCCCGTGAATATGCGGTGGCGAATATTAATATGAATACCGTTATTGACCGGTTTGTTGATGATATGCGGGTATTGCTTAAAAGGTAGAAGCGTAACCACCGAGGCACAGAGAAAGGCAGTGAGTAAAGCCTGTTGGGAAACGCTGGCGTCTTTTGGTGCGGGACGTTTTATTGAGGTTGTATCGTTATAATCTAAACTGCTTTATCGCTGAATGGTGCTGGGTATACATTATCCGGTGGTGTTGTGTTAACAAAAGAATTTACTTTGTCGGAAGGCGCTGCGCTTTTCCTTCATTGTCGGAAGGCGCTGCGCTTTTCCTTCATTGTCGGAAGGCGCTGCGCTTTTCCGACCTACGTTTAGTATTAAATTATAATTATTGTTTTTATAGGGAGTTGTTATGTCTGAAGTTGGAACAAAAAAAGTTGCTTTAATTACTGGGGTTACTGGGCAAGATGGTTCTTACTTGGCCGAGTTGTTGTTAGAAAAAGGCTATGAGGTGCATGGTATTAAGCGCCGTGCTTCTTCTTTAAATACTCAGCGTATTGATCATATTTATCAAGATAGCCATGAAGAAAATGTAAATTTTCACCTACATTACGGTGATTTATCAGACTCATCTAACCTAATACGTATTATTAAAGACACCCAACCAGATGAGGTTTACAACCTAGGTGCACAGTCTCATGTGGCAGTATCGTTTGAAGCCCCTGAATATACCGCCGATGTTGATGCATTGGGTGCATTACGAATTCTAGAAGCCATTCGCTTTTTAGGGCTTGAAAAGAAAACCCGTTTTTATCAGGCTTCTACTTCTGAATTGTACGGCGAAGTGAAAGAAATTCCTCAAACTGAAACCACACCGTTCCATCCACGTTCGCCTTATGCTGTAGCCAAAATGTACGCTTATTGGATTACGGTTAACTACCGTGAGTCTTATGGCATATATGCCTGTAACGGTATTTTGTTTAACCACGAATCTCCGCGCCGTGGTGAAACCTTTGTTACCCGTAAAATTACCCGTGCGCTGGCCAATATTTCCCAGGGTTTAGAAAAGTGTTTGTTCCTGGGTAATATGGATGCACTTCGTGATTGGGGCCATGCCAAAGACTACGTTCGCATGCAGTGGATGATGTTGCAGCAAGATGTGGCCGATGACTTTGTTATTGCTACGGGTAAGCAAATTTCGGTTCGTGAGTTTGTTACTTTATCGGCTAAAGAGTTGGGTATTACATTACGCTTTGAAGGCGAAGGCCTTGAGGAGGTGGGTGTTGTTGCCGCTATTACCGGTGACAATGCTCATGCGCTTAAAGTAGGCGATACAGTGGTTAAAGTAGACCCTAAATACTTCCGCCCAGCCGAAGTAGAAACTTTACTGGGTAACCCAGCTAAAGCAAAAGCCAAATTAGGCTGGACCCCTGAAATTACCGTTGAAGAAATGTGTGCCGAAATGGTTCAAAACGATCTAGCCAGTGCCAAGCAGCATGCCTTGCTTAAAAAGCATGGATTTGATGTAAACGTATCACTAGAAGGCTAATTAAATGAAGCGTGTATTTATTGCTGGCCATAATGGTATGGTCGGCTCGGCTATTGTTCGCTTATTACAAGCCGATAAAAATATCGAATTGGTATTACGCACTCGTAGCGAGCTTGATTTATTAAGCCAAGCCGATGTGCAGGCGTTTTTTGAAACTCAAAATATAGATGCCGTATATTTAGCGGCCGCTAAAGTGGGTGGTATTGTGGCTAACAATACTTACCCTGCCGACTTCATTTACCAAAACCTTATGATTCAATGCAATATAATCCATGCTGCGCATTTGGCTAATGTTAACGATGTTTTGTTTTTAGGCTCGTCTTGTATTTATCCTAAATTGGCTGAGCAGCCAATGACCGAAACCGCCCTGTTAACCGGCACACTAGAGCCCACTAACGAGCCATACGCTATTGCTAAAATTGCCGGTATTAAACTGTGTGAGTCGTATAACCGCCAGTATGGTCGTAACTATAGAAGCGTTATGCCCACTAACTTGTATGGCGAAAACGATAATTTTCACCCGCAAAACTCCCACGTTATTCCTGCATTAATGCGCCGTTTTCACGAGGCGAAATTAAATAACACCCCTGAAGTTTTAGTGTGGGGCTCGGGTAAACCCATGCGTGAGTTTTTGCACGTTGATGATATGGCGGCTGCCAGTATTTATGTTATGAATGCCTCTAAAGAGGTGTACCAGTCTTGTACCCAAGAAATGCTGTCGCACATTAATGTGGGTACGGGTGTTGATTGCACCATAGCCGAAATGGCATTAACCATGGCAAAGGTAACGGGCTATAAAGGTGAGGTTAATTTTGATGCCACTAAGCCCGATGGTGCGCCGCGTAAGTTAATGAATGTAGACACCCTAAAGAACCTGGGTTGGACATACTCCATTGACCTAGAGCAAGGGTTGGCTGCCACTTATGAATGGTTCTTGCAGCACCAGGATGATTTTAGGGGTTAGCCTTGTGGGTGATAACCGTGTGCCAGAAGTAACTGCGTTTTTAGATAATGCCACCTTTGCCAAGGTTGTAGACTCTACGCCGCTTATCTCTATAGATTTGGTGGTGCGTAATGCTAGCGGTCAAATTCTTTTAGGTTTACGTACCAATAAACCCGCCCAAGGGTTTTGGTTTGTGCCTGGTGGCCGTATTGTTAAAAATGAATCTATT
>Ga0209292_1004678_pt1 | contig 14322 bp, 8 predicted proteins | sample GOMGulsemesocosm_2_FD_184634 | JGI IMG/M metagenome (GOLD analysis project Ga0209292, IMG submission 184634) | Methane-oxidizing microbial communities from mesocosms in the Gulf of Mexico - GOM9C Gulf of Mexico (SPAdes) (version 2) | ecosystem: Environmental > Aquatic > Marine > Cold seeps... | reverse complement strand
GAAAAACGAATGGTTTCTTTGTTTCCTAGGCACAAAAAACCTTTGCTAGTCGTGCTTTCATTAAACAAATTTAATACATTATTTTGTAATTCATTATCAAAATATATAAAAACATTTCGGCATATAATCAAGTTCATTTCACCAAACACACCGTCTTTTACTAAGTTATGATAAGCAAAAGTGATAGAGCTTCTTAGCTCGTCATTGAACTTAATTGCATCGTATTGATCTGTGTAATAATCAGATAAACAATGTTTTCCTCCCGCTTCGGAATAACCTTTTTTATTTATTTCGATATTTTCTTTGCTATAAAGGCCCTGCTTGGCAATATCTATTGATTTATTATTGTAATCTGTAGCATAAATTTTGGCACGATTAAGCAAGCCCGCCTCCTTTAATAATATGGCTAACGAATATGCTTCTTCTCCTGTTGCACAGCCAGCATGCCAAATTTTAAAATAAGGATATGTGTCTAAAACCGGAAATATAGACTCAACCAGATTTAAGAAAAACTCCGGGTCACGGTACATTTCGGTGACGGTTACCGATAATTCCGACAAAAATCGATTGAATACCTGTTCATCATATAAAATACGAGGAATGAGCTGGTAGGGCATGTCGAGTTTTTCTTTTATCAATAACCCGTTGATCCGTCGCTTTAAACTAGATCGAGCATAATGACTAAAATCATAATCATACCGGCGCCGAATTGCTTCAAGTAATATGTCTATTTCAATTTCTGCTATTTCGGTCAATCCCATGATTTATCCTTATGCTATCGACACTTTTAATAAAGCAAGTAATTCATCCATTTTAACCGGTTTGTTCATGTAATCATTGGCGCCGGCTTCTAAGCATTTTACTTTATCTTCGGCCATAGCTTTTGCCGTTAGAGCGATAATGGGTAAATTCTGATATTTATCTTGGGCTCTAATTTCTTTCATTGCTTCATACCCATCCATAATAGGCATCATAATATCCATTAGCACCACTTCAATATTGTTGTCTTTTTCTAATGCTTCGAGAGCTTTAATACCATTTTCAGCAATAATGACATTTAACCCTTTTTCTTCTAAAACAGCCGTTAGTGCAAAACTATTACGTAAATCATCATCAACCAAGAGCACAGTACGGCCGTCAAAAAAGCTTTCTTCGTTATGCAACATCTGAATGGCTTGACGCTGTGTATCTGGCAATGACAGCGCTGTTTGGTGTAAAAACAGCATAACTTCATCCAGTAAACGTTCGTTTGAAACTTCACCCTTAATGATTATTTTATCGGTATAACGGTTGAGTTTTGTATATTGCTCTTCACTCAGTTCAATGCCTGTATGGATCACCACAGGCGGTAATTTATCTTTAGTCATCTCTTGTATTTTTTGTAAAAATTCATGGCCACTAATACCCGGTAAGTGCAAGTCTAGAACGATACAATCAAATTGAACTTCCATCATTAAGTCTATTGCTTGTTCACCGGAATAGACTTCAGAAATTTCAATACCGTCATTTTCTAATAGTAGCCTTAAACTATGACAATGGTTTTCATTGTCATCGATAATCATCAATTTCTTAGGTTCACTATTGAGTATCTCATCAAATACAGTAAAAACTTTATTGAGCTCTACAGCAGATGTTGGTTTTTGTAATACTCCGATTGCACCGTGATATTTTGCATCAGCGAGCTCTTCGCTTGCTGAAATAATATAGACAGGAATATGCCGAGTGGTTAAATCTGACTTAAACAAAGCTAATAGTTTTACCCCATCTACATCAGGTAAACCTAAATCAAGAATTATAGCGCTAGGTTGATATTGAGCAGCCAAATGCAGCGCACTTTTTCCATCGCCAGCGACGACAACTTTATATCCTTTTTCTTGTGAAATACCCTTGAGGACACATGAGAAATCTTTATCATCCTCAATAATTAACATGGTTTTATCACTTGATATTACCGTGCCCCTATCATCCTCGATAAATATAGGTGCGACATAACCATTGGTCTCAATAGCAGGTAAGGTAATTGGTGTAATTATTTGTGAATCTGCAATCTGCTGGGTAGAGTGTGTGATGTCTATAGGGCCACCGACCGTATTTCTATTGCCATATTCTCCATCGTTGAGTAGTGGCAAATAGACGGTAAAAGTACTGCCCTTATTGTATTCACTATTAAGTTGTAGTTCACCGCCCAGTAAACGGCAAAGCTCTCTTGATATGGTTAAACCTAAACCCGTGCCGCCAAATTTTCGGCTTGTTGAGCCATCGGCTTGTTGAAAAGCCTCAAAAATTAATCGTTGTTTCTCTTGCTCAATACCTATGCCCGTATCAATAACACTAAAGCCAATACAATTTTGGCTGTTCAAATGCGTTTGTTTAAATACAACATCATTTTTAGGTTCAAAAATTCGGAAAATAACGCGACCTTGGCTTGTGAATTTAAAGGCATTAGACATTAAATTTTTCAATATTTGTAAGGTGCGCATCTGGTCTGTTTGAATCGTTTTAGGTAAATCCGTGGAAAGCTCACTAATAAACTCAAAATCTTTAGTCAGGGTTAGCGGTTTAAACTGTGAACAAATATTGTTTTCAAGCTGATTCAGTTCAATATTTTTAATTTCTAAGGTTAATTTGCCAGATTCAACTTTAGATAAGTCTAAAATATCATTGATCAAGCCGAGAAGGTCTTGCCCACCTTGATGGATGATTTCGGCCGACTCTCGTTGTTTTTTAGTCAAGTTACCGTCTTTATTTTGAGACAACATACCCGACAATATCAACAGGCTATTCAAAGGAGTTCTTAACTCATGAGACATATTGGCAAGAAATTCTGATTTATACTTACTGGAAACTTCTAATTCTTGTGCCTTTTCTTCCAGTTGTTTTTTCGATTTTTCAATTTTAATATTTTTTTCTAAAATTCTTTGTTTTTGTCTTTGTAAGTATTCTGTTTTTTCTTCTAATTCTTCGTTAGATGCTTGTAATGCTTCTTGTTGAATTTTTAAACTGGTTTCTGATTGGCTAATCGTTTTTGTTTGTTCTTCAAGTTCTTCATTGGAAGCGCGTAACTCTTCCTGTTGCACTTGTAACTCCTCACTACTGCGTTGTGCTTCTTCTAATAAATCCTGCATCTTTACACGAACATGAGCACTGTTAATTGCCATAGCAATACTCTCATTTGATCTTTCTAATAGCTCAATACTCTTGTCATCAAATTCACCAAAACAGCCTATTTCAATTGCCCCTTTCACTGAGCCATCGAGCAATATCGGCGACACCATAATATTATTGGGCGAAGCCTCACCTAAGCCTGAGTTTACGCTGATATAATCTTTAGGCACATTCTCGATCATAATGGTTTGTTTTTCTTTAACCGCTTGCCCGACGATTCCTTCACCTACAGCAATTTTATTCGATAGGTTTTTGCGACGTTGGTATGCATAACTACTTGAGAGAAATAGATTACGTGCTTCGTCGGCAAGATAAAATACGCCAACTTGTGAACCTGTGTATTTGGCGATATAGGTAATAACCTGTTCTGTTAGCTCTGCTAGTCCTTGCTCCCCACGCATGGCATTAGTTAATTCAGTGTGACCTGTTTTTATCCAATCTTCCCTTTTGCTTTTATTGGTGACATATCGTAAATTCTCGGTCATTAACGACAGTGACTTTCCTAGTTGATCTCGCTCACTTTTGGGACTGATATCCACAGAGTAGTCGCCTTTAGCTATTGAGTCACAAATAGCAGCTGCATCTTGTAAACTTTGTGTCATTAAGAATAAGGCTTTTCCTAAAGTATCTTCATCACTACGCGGCTTTACTTCTACTGAATAGTCACCTTGAGCAATAGCATCAGCTTGGCGAGTAATCTCATCAAATCGATTAGTCATTTGGTTAATTGATTTTGCTAATAAATCATCTTCGCTTTGCTCCGGTACTTTTAATGAAGTATTACCCTGAGACATTCCTTCAGCGACGACGGAAATATTTTTCAAAATTTGAGTCATATTTTGAAGCGCGATTCCTAATCTATCCTGATTGTTTTTAGGTTTGATTGGTTTGGTGTAATCTCCTTTAGATAGCGTATCTGCCACTTCAACGAGTTCTTCTAAATAGGCCTCATTATCTTTTATCTCAGTTAAATCCCTGATAATACCGGTATAGAGCTTTTCATTGCCAATGGCATATTCACTCACAGATAAGTGAATAGGGAAGATGGAACCGTCTTTTCGTTGGGCGGAAACCTCTCGCCCTTTGCCAATAATTTTTTTTTCTTTTGTTTTTTTATAATTAGCTAAATAGCCATCATGCTCACCATGAAAAGGCTCAGGCATTAGCATTTTTATATTTTTACCTACCACCTCTATTGGCTCATATAGAAACATTGTCGAGAACGATGGATTGACTGACTCTATGATGCCTTTGGCGGTAATGGTGATAATAGGATCAAGAGCCGAAGTAATAAGTGCTTTAGTTTTTTGCTCTGAAACTACCTGCAAGCGTTCGGCTTCTTTGATCTCTGTTAGGTCTCTAATAATACCGGTATAGAGTTTTTCATTGCCAATGGCATATTCACTCACAGATAAGTGAATAGGGAAGATCGAACCGTCTTTTCGTTGGGCGGAAACCTCTCGGCCTTTACCAGTAATCTTTTTTTCTTTTGTTTTTTTGTAATTAGCTAAATAGCGATCATGTTCACTATGAAAAGGCTCAGGCATTAGCATTTTTATGTTTTTACCCATAACTTCACTTGGCTCATATAAAAACATTTTTGAGAACGCTGGATTGACTGATTCTATGATACCTTTGGCGGTAATGGTGATAATAGGATCAAGAGCCGAACTAATGAGCGCGTTAGTTTTTTGTTCAGATATTTCCTGTAAACGACTGGATTCTTTTTTTTCAATCATATCGTCAAATCGAGTAACTGTACCTTTTAGCTGAGCTACGATTTCACTTTGTTGTTTGGTGTATTCAAACTGATCAAAGTCAATTTGTTGGCCGTTCCCAAGGTTGATTGCAGATAATGATTGATTAAGGAATTTTTGGAATTGTGTTGATGTCGTCACAGCGTATTTTCTCCCTGATTAATAGCTCTTTGTATTGATTGTTATTTTTCTTAATTCAAGAGTATAGATGTGAAGAGTGTATTTTCCAGTAATGGCCGTATTTAAATAATTAAATAAGCCATAAAATTATAACGTTACCGAAATATATTAAGTTTAGAGTGAATGCTAAAGCTTATTTCAGTAATAAAATTTTCCAGAGACCTCTGAAACTTAACTAAATTTTATATGCGATTATCATTTTATAATCATCAAACCATTAATTATTAATGAATAATGCACCTAACAATACCCCGTAATTATGTTTGTAAATTAAATGTTAACTTACAAGTGTAATAAGTTAATATAATCTGAATTAAGGGTGAGGATTACAGCAAGTTAAAAAGCTCGCTACTCTTTAGAGAGCTTTTTATGCGTAGAGTAAAAATTTTCTATCCAAAGAACTCGTTATATTTTAACGATTACTTAAGTTTTGATCCTCCTTTGCGCAACTCAGTCACTTGGTCAAATCCTATGCCCCAGTTATCTGTACTGACTTCATCAATAACAACGAAAGTCGTTGCTGGATTTTTGTTTAAAACGTCGACCATCAACTGAGTGCAACCCGCTATAATTGCTTGTTTTTGTTCGTTACTTACATCTTCATCTGTAATTTTAACGTTAATATATGGCATGTGTTTCCTGTTTGTTAGGTTTTTATAGAGTTGTTTAGCTAAGTTCAATATCGGCAGCTTCAATTCGTTTAGCTAGTACGCTTTCAAAATAACTTACCGAATTAGATCCTGATATCAATTCACTGCCATTGATAATGAAAGCCGGTATACTGCTGATATTAAGCGCTTGGTATCGGTGAGCTTTTTTATTCATTTCTTGGTTTAATTCTATAGAATTCATAGCTGAATTCGTTAGGTTTTTATCTAGTCCGATTTCTTGGGCAATGTTTAACAATATAGTTAGATTACTAATATCTAACCCCTCATTAAAATAGGCCTTGATAAGGCGTTCATTCAAAATACATTGTTTATTGAAACGCGCCGCCCAGTGCATCAGTAAATGCGCATTGTGGGTATTGTAATAATGCGTTCTTCTAGAGAAGTCGATACTTACTCCTGCGCTAGCTGCGGTTTTAACTAATGATTGTTGATATTTGAGTAACTTAGTTTCATTCCAGCCAAATTGGCGGTTGAAATAATTGGCTATAGACTCTCCATTTTTATCCATGTTTGGATTAAGTTGGAAAGGTAGAAAGTGAAATTCCACCGCTAGATTTAAATTTTTAATGGCTGCTTTGATATTACTGTAACCAATTGGGCACCATGAACAGACAATATCGTGAACCATTTCAATGTGTAATTTTTCCATGTTATATCTCCTCGTTAAGTATTTATATCTGTGTACATTTTATTAACGATTAGCCACTGACCGTTTTCTTTTAGTAAGCCAAGGAAATCAATATAATTAAAGTCAAACAGGGGACACTGAATTTTTACCATTGCTTGGTCTTGCACTATATCGAGAGATAACAACTTAAACTCATAAGCTCTACCTTGTTCTTTAGGTGTGGCGCGATTCGCAACATCCGTTAACCATTCATTTACCGAACGGCGAGAACCGGGTGCCTTTAACCAAGCATCTGAATGGAATATAGAGGTAAGCTTAGCAATATCACCATGATGCAGGCCATCAAAGTATTGTTGGACAATACCTGTGATAATTGCGAAGTCATCTGGTTTCATTTGAGTATTTTTCATATTATTCTCTGTGATTATTGGAACTTACTTAGCGGATTCAATTTGTTCAGCCTGAACAGATTTTTTAAAGCTTGCCATTGATTGTACGGTCGTTAACATTTTGGTTGTTCGTTCGCCAAAGATAAGTTCTACCGGAAAGTACTGGCCCCAAGTTGCGTATACGGCTAACATAATGTCTGCTGCAGATAAGGTGTAAGCTCCTAAACGTTCTAGTTTATTTTCTACTACTTGCCATAAATCATTGATATTTTTTGCTGCAGCATTAAATGCTTCTAGCTTTGCGTTTTCATCGCTAATGTTTTGCGCAATGAAAAATAGTTTTGAATAGGCGGGGTGCATGGTGGCATTGGCAAACATAATGTCTTCTATTGCCTTTTGTTGTTTGTCATTATCGTCAGGGAACAAAGAGTTTTCGTGTTTATTGAGTAGGTGTAATATTATCGCGGCACCTTCGGTTAGGGTTTTATCACCATTAATTAATACCGGAACTGTTCCTACGGGATTAATTTCACTAAAGTCTTTCACATTATTTTTATCAATAATTTTAACGTTCTGATCTAATTCGTGTAAAACAACTTGTGTCGCCAATGAACAAGCGCCCTGCATGTAATAAAGTGTGTACATCTTTTTTCCTCAAAAGTTCTTTGGTTAAATTAATTAGCACGCCAATTCACTGACCGTGTCTGTAAACAGCGATGGATGCATATTAGATGCATTTTTGGTTTTCATATATAGCTATAATGTGGATATACTGTCACCGTATAGGAAACAATGTCAGCAGCTTTACAGCTAAGTAAGTGATGCTCAATAATAGGAAAAACCTCGAAATAGGAAACAAAATGAATAAACTACGTGCCATTCAGCTTTTTATTCGTCTGGCTGATTTAGGCAGCTTTACTCGGGTAGCTGAGCAAACAAATTCGTCAAAGTCGATGATTAGTAAAGAAATTTCTAGGCTAGAAGACGACTTAGGTGCTCGTTTATTGCACCGTTCTACACGGAATGTGCAATTAACAAACGTAGGTGAAGGATATTTACAGCGAGCACGTGAGATATTATCAAAACTGGATGATGCCGATAGTTTTGTTCAAGATTTACAGCAGGACTTACGAGGTAAGCTTAAAATCAACGCACCTATGGCGTTAGGTATCACCGATTTATCGACGCTGTTTAGCGATTTTATGCTAGCTTATCCCGATATTGAGCTGGATATTCATTTAGGAGATGAAAAAGTTGACTTGGTTGAACAAGGTTTTGATTTAGGATTTCGGGCATCAAGCACACCAATAGACTCTAACTATGTTGGCAGACCACTAACACGCTTTGCTTATAAAGTTTGTGCATCACCTGATTACCTTGAAACCCATGCTGCTATTGTTTTACCAAGAGATCTTGAATTGCATAATTGTTTTGTTTATAGCTATTTTCAGGGAAAAAATGTGTGGCCCATTGAGGATGGAATTAAAGTGAATGGTCGTTTACGGGTTAATAGTACTCTCTTTATGATGGAAGGAATCAAACGTGGCTTAGGGCTTGGTTTTATTCCCGATTTTGTCTGTCAGTCGGCTATAGACAAAGGTGATGTAGTTGAGGTTTTACCCGATGCAAAAAAGCCAATGTTAACACTTTATGCTTTATATCCAGCTCGGCATTTTGTGCCCGCAAAGTTAGTACAATGTATTGAATATTTAGAGCAATGGTTTACCGATAAACATCAAAATTGATGTTTTCCAAAGGAAGATGTAAGTCTTTAAGTGAATGATAAAGTATTAGACGTTTGTTAACTAAATACATGTAAATAATGATAATGAAAGTGAAATTGCAGTTAATCTTGCTTATGTATTTAAAATTGATGAGTTATGGACACTCTATGAATTTTAACATTTTTCCATATTCGTATCCAAGTGGATTAGAGTAGCTGAATTTAACGGATACCTCTAAAAATGTCTCCAAATTAACTATGCAACTATAGTTTCATTAGGCCATCAGACTATTAATCTAAATGAATGTTGTACTTAGCAAAATGCCTCGGGTAGAATTTATTTAGTAGTCCAATAAAAGGTAAAGTTCATGTCTAGAGCAACATCATTTGATATTGCCTATCGAGCTAATGTATCACAATCAACGGTTTCAAGGGCGTTACGAAATAGTCCGTTAGTTAATGAAGAAACACGTTTAAAGGTTCAAGCAATAGCGCGAGAACTTAATTATAAAGTTGATAAAAACGCCAGTAATTTGCGTACTCAGCAAAGTGATACAATCGCCTTATTATTATTTGAAGATCCCACCAACGACGATTCGCTGATTAATCCTTTTTTTCTATCAATGCTTGGCAGTATTACCCGCGCCTGTGCAAAAAAAGGCTATGATCTATTAGTTTCTTTTCAACAATCAAGCGATGATTGGCATGCTGACTTTGAAGACAGTAAAAAAGCCGATGGACTCATTCTTTTAGGTTATGGCGATTTTGTCGATTACGAAGAAAAGTTAATTAAATTAAGTGAACAAAACACCCATTTTATTCGTTGGGGAGCTAAAGTCGCTGGCGATAATATCGTCTCTGTTGGTTGTGACAATTACCAAGGCGGCTACCAAGTTACCGAACACGTGATAAAAAATGGCCGAAAATCTTTTGCATTTTTAGGTGACGCTTCAAGTCATTCACCCGAGTTTTTAGAGAGATACAAAGGACATTGTCAGGCTTTACTTGATAATCAACTCTCCGTTATTAACGATCTGAAAGTTGATGCCACTTCAATTGAGGAGTCAGGTTACCAAGCTGCTTGTCAATTAATTTCAAGAAACATTGAATTTGATGCCATTATGGCCGCGAGTGATTTAATTGCCATCGGTGCGATGAGAGCGCTGCAAGAGCATAACATTAAAATTCCTGAAGACGTTGCTGTTGTTGGCTTTGACGATATTGCAGTTGCAAGCTTCACATTGCCGAGTTTAACAACTGCGAAGCAAGACACCATGCTTGCTGGGGAATTGTTGGTCGATAATTTAATCGCACTTATTAACGGTGAAAAACCCATAACGACCTTAATCCCCACGACACTTATTGTCCGTAAATCCTGTGGTAGTCTAAGAGAGCAATAAAATCGTTAATTGAACAATATATTTTCTTACTACTCAAGAAAGTCCTTCACTAAAAACAAAAAAAACAATAAAAAACAATATGCTGCTGACGTCTTCAAAGTGCGCATTGAAGACGGTAGCGATTGGCTTATCTTTAGGTCAAAAGCTAGCCACAAGCCGACATTAGCTTTTGTGCATCCTTGAAATAATATTAGCCAGAAATTTCTACTCTTCTGTTTAGACGAATTTAACACTTTAGCTCAAATTTGCTAACAACGGATAAAACTCCGTTAGTACCCAAGATTTAAATCTTATCATCATATGTCATGCTAATTTCATCAATATGAAACTATAAATGTTATTCAGTATAATCAATAAGTTGACTTCGTAACAATACCAACTGATGACAAGTCAACGGCTTGGTATAGATAATTCCATTGAATATGCGATTTAACTACATGAATAATAACTTGAAATACAATAATAGCCCTATGAGTTTTGATTCTATTATCTACTGTTTATTTAAGGAGTGTTGAAACATTCCCAATTAATACCATTCAACCTTTGGCAGTGTTCAACTTCAAAGTGTTCCCAACGATTGTATTGGTTAAATCTTTTATCGTAACGCCATATATGAATGTGATTATCAGGATAACCTTCACCGGTGTTGTCAGAAGCTGCTCCATTACTGTAGCTTCTTGTTTCCGTTAATACTCCTCCCCAATGGCCTTTTCCAGATAAATCGCCACTGCTATCAGATTCAACCACCTCATAAAGACTGCGGCTGTCAATCCAGTCTTCACCATTCTCAGACACTATATATAATGCTTCACCTTCAATCACTGAAGTGAATGGATTAGTAAATACTGGATTTACTCTTCCATCAGCAAAGTAATCTTTAGGTTGTGAGTTAAAAGTCACGTAATCACTAGGAGTACCTAATTTAGCTACATGGGGAGTAATTCGTCGAGTTGGGTATATCTGTTGAGGACTTCCAGTAGAAATACGACCATAAGTGATCACATCTCCTTCAATCGCATCGTGCCAAAAACCATTCAATTGCTTGGCTACATATGGGGTATGTTCAGTTAACCTATCTTGATCATCAAATACATCTCTACTTATTGTGAGGCGCTGCCAAGAGCCATCGTCATTTTGCCGAGACTCAAACTTCTTATCTTCATACAGGTAATAACTATCAATCTTAAATTTATAGTTTACAAAGGATGTTGGATATGACCACCACTGTTCTTGGCCATTCAGCTTTTTATTGTATGTATAATGATAATTTAAATGGTAAGGTCGCCAGTTGTCTACATAGAAAGATTTGTGATCTATTAAAACAGACTGCCAAAAACCATCAGATTGAAATACTTCATGAACAAAAATGTTTCTCGGCTTGGCATCATCTCCTTCAGTTACTTTATCTATCATTGCTTGATAGATACCGTTGTCATGTTCTTTAACTACCCAATGAATAGTAACGTTGGTATATCCCCATAAATTGGTTTGATAGTTAGGACGTTTTTCTTCAATAAAATCAGGCTGTACACTATCAAAAATCTGACCTGCACCGGGTAAATAAGGTACTTGATTGTAATCGATAATAATAGTTGCATGAACTGATTCTCCACTAGCGTTTGTTGTGATAAAAGTAAATTGGTCATTATCATAATTATCGTCAGTAGGAGTGTAAGTAAGTAAGCCTGTTCCCTGGTTTAGCCAAGTGATGCTACCACGTTCAGGTTCCACCTTAATTTCAAAACTGTTAGCATTTTCACCAGCTAACTGAATTTCGATAGCGTTATTGCTACGATAGGCGATTATGGTATTCGAAAATGCTTGTGGAGCATCTGCTGGATCTACTTGTACATTTAAATAAAATGTTCGCGCAGAGCTCTTTTCAATAAAACCAACTTGAGTGCTCTGAGACTGAGTACCTGTTAATTGAAAGGTGATGAGTATATCACCTGATTCTATAGTCGTTAATTCTGCGCCTACCAATTCATTTGTTATTTTTTCAATACTAATTTCACTTTGTGTTAATGTACGTTCAAACTGCTCTGCATTTAATTGCTCAAAGAAAAGCGTTATAGAATTAGGTAAAATTTTACGTATTGTGCCATTAAATAGTCCTTTAAGACTGGCTAATATTGATGATATTTGACCATCGAATTGCGATTGCTTGATGACCTCTAAGATCATCGTTTTACCAGCAAGCACAGCAGGGGCTGTCTTTTGGTGAGAAACTCGCTTTATTTTTAAGTAAGAGCCTGATTTTATATTATCATATAAACCATCAAGTTCTTGAGTAAGCTCAGCAGTTATCGTCGCACTGCTTGTAGGGCATTCTTGCAATTGATTATAGGTTTGCTTTATTTTTTCGCCGCTGATAATAATGCTACTAACACTGGCTGCAAGGCCTATTGCTGCAATAGGGTTAGGTGCTACTACCACAACAATAGCTGATGCAGTTCCAGCAGCTATACTATATGCCATAACAGAGTGATAAATAATTAAATCCCCCTGAAGATCATCACAAGCCCCCTCATTAGAGCTGGAAGAGCTACTATATTGTTGTGCAAATTTATTTGAAGAAAGTACTCGGTTCTGTGCTGTTTGAACTTGGCTATTTTGAGTTTGTTCTATTTGAGCATCTTTCAACCAACTAAGTTGACTAGCGACCAAGGCTTGTTCTTCTACTGTTAAACTTTCTATCTCTGTAAAGGCATTTTCAATTTGTTCAGTCAATTGCAATTGAGTTTCTATAGAGCTGAAGCTTGCCATTTCTATTACTTGTGCAAGTGCTTGCTCTTTTGCCGAGGTTAAATAATCTTGATATTTCTCTAGTGGCTCTAACTCGACAATGTTAAATGTAGTCGTTGCGATTCCATCGTCTAAATTTAATTCAAGCGTATAATTTGTAGGACTTAAGTTTGGTATTGATAGAGCATAACTCCCTCCACTTAATGGAATTAGATCAACATCTTCATCGGCAATCTTAGCTGTAATGTTTTGAGTTTCTGAAACTGTAAAAATTAGCGTTTCACCGCTTATATATTCTTGACTGTTTTTACTTAAAGTTACAGTTGAAGTAGACACCTCTGTTGGTTTGAAAGTCATTTCTATAGAACTTGTTGATACTACAGCACCCTTAAATTTTAATAATGCTTTAATTTCAAAAGTGTGTGTAATATCTACTAAAGGCGCTATAATTGTTAAGTTCATTTCTTCAGCTAAAGATTCAATGCCACCAGGGCCCCCAAGAGTTATCCACTCAACATAAAACGCATTATTTGGATTATGTGAGAGTTGTGCAGCTAAAACCGTTGTTTGTCCACTTTCAATTTGACTAAGGCCTTCAATCGTAAGTGTTGGTACATCCAATTCAATAAAGTCTACCTGGTGAGAAACGCTAGTATTGGCACCTAGGTTATCAACCACTTCGGCTGATATTTCAATAAAGTGATCAGAAAACTCCTTTGGCATAGTGAAAGTGAAACTGGTGTTATCTGAATGCAATACTGTGATAAAGCCCATTCCCATAGACTGAACCCAATTGACTTCCTTAATAGTACCGTCACTATCTTGCGCATCAATAGTTAGGGTAATTTCTTGGTTAATAAAAGCACTATCTAGACCTGTAATAGTCGCTGTAGGTATTGCATTAACGCTGTTAACTGGTTCATTTGGCACTGATGGTTGGCTTGACTTTGAACCGCCACCACCGCAGGCACTAATTAACACTAATAATACTAATAGAAAACAATATTTTTTTGACCAATTGAAATTATTACTCATAACACCCACTACGGTTAACACGGTTAAAATTAAAAACGCGGCATTATAAAGTTAACAAAGGTCATTGTCACGGTTGATTTTTTAAACGATTATACTATTATTGAGAGTTACTAATTAACCTTGGATGAATCAAAAGCTTAGAAGTAACCAAATATTATTTAGATTGTATATTTATTTTTCTAGCTTCAGATTAACTGATACTCAATCCTTTGCTATGCCGTATATGTAAAAGCCTTCAGGCACTTTAACTGATTATTTGGCACTACTGGTATCATTTTATAGTTTTTGACAAACAATCATCCATATATAACCTATCCTTTTTACGAATAATTGTCGAAATACTCGCAATTAAATTAGCAATGGCTAATGTCCGGTTTCGTATCTTTGTTGACATAAACCTGCCTAATTTTGAGGACTAATTTAGGTCAGCAAAGTGGCATTAGTGACGGTTAGCATATTTTGTTGGTGTGGAATTTTGATTAATTAGTCGAAATGATCACAAAGTGCGCAGTGCGGAAGTTAGATATCGGTTATTCGTAAGGTCAACTGATCGCTACAAAGGAGACATCATGTGATGAAGGAGGGGACTAACTCTTACTTCCGTGTCAAAATTAAAACTAGCACTTCTA
>Ga0209292_1004674_pt1 | contig 14326 bp, 14 predicted proteins | sample GOMGulsemesocosm_2_FD_184634 | JGI IMG/M metagenome (GOLD analysis project Ga0209292, IMG submission 184634) | Methane-oxidizing microbial communities from mesocosms in the Gulf of Mexico - GOM9C Gulf of Mexico (SPAdes) (version 2) | ecosystem: Environmental > Aquatic > Marine > Cold seeps... | reverse complement strand
ATTCTTTCACCTCGCTCTAAATTAAAGCTCACGTCGTAAAGAGCTTGAACTACGCCTGACTTTAAACCAAAGCAGACATTTAAATTACTGACATTCAATAAGGTCATAATTAGTCTTTATAAATCTTCGGGTTTAAGTGGTCTCTAAGCCAGTCACCTAAAAGGTTCATAACTAAAATGAGGAGGATGAGAGTGGCACTGGGGATGATGCAGATCCACCAAGCGCCAGAAAAAATATAACTAAACCCAATGGAGATAAGCGAGCCTAAAGAAGGCTCAGAGATGGGCATGCCTAATCCTAGGAATGAAAGAGCAGCCTCTGCAACAATGGCGTTCGCAATTTGAATGGTAAAGATCACTAAAAGAGGTGACATGGTATTAGGCAAAATATGCTTAAACATAATCCGCATAGGGCCTATGCCCATAATACGTGCGGCATCCACATACTCTTTTTGCTTTTCAGCCAGTACAGAGGCTCGTATTGTTCTGGCAAAAAGAGGCCACTCGGCTAAACCTATGACCAAAATTATCATTATCATGGCAAGCTGTTGGTAGTATTCGCTGCCAAAGAGAGTTTGAAAAATGGCTAGAAAGACAATCGCTATCATCATGGTAGAAAAGGACAATTGAATATCAGCGCAACGCATAAAGAAATTATCTAAGCGTCCCCCCACATAACCTGCGGTAAGCCCAATGCATATTCCCAAACTAGCTTGAATAACCACGGCCAATAAGCCAATACTTAATGAAAGGCGAGTCCCATAAAGAATGGTAGATAAAAGGTCACGCCCTTGGGCATCTGTACCTAATAAAAAACGCTCATCACCACTTATCCAATAAGGGGCAATTTCAGAGTTCATCAGATCCATGAATTGAGGATCATAAGGATCAAAAGGCGCAATAAGCGGTGCCGCGAGCGCAACAACACAGTAGAAGATAAAAATCATCAGTGAAAGAACGGCCAACTTATCGCTTAAAAAGCCATTCCAAATATGTTTCCACCTTTGCTTGCTGATAGGCAGAGATAACTCTTTAACTGAATACTTCATAAACCATGACTCGCAAGTCTCACTGTTGGGTTGATATAGCCATAAATTAAATCAACCAGAGTATTTGAGATAACAAAAATAGCACCGACTACCATCAAGTAGGCCGATATTAAGGGACTATCGACTCGGTTAACGGCATCCAGAAAGAGGCTGCCCATACCGGGCCATTGAAAGATGGTTTCCGTCAATATGGTATAAGCCACGAGGGTGCCTACTTGAATACCGCCAATGGTGATAATGGGTAACATGGTATTTTTAAATGCGTGGACAAAGTAAATTCGAGCAGGAGAAAGGCCTTTTGCCCAAGCATATTTAACATATTCAGAATGCAGGACTTCGAGCATTTCAGATCGAATTAAACGGACAAACATAGGTAATAGGGCAATGGCTAAGGATAGACTCGGTAAGATTAGATGACTTAAACCATCGAGACTTAAAAAACCTGTTTCCCATACTCCCAATACCAGTGTGGTGTCACCACGACCAAAACTGGGAGTCCACTGTAATTCAATGGAGAAGGTGTAGAGTAAAAAGATACCGACAATGAAAATGGGGACAGACAGACCTATGGTACTGCTGAACATTAGGAATCTAGCCAAAATGTTTTTAGGCCGTATAGCGGCAAATATGCCACAGGGTATTGAAACGAGAACTATGATTAGGATAGCAGAAAATGCGAGTTCGAAGGTGGCCGGTAATTTCTTAAGAATGACATCTAAAGCCGGTTCTTTGTAAAAATAAGAGGTGCCAAAATCTCCTTTTAAAACCCCTGTTACATAGCGGCTGTACTGATCAAATTTAGAATCATTGAAACCCTGAACTTGTCGTATCTCTTCAATCTTTGCAGGTGAAACACTTTGCCCCACCATTTGGCGAACTGGATCACCTAGGCTGTCTTGTATTATGAAGCTGATAATGGAAATAACGGCCATCACCACACAGGCTTGAAATAGTCTTCTTAGTAAAAATATTAACATCTAACAGTCATTCTTTCGTTTAATCTATGTATATAAAAGGGTGAACATAAGGTTTATTAATCTATGACGAGATCACCTAAGTAAGGCCAGTCTTGTGAATTAATAATACTGCTTATATTAACATTTTCTTTAGCACCCCAAGCAAGGTGCTCCCATGCAATCGGGACAATAACCGCGTCTTGGGCTATGGTTGATTCTATTTGTTGCAACAAACGAATACGCTTTTCAGGGTTTAGTTCACGATTGGCAGACTTTATTCTATGGTCTAGGCTTGGGTTGCAATAGCCATTGGCATTATATACACCATAACCTGTTTTAGCGTCAGGGCAGGCAATGATGAATTCAAAAATATTGTTAGAATCCAAAGTGTCAGATTGCCAACCTAACATCATAATATCTGCTGAACGTTTATCAAATTCCTGAAAGTATTGGGCTTTGGGTAGAGTTTTAAGATCAACCTTAATCTTGATTTTAGCAAGCATAGCTGTGATAGCTTGCGCAATTTTTTCATCGTGAATATAACGATTATTGGGTGCCATCATGCTCACTCTAAAGCCTTTTTCATAACCTGCTTCACGCATGAGTTGGCGGGCTTTTTCTAGCTCAAATTCAGGTCGAATGGAATCGAGGTGGCCTAAAAAATCATCAGCACTGAGTTGTGCAGCAGCAGTGCCAAAGCCTTTTAATATTTTATCGACAATGATCTCTTGATTAATCGCTAAATTAATTGCTTGACGAACCTTGGTGTTTTTTAGCTCTTGGCGGCGTTGTTGATTAAGCTGTAAAAATAATATGCGGGTACTGGGTAAGGTCACTAGCTGGATGTCTTTACTGCGTTTTACCCTTGGCATATCAAGGGGGGATATGGGGAAAATAAAGTCCACATCACCTGATAATAGAGCGGCGAGCCTGGTTGAGTCTGATTTGATGGTAGAAAACTCAATGCGATCCACATTGCCTTTGCTTTTTGTGTCCCAATAATTGGCATTACGAACAAATTCAATACGAGTACCTTGCTCTCGATTGGTTATTATAAAGGGGCCTGTGCCGGATAAGTTGCGAGATGCAAAGCTATTACCAAATTTTACGATGGCATCACGACCTTGATAAAAATCCTTATCCATAGGGAATAGGTAAGCCATGAGGTTCAGTAACAAAGGGGTGGGTTTTAAGGTAATGATGTCGATGCTGTAATCATTGCGCTTTTCGATACGATCAATGTTATCAAATAAAGCGCGAAACTCAATTGAGCCTTTAAGGCGCTTCATGGTGTAGATCACATCATCCGCATTAAATTTATTGCCTGAATGAAAATAGACATCGTCACGTAATTCAAAACGTGTTGTTAGTTTATCGATGCTTTTCCAGCTGGTGGCAAGCCTTGGCTCAAATGAATTATCCTGCGCCCAGCGCAGTAATGGGTCAAAGGTAAGGTGTGATAATTGCAAAGTACCTTGAGAGAGTTGTTCATGTGGGTCTAATGATGCCGGATCCGCATCTGTTGCCATATGAAGCGTTGCCGCGAAGCTGGCGGAACAAAAAAACAAACTCACTAGATTGATGAAACGGACCACAACCTTCATTTCTTATCCTTAATTTTTTAATAATCAAAGGCAGGGTTATTCGGTCGAATATTGCAATCTTTGCAATGACCATTTTTTATTTTTAGAGTGGAATGAATCGCGAAAAAAATAATGTAATAGAGCGTTATACCAAGGATATCTATTTAGATATCACCTAGGTTAAAAAATCCATTTAAAACTAAACTGCTAATCATAAGATTTAGCCTGCCCATACCTTATGTACTAACCAAATAACAATATCCCTTTTCTATAGGCTTGCCAAGCTTTGCGATGTTTCCTATGTAAAACAAGGTAATAAACTGTGATTAATGAGGTGTTTCTAGGTATTTACTCTCATGTTGACGAGTGTCTTGTGATTTATTAAAGATTGGGTGAAGGGTGAAATAGGTGTAATCTTTATTTTATCGAAAGATAAAAATGTTATACAGCTTACGTCTGAGAACCCGATGAACTATTTAGCGCATTTGCACTTAGCAAAACTTACGAACACTTCATTCACCGGAAACCTAGTGGCTGATTTTTGTCATGTAAATCAGATGAAACAGCTTCCCTTAGACATTCAAAATGGCATTGCCATGCATCAGTTTGTAGATAAAACACTGGATAGTCATGTATTGAGTCTTCATTTTCGAGCAGAGCAACAAATAGGAAGAAGGCGTTTTGCTGGCATAGTACAAGACTTATTGATGGATTATTGGTTGGTTAATAAATGGAGCCAATACAGTGATGTTAGTTTGGACTTATTTTATCAAGAGTTTCTTCCAGACTTGATGAGGCACAAAGGTTTGGTAAACGAGGCTTATCAAAGGTTAATTGAATCCTTAGATCAGCAACGTTGGTTAGCGAATCTAGGTGAGCTAAAGGGGATTCAAAGAGCCTTAATGTCGATTGTTAAGACTTGGCGTTATGGGGATTATTTAATGCCATTCTATCACTCTCTGCCACAATTGATTGATAGCAGTGAAGGCCTATTTGATGCAGTTTACCCTGATGTTATTAATGCGGTTAAAGAAAAGGCGTTGTTAATTTGAAACTGAGCTTTAAAAAAAGCTAACCCGTAATCGTTACCGGTTAGCTTAAAAGACATACCTTTGACATTATGTCTGATCGAGAGAACGCTCAAACCAACAAGTGCTCTTGTTCAGGGAAACACCTGCTGATCTGAGTAAACTGAGTATAGGCTCAGACTCAATCTCTGCTTTGATTTACATCATGCTCTTGTTCTTTGTGTTGACTCGCATGGTTTAGCTGTCGATTTATGTTAAACACAGGTCGCTTTAAATCATGCTAATCATCAGGCTTGCCTTTTATTTATGAAGAGAGAACTTACAGGCATGCCTTGTTTGAGGCTTTCTGTGATTGTAGGTATCTGAATGAGGATTTAATCCTCTTATCCTTTAGTAACTTACTTAGTGCTAACTGGGGGAGTGTGGTAGAATCCTGCGCCCTATAGTTTAGTAAATAAAAGGTGAGTTTAGTGAGCGTTCAGTGGTTTCCAGGGCATATGAACAAAGCGCGTCGTGAAATAGAAAATGTCATGACGCAAGTTGATATTGTAATCGAAGTTCTTGATGCCAGAATTCCTGACTCAAGCCAGAATCCCATGTTAAGCCAGCTTCGAGGTGATGTTCCTGTTTTACGCTTATTAAATAAGAAGGACTTGGCGGATCAAGATCGTATTGAGAATTGGTTAACCCATTGGCAAGAGCAGGATTCAATTACAGCGAAACCTTTCTCTACACTAGATAAACAAGATCTTGCCAATGTAAAACAATGGGTCGCTAAACTGGTTCCCCATAGAGGTAGTGCAGAAAAGCCCATTAGAGCTATGATCGCGGGTATTCCTAATGTCGGAAAATCAAGCTTGATGAATGCCTTATTGGGTCGTCGTGTCGCTAAAGTGGGTGATGAACCTGCTGTAACTAAGGCGCAACAAAAACTTAAGGTTTCACCTGGTTTTGTTCTGCTTGATACGCCGGGTATTTTGTGGCCAAAAATAGAAAACCCCAAAGCGAGTTATCGACTTGCTGTCACAGGTGCCGTGCGTGATACCGCTATCGATTATCAAGATGTTGCCACCGTGGGATTGGAATTTTTTATTGAACATTATCCCGAGTATGTGACTACACGTTATAAGTTTAAAAAAGAGTTGGGCACTGTTGACCAAGTGTTAAGCATTATTGGTGAGAAGCGTGGTGCATTAAGGCCAGGTGGCGTTATCGATATGCATAAAGCAGCTGAGGTCTTTCTTCATGATGTTAGAAGTGGTGCTATTGGTCGTTATGTGATGGAAACACCTGCGATGATTCTAGAAGAAGAGCGCCAAGTTGAAGTGGTAAAAGCAGCAAAAGAAGCAAAACGCCAAGCGCGTTTAGCCGCAGCGGTTCCGCAGCGCCAACAACGTCAAAATAGAACAGAAAGAACACAAGTTATTCCTGCTGAGAGTAGGAAGAAATAGCCTTTTTATTGATAAGTAGCGATAAGCGGTCAAAAATTGAAAAGTGTAAACGTAAAGCAAGGTGTAAGAGATTAGGTTATGGACTACGAAATAGCATTTGATGAAACAGAGCAAGCCTACCGTATTGTGACTGAGTATGAATTTTCAGCCATTGCTGATTGGGTAAGTGAAGAACTAAAAGATAGAGAAGAGATTCAAAAGGTACTGCAAAGCATTCACCTTATTGAAGCTGATTCAGACGCTCAGATTACTAAACAAGGTGCTTACATTATTAATATTAGTGTTGAAGGTGTCGCGGTTAATCGTCAAGTTGACATGTCTGATGTGAGTGATGAGATAAACGCCATGTTTGATACCCAAAGTGAGTTTTATCAAGCATCAGACGATGGTGTTAAGTCAGAATGTGGCTTAGAAGATATGGTTGGACTCTTGGAAAACTGGCATAACTTGCTGTATTAAATATTATTGTCATAAAAATTGTATGTAATTAATATTGTTCATGATCCTAGCTAAGTTTACACTTAAGCTAAGTGGTTCTTTATTTTGAATTTTAACCACAATCTTTCTATTTTACGTTTTAGGGATTCAGCATGCTTATCGAACTAGAAAAGGCACAAACTCGAAATAACCTGGTACGGATTTTTCGAGAAGAACTTGATGGTCCGGATAATTGGAGTGATGGATTCATAATTGATGCGAATGAAGACATGGTGTTATTGCAACTCGTTGATGACAGCATTCGTTTAAATGGGTATCAAATATTATTTCTAGAAGATATCAGTGATTTTGTTCATCCCGCACCTTTTAATGATTTTCAGAAAAAAGTATTAGAGCTGAGACAAGAAGAAGTTCAAAATCCTGAAATTGAATTAGGTGAACTTAATCAGGTTTTACTGAGTATCAGTGAAGACTATGGTTTAGTTACTTTGCACCGTGAAGAGTTAGAAAGCGATAGCTGTGAAATCGGACGCGTTGTTAAAGCGGATGATGTGAGCTTTGAGCTGGAAGAGATTGGGTCTGATGCGCGTTGGTTTGATGAAACTTACGAGTATGATTTATATGACATTACTCGAATTGAATTTGGTGGTGCTTATGAAGAGGCATTATTGTTGGTCAATGATGATCTAGGTGAAGATTCTTACGAGTTAAATGATAACTTGGAAAGCGAAGCATAATTCACAACGAATAAAATCAAGACATAAAAAAAGCCCGTAAGGGCTTTTTTTATGTCTTGATTACGTAAACTGGCCTTCTAATACGGAGAAGGCTCACCTTCGACAACTTGCGTTTTAAAGCGTCTGTGGGTCCAATAATATTGTGCTTTTTTAGGCTCAATAACGGCTTCCATCTGCTGGTTCATAATACGTGCATTTTCCACATCATCACCGCTTGGTAACGCATTAACTTTCGTGACTTTAAGTTTATAGCCAGTGTCAGTTCTGCCATAATCATACAAAAGTACGGGGGCTTGGGTCATGCTGCAAATGCGGCCAATATGGGAAATGGTTGCGCTTTCTCGATTAAAGAAGGGGGCAAAGACAGAGTTTTTACGGCCGTAATCCTGGTCAACGGCATACCAGATGATTTTATTCGTTTTAAGGGAGCGTAGTACTTCTCTCATATTGCTGCGCTCTATGGTTTTTTTAAATATACGGGCTCTTTGTCTTTCCATTATGAAGTTAAAAACAGCATTGTTCTGTTTTTTATAGATAGGATGTACCTCGGCATAACGTGACATCAGGTTGCCACATATGTCCAAAGACGAGAAATGGCCACTGATAAAAACACAGCCTTTACCTTCTGCTAGTGCATCCTTTATGACGTCCTCTCCTTCAAACTCAACATCCACTTTCAGTTCATCTGTTTTATGGAACCAGCTACTAAAGGTTTCAAGAAAGCCAAAGCCCATGCTTTGAAAGTGTTGTTTACTCAGCGATATGTGTTCTTCAGTGCTCATTAACGGATAACAAATCTTTAGATTTGTTAGGCAAATATTGCGACGACGTTTAGCCGTAATAAAAAGTAAATTACCCAGTAAATGGCCTAAAACTTTTTGAGCTTTGAACGGTAAATGCCCCAATAGCCAGGCTAAGCCCATAAAGATCCAGGTCGGCCAGTATTTAGGGCCAAGTAAGGTTTTTAACGAAACGGTTTTTTTTGAATTTTTTTTAGCCATGATAGCCTTCTAATAATGATTGCCAATTTGCTTGTCTGAAAAGAAATGAAGGGTGTTTATTAGCTTCTTTTTCAAATGAGCGTTTTAGTCGTTGTAAATTTGCTTCTTGCCATTGAGATGCTATTGGGCGTTTGCTGCATTTATCAAAGTCGATTAACCAGACCTTGGCAGATTTATCTATCATAATGTTATGACAGTTTAGATCAGTATGGTCTACGCCTGCTTGATGGAAACGTTTAATTGTTTTACCTATGAGTTTCCAATCTAATTTACGTGTTTCTTCTTTATCTAATAAGCAGCTGAATAGCTCATCCGCGTCAGGAATGAGCCGGGTCATAATTTCTGCCTGATATTGAAGCCCCATGCGCTGACAGCGTCCTGCAATTGGTTCAGGAACGGGTAACCCAGATGACAGCATAAATTCTAATAGGCTTAATTCTTGATAAGGGCGTGATTTAAAAAAGCCTAAAAAGAGGAACTTAAATTGAGTAAGTTTGGCAATGAGTCCACCACGACGGTAACGACGCAATACAAACTCTCCTTTAGGGCTATTTAAAAACCAGACAGTCCCTCTACCCGATGCCGTTCCCTTAATGGCATTTTGCGCCTGCCAAAAATCGATTGAAAACCATTCTTCATTGATACCTAATTCAGAGTTACTGACAAATACGCGTTCTGATCCCTGTTTTGTTTGCTCTACTGGCATCTTTTCCACTCTGTTTCGATGAAGTCACACTTTTGTTGATAGCTATTCTATAATAAGCCACTTTTTAACGCAGCAAGACTTTGTTAAACAATAAGTTTATTCGTTAAATGCTAGGTCTAATTTGAATAGGGATACGAAAATAAATGAAGTTGTCTGAAAATGCCAAGATAGTTATTGTGCGTTTATCTGCATTAGGTGATGTTTGTCATGCTATGTCAGTGGTGACAGCCATTCAAACACGTTATCCCAAGGCAGAAATCACCTGGATAACCGGTAAGCTTGAAGCTGACCTAGTGAGTATGATGCCAGGGATTAATATCGTAAGGTATCAAAAGTCGTCTGGGTTAAAGGGTATGCTGGCAATTAGAAAGCAGTTTCGTCATAAAAAGTTTGATGTTTTGTTACACATGCAGTGGTCATCAAGAGCAAGCCTGTTAACCAGAATGCTAAAGGCTAATGTTCGGGTGGGGTTTGCTAAAAGTCATTCCAGGGAAAAACAACATTGGTTTGTAAATACACTTGCGCCAGAGCCAAGAGGACGTCATGTCTTAGATACCCTAATGAGCATGGCTGAAGCGATTGATGTTACGCCAGAGCCACCTCGTTGGCAGTTGAGTGTCCCCAAGCGACAAACAAACCTGTCATCCTCCTATGTCATTATTAATCCATGCGGGTCAAAAGTCAGTAAGAATTGGACACTTGAGGGTTATCGAAAACTGATTGATTATCTTCTCTCTCAGAATGAAAATGTGGTGCTGACAGGGGGGCCAACCCCAGTTGAGATTGAATTTGTGAATGCCATTGCGAAAGGTTACCCAGTGGAAAATCTCGTGGGTAAAACCAGCATTACAGAATTAACCTCAGTCATCCAAGGTGCGAAGCTGATCATTAGTCCAGATACGGGGCCAGCTCATATCGCGACAGTTGTGGGAACACCTATGGTGGGTTTGTATGCATTATCGAATCCAGAGAGAACCGGGCCTTATTATAATCAATCATCAGTCGTCAGTGTTTATCAAGAACTTGCCGAAAAAGAATATGGAAAATCATTGGCTGATATCCCATGGGCTTCTACGGTGCACGACCCTGATGCTATGACGCATATAAGCCTTGACTCTGTGTTAGAAAAGGTAAGATTAGCACTGCTGAACAGTGCTAATGAATGAGTTTTTTGGATGCTTGTATTAGAAAGGAAGAGATCTTTTAACTTTCAGAGGTCTCTTCATCTGAACTTTGCCACAGAGGGATCAGCTGAGGTTTGTTTTTGACAATATCAGATAAAGTATATTTATCCATAGTCGTTAAAAATGCATCCATAGCTAGGCTTAGAGCATTTTTTAATTCGCAGCACTCATTTAACTGACAGGCTGATTTTGCACAGTTAACGGCATCTAGGTGATTCTCAAGTTCTCTAATGACTTGACCTATATTTATTTTATCAGCACTTTTTGCGAGTCGAATACCGCCATTTTTGCCTCTAATTGATTGTACATAACCCAGTTTAGTCAGCTGTCCTATCACTTTTACAAAGTGATTTTGTGACGCTTTATAGACGTTAGCAACTTCAGGTACACTGCTTAATTGCTCCACAGGAATACTGGTAAGGTACATTAAGGTTCTTAGTCCAAAATCTGTAAATGCAGTTAATCTCATAAAAATAAATGACTTCTATTGTTTATCTAAAGTGTAAATGAGCTTAATTTACTGACTAATCCAGTACTGATTGCATTGAGCCTTTGTCCCTGAAACTGTAGGTCTTCACAATCTTGGTTATTTGAGTGAGACAAACTCTGTAATAGATTAATGTGCTGCGAAACCTCGGTCACCATTTTATGGACTTGTTGTAAGTCAACGTCAGTATGCTGATCTTGCTGACCAATAATGGCTAAAATGCTATTAAGGTGCTTACTGGCGACCGCAATTTGTTCACGGCTGCTGGTGGAGGTTTGCGATAAGTCGGTTAGGTTCAATGATTGCCTTTGCATTTGATCTCCTGCCTCTTTAACGGCGGAGCTGATGGCTTGAACAATTTGATTAATCTGGGTCAGACTCTCTTGAGTCGATAATGCTAATTGTCTTACTTCATCTGCAACAACAGCAAAACCGCGGCCATGTTCACCTGCTCTAGCGGCTTCGATTGCGGCATTAAGCGCTAATAAATTAGTTTGATCAGCAAGGGTGTTGATAACAGAAACAACACCGCCAATTGACTTAGCCTGCTCAGAAAGCGAATTAAATTTATTGCTTAGTTGGTTGCTGCTGTCGATATAGTTTTCAATAATGTTAGCCATATCTGCCATTGATTTACTTGAATCCAACAAGCCTTGTTGCGTTTTTTGTACTTCAAGTTCAGTTTGTTCCGCTTTAATTTGCAGCTTAAGTGATTGCTGATCTAATACGTCACATTTCTCTGCTAAGGTCTGTACACTGGTATCTTGATTCTTGATTCGATTGACCAGATTTTGGTTTTTCTGGGCAAGTTTATCGGCGACATCATCACAGGTTAATGCCTGCTCTTGGATATCAGTTAAAGTATCTTTTACATTTAGCCTAAAAGAGTCAATGACGGTGAGTATCTTCCCCATCTCGCTATTATATTGGCTATTTATGGTACAAGCCTGAGAAAGGTCCTTTTGCTCAAAGGCTTTCATATATTGAGTGATGCCATTAAGCGCGTCTACTCCCCAGTGTTTTTCATCCAGATCATGAATCACCAATAAGAAAACGACTATGTATTGTACTAGCTGGGAGTAAAATTCTTGAGTGAAGAAAAAGGCATTAATAAAAAGTCCGATTGCCCCTAGCCAATGGATAAGGCGCATTCTAAAGAAGAGTGATTGCATATTTATTTCCTAGATTGTTGCTCTGCTTGTCAATGTATTTGGGCAAGCTTGAATGAGGTTAGAATACATAACATGCATTTTAAATGCAAGTTTATAGGTAAGATCTAAGGCGCCATTTTTGAAAGGTGTATTTTCATCTATCTTCTTTAAATAAAACCCCAAATAATAATCACGAGTGACTTAAATACATCTTGCTGTGTTTAGTAAAAAGGACGTGAGTAGGGGGGGTAAAATGAGGGGCTGGTAAAGCGAAAAAGCAGGCAGTCAAATAGACTGCCTGCTGGGGCCACTTAAACGTCTAATGATCTTTCGGCTAATTTAAGGTCAAGCGTTGCTTTCAACAGCTTATAAAGTCGAATGGATGCATCAATTTCATCTTTTCGGTTAGTTAAACTTTCAATGTTTAGGCCCAAAGGTATGCCTAAGGGCAGAGCTGTTTCTATAATTTGCTCTAACGCATTGCGGCAAACTTTGACGGATTCAGCTAACGGGTCTTTCGCATCCAGAATTCTGTGTTTGGTTGCATCCGGTACGGATATACCAAGCCACTCCATGAACTCTAACGTTTTAGCGCTACCACAAGGGGTGAACGTTAAAATTAGACGCTTTGGTGCAATGCCTCTATCTTTACAGGTTCTTGCATAACGACTAATGAGATCAATGGTCGCTTGAGCGTTATAAACGGCTTGAGAGATAAAAAAATCACAACCAGAGGCTGACTTATTAAAAATACGTAAGTGTTCGTCACCTTTAATCGCGTGCCTTTCTGCGATTGTGACACCGCCTAGGTGATAAGTGTTCTTGTGTTTTTCAAGGGCTTTGTAAGCCTGACTTAACGGCAGTTTGATATCGCCCTCTGAAGAAGGCGAACCAACCAAAACGATATCTTTAATGCCGTATTGATGCCAGGAATCATCTAGCCATTCATTAAACTCTTGTTCTGAACGTGCAGAGACGCTTTTGTAGGTGATAACGGGTAAATCAGCCCCTTCACGTAGGCGCTTAGACCATGCTCTTGGGTCTTGCGTTGTCATAAAGGGGAAAGGACGGGGTTTATCTGTGCGGCTGCTTTCATCTTGGATGTCGTAGACAATTAAACCATCGACATCAACTTCACTAATACGCTGTAGCAATTTGTTAGAAATCTCTGCCAGCTTATCTTCTTCAATTGAAGATCTTGGTGGTGTAGTACCGATTAAATACACCCCACGATTAGGATCCTGGAACTTACTGCGTAATTTAGAATTCATACAACTCACCTTTTGACCCAATCTAATTAGTCTTTCAAATCATGATTTGGGTGATAAACTATTTAATGAGGCTATTTTATCAGTGAATTGAATTCAAGATCATCCCCATCTGTCTGAATTATATTGAAGTTGAGGTGAATGAGATTAATCCTTCCTGATGAAATTTGTGTATTTTAATGACTATAAAAGAGTAGAGCATGTTAGATGTTTCGCAATTAGCTGATTTTGGTAATGATAAATTACCCCCGGTTCACCTTTGGAAGCCTGCATCTTGTGGTGATATGGATATGCTTATTAAAGCAAATGGTCAATGGGTGCATGAAGGTGGACTTATTAAACGACCTGCTATGGTGAAGATGTTTAGTCGTATCTTATGGCTTGAAGAGGGCGAATACTTTCTAGTCACTCCTGTTGAGAAGGTTCGTATTCAGGTTGAGGATGCGCCCTTTTTAGTCACCCATATGAAAGTCATCACAAACGAAGGTGATGTCACATTAGAATTTTTAACGTCAGTGGGGGATAAGTTAGTATTAGGTGAAAATGATATCACCCTATGGATGGATGACTATCAAGGAGAAGCTCATCCTTATATTTCGGTTAGATACGGTATGAAAGCATTGATTCACAGGAATATATTTTATGATCTTGTTGAGTTAGGGCAAGAGAAGGATGTTAATGGCGAGCGACACCTTTGTGTGGCCAGTAATAAGCAATATTTCAGTTTAGGAAAGCTTAGTGAATAAGGCTTTTGTATAGCGCATAGGATATAATGGCAAGATTCATATTTAGGTTTTTTATTGAGGTTATTTTCTTTGCTATTTACTGATTTTGGTTTTGACGCCCGTATTCTTAAATCGCTTGGTCACTGGGGGTTTGATACAGCGACCCAGATACAAGCGAAAGCGATTCCCGAAGCCATGGCGGGGAGAGACTTACTTGCCTCCTCAAAAACAGGGTCAGGTAAAACCTTAGCCTATCTTATTCCTGCTTTGCACCGAGTTTACCGTGTTAAAGCCTTATCGAATAAGGATGCCCGTGTCCTTATCTTAGTGCCTACACGAGAGCTTGCTAAGCAGGTGTATTCCCAGTTACGCCTGTTGGTCGCCAGCAGTAAGCTAAAAACAGCGATTATATTGGGTGGTGAAAACTTTAATGATCAAATTAAAGATTTACAAAAAGATCCTCAATTTATCGTCGCTACACCCGGTAGATTGGTTGATCATTTAAATCAACGAAATATGTTTTTAGATGGACTCGAGTTGCTCATTCTTGATGAAGCGGATCG
>Ga0209292_1004673_pt1 | contig 14327 bp, 12 predicted proteins | sample GOMGulsemesocosm_2_FD_184634 | JGI IMG/M metagenome (GOLD analysis project Ga0209292, IMG submission 184634) | Methane-oxidizing microbial communities from mesocosms in the Gulf of Mexico - GOM9C Gulf of Mexico (SPAdes) (version 2) | ecosystem: Environmental > Aquatic > Marine > Cold seeps... | reverse complement strand
GTACCGTCTTCAAACGGTTATCAGGGCGGTTTCATGGTTGATTTAATGCTTAAAGACTTAGGTCTTGCGATGGAAGCGTCTACTGGCAGCCAATCGTCAGTACCAATGGGCTCCGCAGCGCGTGGTTTGTTTAATCTTCACAAGAACAGCGGCGATGAAGACAAGGGACAACTGGACTTCTCAAGTATCCAACAGCTTTATAAACGTTAATGATGTAATTAATAACTTCGTTATATAGTTATGCGTGTTAGTTAAGGACAAGTAACGATAATTGAAGCGCGGCATTTCCCGTCATTTATCGCCTTAAATTCTAAATTGGCCAATGGAAAAATCAGGGATGATTTTTGATTCACGCTATCCCTGCGTTCACCCCTTCGGGGCCAGCAGAGCTGTTAAAATTTATTCCCGATAAATTTTTAGTATTTTCCGCAGGTGACTGCATGGATGCAGGAATTAGAGCAACGCATTTATCCAAGGATGGATATATTAGGGCAATGCCGGGAGCTGATTGCCGAGGAGCAATTGCCGGGACGCGGATCAAATACGGTATTGAGCAGTCAATTTATCATTTAAGATGAGCGATAAATAATCGGGTCGCCTTTGCAAATAACATCCCTGTTATTTGTCCTGCGGACCAGCTAAAGCTGTCTTAAAATTTTCCAGAAATTTTAATCTTTTGGATACTTTTTCTTTAAGACGCACAAATTGGTCGGGAACCAATTTGAACAGCCGCAGGCTGGCCCGTAGGGTGAAATACACGGACGTATTTCATAAAGAAAAGTATCTGGTGTGCGTGCGATATAATTCCTTAAAAAGGAGGGTTTGATAAGCACATCAAAAAATACTCCAAAGTTTTAATTTTTCTCTTTCTCTTGACTGACCAGCATTAGTCGCTATTTAGGCTCCATTCTAATCGCACCGTCTAACCTGATCACTTCACCATTGAGGTAGCTATTGGTGATGATGTGACTGGCTAGTGCGGCATATTCTGTTGGCTGACCAAAACGCTTTGGACTTTGCACCATCTTGATCAGTGGATCGCGAATTTCATCACTCATCCCTTTCATCATTGGCGTGTCAAAAATACCCGGTGCGATAGTCATCACACGAATACCAAGCGGTGCTAAATCACGAGCAATCGGCAGTGTCATACTCACGATGCCACCTTTACTCGCACTATAAGCCGCTTGACCCACTTGACCGTCAAACGCGGCAACTGAGGCGGTGTTAATAATGACGCCACGTTCACCATTGTCATCAGGTTCATTGTTGGCCATCTGCTCGGCGGCAAGTCGCAGAACATTGAAGGTGCCAATAAGGTTGATATTAATCACTTGGCTAAATTTTTCTAAGGCCATGGCACCGTTGCGACCAACGGTTTTTCCACCAGGGGCAATCCCCGCACAATTGATACACGCGTGAATAGCGCCAAAGTGCGCAACCGTTTTAGCAATGCCCGCACTCACCGAGTCGGTACTCGTGACATCCACATTGACAAATAAACTGTTGTTTCCTAGCTCATCGACTAACGCTTGGCCCGCTTGTTCGTTGAGATCAAAGGCAACAATTTTAGCGCCTTGTTTTGCCAGTTCTTGGCAAGTGACTTGGCCAAGGCCTGATGCGCCGCCAGTAACGACAACAACTTTGTTGGTTAGATTCATAATAAGTCCTAGTTGATTTCTCGAAGTAGCTCGCGAGCGATAATGACCCGTTGGATCTCGCTGGTGCCTTCATAAATTGAGGTAATTCGCGCGTCACGTGCAAAGCGCTCGAGTGGATATTCTTTAATGTAACCAGCGCCGCCCATTAACTGTAAGGCGGTGTAGCAAATCTTGTTCACTTTTTCTGAGGCAAATAATTTAGCCATGGATGCTTCTTTACTAAATGGCAGTGCGCGATCTTTCTTGTCGGCGGCATTCATCAGTAATAATCGCGATGCTTCAAGGTCGGTGTAGGCATCTGCCAACATCCATTGTACCCCTTGGAAATCAGCAATTTTCTTGCCGAACTGCTGACGCTCGTTAACGTAATCACGGGCGTAATCAATCGCCGCTAGACCGATGCCAAGAGCAAGAGAGCCAACCCCAATACGGCCGCCAGCCAGCTCCGATACCGCCACTTTAAACCCCTGATTCAACTCGCCCATTAACGCTTCTTTGGGTATTTTACAGTCGTTAAATACCACTTCATTAGTGACGGAGGCTTTTTGCCCCATCTTGTGCTCTGCCGGTGAAATAATAAGTCCCGGCGCATCGGCTTCCACTAAGAAACATGATATCCCTTTGCCGCGCGGTGCATCTGGATCGGTAACCGCCCAAACCACAAACACGCCAGCAAATTCGGCACTGGTAATGAACTGTTTAGCGCCATTAAGCACCCAATGTTCACCATTTAATACCGCTTTGGTTTTCATGCTCGATGGATCTGAACCGGCGCCAGATTCGGTTAAGCAGAATCCGCCGGCGGCATATTCGCCACTACAAAGCTTGGGTAAATATTGTTGTTTTTGGGCTTCGCTAGCCACCGATTGAATCACTTCCCCCACCATATTAGTGACTGACATCGTCACGGCTGTTGAGGCACAACCTTTGGCTATTTCGGTTAACGCTAAGCTAAAAACAACGGTGCCTGCTTCGCTGCCGCCATATTGGGCGTCAACATTAAGCCCCATGAAGCCAAGTTCTGCGAGCTGTTTAAGGTTGCTTAGGAATAATGCCCTGTCGCCAACCTGATCGTGCATTTGCGCCACGGGGGCGAGTTCTGATTGCGAAAATTTGAGTGCCATCTCTTGGATCATGGCTTGGTCTTCAGTTAAGGAAAGATCCATTATTTGTCCCATCGATTAAATGTATCGCTTGATAATGGCCAATAATAGTGAAAATTGATATGACATAAGGTTACCAAGGGGCTCACTAAAGGTTACACTTACTCTACGGACAATGGCACTAAAGGTTACTATGGCTCGGGTCGACATTCATTATTTTGAGCAAGCATTACAATGCGCAGTGCGCCAAGGTATCGATAGACAGAAGGTTTTGAACGATCTTAGTATTGTGCTGACTGAAAATTCACGTCAGGTTGATGACGATCAGATGACACGATTGGTTCAGTATGTGTGGGCAAGTTTGGCGGATGAATTTTTAGGTTGCACCAACACACCGTGTAAACGCGGCACCTTTCCTTTTATGGCGCGGCATATTCTACATTTTTCGACCTTAGGTGAGATGCTGAAGCAAGCGATTAAATTTTATGACCTAGTGACTGATGATGTCAATATGGCGCTATCGGTGACTGGTGATGTCGCCGAATTTGAATTTGTATTTCCCCACCCGCAACATGATCCCGGCTACTTTTTTCGTGAGTTTTGGCTAATCATTTGGCATCGTTTCTCAAGTTGGTTAATCGATGAAAAAATCCCGCTGACTCAAGTGGTGTTTAATTATGATAAGCCCAGTCACCATCAACAACTCAAATTACTGTTTCCGTGTCGTCATAAATTTAATGGTAATAGCATTAAGCTAACGTTTTCAGCCAAATACCTCGAGCGCAGTGCCATGCGAAGCCAAACATCGCTCACCGCGTTCTTACGTCAATCGCCAGCGGATCTGATTACGATTCCCGGCAGTGATAGCAGTGTTACCTCGATGGTACTAGCGCGTTTAATCAATCAAGACTCGACGGTGTTTTTGTGTCCGAGGTTTGATGTCATGGCGCAATCATTAGCCATGGGAACGCAAACACTTAGGCGTCGTTTAAAAAGCGAAAACACCAGCTATCCGCAAATAAAACAGCAGTTGCGTCATGATTTGGCACTGAGTTATTTACAGGATGGCAAATTAACCGTCGCAGATATCGCGGTTCGACTTGGGTTTAGCGAACCACGCTCATTTACGCGAGCTTTTAAGCAGTGGGCAGGAGTGTCGCCATCGCAGTATCAGCGCAGTCGATAGTAAACGCGCACAAAGTATTATCGCGCAATGCTATTGAGTGCGAAGTAAGTTTGCTATAATTTCGCCGCTTACTTTTAAATTATTTCTGTGGTGTTAATTATATGGCAAAGTCTTTTTCTTACTGGCTCAACATTTTACGTTGGCCGGTACGGTTGCTCGTTCGAAGTAAACTTATTCCCGAAGACCCTTGTCAGGATTTAGATATTGATCCTGATAAACCGGTTATTTACGTCTTAAAAACCGAGTCGGTTACCGACCTGCTTGCGCTAGAGCGTATTACTCAGTCGACCTCTCTTCCTGCACCGACCGATGAGTTAAAATTGGGCGATCGGACTATCCCTCGCTATTTTTGTGTCCAAGGGCGCAAACCTATGTTCGGTAAAGCGCCAGATAACGATAAGTTTATCGGTCGATTTAGTGAGTTGGTTAATCTATTGCGTGAGCAAGACAATCACAATATTCAACTCGTGCCGGTGTCTATTTTGTGGGGCCGAGATCCGGGCCGTGAGAATAACTCGGTACGTGCCGAGGTGCTTGAGAACGAAAACGCATCATGGCTACGTAAATTTTTAATGATCATGTTCCTAGGACGAGATACCTTTATTCGCTTTAGCCAGCCAATCTCGATGAGTGAAATGTTAAGCACTCGTGCTAGTGACGAACGTATTGCTCATAAACTCAGTCGCTTAGCGCGTTTTCATTTTTACAGCCAGACCAAAGCAATGCTTGGGCCTAAACTAGTCTATCGTAAGTCATTGGACAAACGCTTGATGAAGTCGCAAGCGTTACAACTTGTGATGGAGCAGTATGCCCAAGAAAAATCACTGAGCGGTGAAGAGGTACGCGGCGAAGTTTCAGCGATGGTTAATGAAATAGCGGCCAATTATTCAGATCGTGCATTGCGTATTTTTGACCGAGTATTAACCTGGCTATGGAACAAACTGTACAAAGGTGTGACCATTTCTAACGATGAAAGAGTGCGTCAGCTTGCTCACGACGGTGAGGAAATCATATTTGTGCCTTGTCATCGCAGCCACATGGATTATTTATTACTGAGTTATGTTATTTACCGTCAGGGTATGGCACCACCACATATCGCAGCAGGCATTAATTTGAGCTTTTGGCCTGCAGGTCCAATCTTTAGACGCGGCGGTGCATTCTTTATGCGTCGTTCGTTTAAAGGTAATAAGCTGTATGCAGCGGTATTTAAAGAATATCTCCATCAACTCTTTAGCAATGGCTACTCGGTGAAATACTTTACCGAAGGTGGTCGTTCGAGAACCGGTCGATTGCTTAATCCTAAAACGGGAATGGTCGCGATGACCGTGCAAGGGGCATTGCGCGGCATTGAACGTCCGATCACGCTGGTCCCTGTTTACTTAGGCTACGATCACGTCATGGAGGTGAGCACCTATCATGGCGAGCTAAAAGGGAAATCGAAGGAAAAAGAGTCGATTGGTCAAGTGTTAAAAACACTGCGTAAGCTAAAGAATTTTGGCCGTGCCTATGTCAATTTTGGTGAGCCGATTTCACTCAATAAATATCTCGATAATAATGTTGAAGATTGGCGAGATAGCATCGATCCAATGGCGATTAAAAAGCCTAATTGGCTAACGCCGACTGTCAATGGTATCGCTAATAACATCATGGTTAATATTAATAATTCTGCTGCGGTATCGGCGATTACATTGTCTGCTTTGGTGTTGTTGGGGGTCGAGCGTCGTGTTATCACTAAAGATGCGATGATCACGCAACTTGATATCTATCTCTCTTTATTGCGCCAAGCACCTTACCATTGTGATGTTATGGTGCCGTCAATAACGGGTCAAGAGTTGTATCAACGTGCGGTCGAGCTCGATAAATTTACGGTGAGTAGTGATGAGTTGGGAGAGGTGGTTAGTCTCAATGTCTCGAGCGCGGTGTCGATGACTTATTATCGTAATAATATACTTCATTTGTTTGCGATGCCGTCATTGGTTGCAGCGGCGATTGCCTATCATAATTGTCAAACGCGAGAAACCATTGACACAATCGTTAAACAATTATTTCCATTGATTAAAAATGAGTTATTTATTGGTTATGATCAGGACAACTTGGACGGTTATATCGACAGAATTTTAGCGTCAATGGTTGAGCTTAATGTTATTGAGCAAACAGATTGTGGTTACAATGTAGTAGCAGATCGTAAACCGCAGTTGATGATTATGGCGCATCATATTCAAGAAACATTAGAGCGTTATGCCATTGTCTTAAAGATCATGCAAAAGAAACCACAGATAGCGCGCGACGCATTAAGTCATGACAGTCATGTGCTGGCTAAACGTCTGTCGAGTATTCATGGGATTAACGCTCCTGAGTTTTTTGATAAGACAGTGCTATCGACCTTTATCACTAGTCTGCGCGAGCATGGTCATATTAATGATGATGTTCAAGGGCATGACGAGACAGCTAAGGAGCTTGTTGATACCGTCAGCGGTTTATTACGACCAACGGTACTAGCAACAATTAAGGCGAGTTTAAACTAAGAGCATATCGCCTATCTAGTCGATAAGGTAGGCAATTACTAAGCCAATGAATAAGGTTAGCCCGACATAATTATTGGCAATAAACGCGCTGAAATAAGCCTCTTTAGTACGGCTTAAGCAACGTTTTTGTTGCCAGATAAATTGTAAGGCCGCGCCAACTATCGCCAGGTAAAAAACAGGGTGAATATTGGCAAGGATAGTGACCTTAATTAAGCAACCAATAGTGGCTAGCTGTAATAACCCAACGGCGACTAAGTCATATCTACCAAATAATATCGCGGTCGATTTTATGCCAATTTTTAAATCATCGTCTCGATCAACCATGCCATACATCGTGTCGTAAGCAACAGTCCATGCGATGTTCGCGGTAAATAACCACCAACACACCGTCGGAAGCTCATTAATTTGTGCCGCAAATGCCATGGGGATTGCCCAGCCAAATGCCATCCCGAGTACGACTTGAGGTAGATGAGTAAAGCGTTTCATAAAAGGGTAAGTTGCAGCGAGTGCTACAGCAACAAATGATAGACCGATGGTGAGGCTATTCATGGTTAAAACCAGCATGAATGAAAAAGCTAATAAACTGAAAAATAACATTAAAGCTTGTTTGCTAGTGACGGCTCCAGTGGCTAATGGTCTTAACTTAGTGCGCTCAACACTGCCATCGACCTTGCGGTCGGCGAAGTCGTTAATGACACAGCCAGCACTCCGCATCAGAAATACGCCAAGACTAAAGACCGCGAGAACACTCCAATCAGGAAGCCCTTTCGCCGCTATCCATAATGCCCAATAGGTTGGCCACAGTAATAAGAGGGTACCGATGGGCTTATCTAAACGCATCAGTTGACTAAGCCCTTGTCGTGTTTGCTGATTCATTACTTAGTTTCCGTGGTGTAGGGATAGCTTTTGGGTAAAAAGACTTCAGAGACCAGCAATGGATACTGATCTAGCGTAAACATCGATCTTCTGGCCCAAAGCGGGTGCTCTTGTTGCAGACTTAATGCCGACGCCAATGTTGTGATCGCAGAATCTTGGTCAAAAGAGGTTATTTCAATCGGCTGTCTTTGCATGTTCTTTGCACTAAAAAGTACTTCCCCCAATGATTTATTACCGAGTGTTTTGAGTAATGCATTAGCGTATTGTAATGTGTTTTGTGGGATAAGCGTTCGGGCATAAACTTGTGGCTGGCCGTCACATAGCAATAATACTTCACGGCTGTTGATGATGTCGCTGCCTGTAAACAGTGCGCGTTCTTGCAATGAGATATCGCTAATGCCCTCCCGTAATACGAGAACTTCAAAAGTATCGCAATGGGACTGTAGTCGTTGAGTTAAAGAACCTTGATCAAACAGCCAATCGTCGAGTTGGTGAGACCGCGTATTAGTTATCGCACTTTGTTGATTAAACCACTGGTTTGTACAACCAAGATTAAACGGTAATTCGTTGTGGCAAATAGTGGGTAGAGGTGTTTTTAAGTTCACGAGCATTCATTATCGATGATTGACGGCTTATTATGCTTGAGCAGCGGTTAAAAATCATGTGGTTTTGGGGAATTAATTGCTAATATCCTCGGTTCGATTTACCATGAATATGCATTGATAGAAAAATTCGCTGTGTTGATTTAAAGTAGAAAGGAAAGTTGTGTATATGCAAAAGCTATTAAGTACCTTACTGTGTGTATTGTGGATGAGTTTTAGCTTTAATGCTATCGGAGCAGACGACGAAGAAGTGGTTGATGAATACGCTTATTTTGGGTTTGAGCCAGATATCATCACTAATTATATCGGCGATGGCAAAAAAATCGGTTTTGTACGGATCACCATGGAAATTATGGTGAAGAGTGCTGATCACATTGAACTTATCGAGCATCATTCGCCATTGATCCGCGCCACCGTGGTTGAAATTCTTGGCGAGCAAACAGAGACTAAAATTAAATCAGCATCGGGTAAATTTGAGATCCGAGAGTTATGTCTTAATGCGATTAATAAGCTACTTAAAAAAGAAACCGGTAAAGAACTAGCCGAACGGTTACTGTTCACCAAATACATCTATCATTAGATTATCTTAGATGTTGGCTTGTTTCTTAGTATCAAACCAAGCCAGCGCACAACCAACCAATAATCCGCCGAGTTGAGCGCCATTGGCGACTGGCACACCGAGCAAATCGAAGAATCCAGCGACCAGCCACACAAGCATAAAGCCAATATAAGCCGGTGGTAGCGACAGCCCTGCTTGTGGGTTATATTTGCCAAGTATCCAGAAATAACCCAGCAAACCATAGACCACACCCGATAAGCCGCCAAAGGCAGGACCCGTCATAAAGTACTGTAATAAATTCGGTAAACTACTCGCTAAGATAAACAGAACAAATAGTTTACTCGTTGATATCTTGTTCTCAATTTGGCCGCCTAAATACCACCACCACAATAAATTGAACACAATATGTAGCACCGAGAAATGCAGTAATGCTGGGGTAAATAGCCGCCAAACCTGACTCATATTCTCAATCGCTAGCGGGTCAAAAAAGTGAAACAGTTGATAAACAGTCGGTACGTTAATCAACTTTGTTATATACACAAACACGCAGATCGAAAAGATAATTAGGGTCGCTGGACCAGCATGCATCACGAAGTTGGTGAGCAGTGACAGATTGGCATTATTGTTATCAACACGAATTTGTGGGTCAGCGTTTTGCCATGACGCTGCTTGATATTTATCGTCATAAGGGTGGGCAATAAATTGTTCAAATTGTTGCTCGGTAGTGGCTTGGTGTGTGCTATCAGTAATTGATATGACAGTCATTCCTGCACTATCTGTGTTTAATGTACAACGCACCCCAAGGCCCATCATGTAGTCGACAAATGCCTGCGCCATCCGTGGATGGTCAAGCGTTCCAATGATAATCACTTAAAGGCCCTCTTTAATTATCATACCAGGTGCCATCACTCTTTCTCTTTATCCACGGTTGTGAAAACCAATAATAACCTGATTTACTACGGCTTTGTGCCGTGCAATTGTAGCGTGAACGGCCGCTAGGAATGGCGACAGGAGAAACGATTGAGAAGTTTTTCTGGTCAACCCAGGTCGGCGCGACTTTTTCACCCAAAATATAACAACTCAGTGTTTGGACATAGAGGTCTTTAGGATCGATGTTTATCATGATTTCGGGCTTATATTGTGGACCGTTTAACGGATGCTGATCTAACTGTGGATTAGCATTTAGCACCGAGATAATCGGCATCGCCATTGTTTTTAGCTTAACTTTGAGCGTCTTTAGGCTGGCATATCGCCCTGACGCCGGAAAACGTGGTAAGGCACTAAAGTCAGAGTTTGGTGATAGCGGACCTGAGTGTTGGCCTATGCCGATATAGCCTAGTGTATTAACTAATTGCTGTAGCGCAGCGTTATATTCGCCATAAGGGTAGGCCAGTATCTGGTGGTTTTGACCAGTATGCTCCATGATTATCTGTTCCGCACTGGTGATATCGAGTTCTGTCCGCGCTAACCATTGTTGCGGTGTTTCATCCGCTAATCGGCGATTGAGGTGACGGTGCTCTAAACTGTGATTGGCAAAGGTGACACCATCGTCACTCATTTGTTTTATTTGTTGCCAATCTAACAAGTTGCTATAACCTTGATTGATCTCTTGCGGCGCAATAAAAACGGTATAAGGAAAGCTATGCTGGGTTAAGATAGGGGCGGCATTAATCAGTACATTTTCATAGCCGTCGTCAAAAGTGATAGCGACTGTATTATCCGGTAAGGATTGTTTCTTTTTGAGGCTTAGCAATATGTCTGTCAATGGTAAGACATTGAAGTTATTTTGTTTTAAATAGTTCATGTGCAGCGCAAATTGTTCAACCGAGATGCTGGTTGATTGCGGTGTGTCATCGCTAACATGGTGGTATTGTAAAACAACCACGGCATTTGCTTGGCAAGCACACATTAGTAAAATAAAAAATAATCGTTTAAACCACATTAAATAACTCAAAGGAACCTCTACAGTAGTGAACATTGTCACCTCCATTACTAATCAACGCAAGTTATTGATGCTTGCGATACCAATGATTTTATCAAATATAACCACGCCGCTATTAGGGATGGTCGACACGGCGGTGATAGGTCACCTTGAACACGCTTATTATCTGGGTGGTATTGCCGTTGGTAGCATGCTCATTAGTATTCTCTTTTGGCTCGCAGGTTTCTTACGAATGTCGACGACAGGGGTCGTTGCTCAAGCTATCGGCCGACAAGAGAGCGAAACTGCATGGCGTTATTTCTTTCATTCGCTCATTATAGCGCTCAGCTTAGCTTGTGGCTTAATATTATTGCAAGGGCCGATAATGAATGGGATATTCTCTTTCGTTGACGCCAGTGCAGACGTTGTTTATTACGCGCAACAGTATTTTTCAATCCGGATTTATTCCGCGCCGGCCGCTTTGGTTAATCTGGTGTTTTTAGGTTTTTTTGTCGCTAGGCAGCAGGTTAAATGGGTCGTTTATCAGTTATTTACGATTAATGTCATCAATATAGGCTTGGACTTGTTCTTTGTCTTGGAATTAGAGTGGGGTGTTGCTGGTGCCGCTCTAGCCTCTGTCATAGCGGACTATTGTGGTTCTCTATTATTGCTTATAGTACTCCTCCCTGAGCTTAAAAAGCTTGATTGGCTTAAGTTAATCACACCACAGCGCGCCTATTTCACACGTTTGTTTAGCCTTAATCGCGATATCTTTATTCGTTCTTTAGCCTTGCAGCTTTGTTTGGCGTTTATGACAGTTAAAGGCGCTGAACTTGGCGACGTCACTGTGGCTGCAAATGCGATACTATTGAATTTATTTATGTTTGCTTCGTATGGTTTAGATGGGTTTGCTTATGCCGCAGAGTCGTTGGTTGGTAAAGCGAAAGGGGCTGATGATGTATCTGAATTACATCAGGTAGTACGGTCGAGTGCTATTTTTAGTGGCATTGTTGCCAGTATTTTCGCGCTAGTATTAATGCTGTGGGGAGATTTATGGGTTATGTTTTTAACCGATATTAGTGCTGTGCAAATAGAGGCTATTACTTATTTGCCATGGCTTATCGTAATTTGTGCTTGTGGTTGGGTCAGTTTTCTAATGGACGGTGTTTATGTTGGGCTAACCAAAGGCAAAGCGATGCGTAATTCGATGTTACTGTCATCGATGGTCTTTTTTAGTACTTGGTTTATCGCGCAGGGTTTTGATAATCACGGCTTATGGTTAGCTCTATTAATGTTTATGCTATGTCGTGGTGTCAGTTTGTCGGTTGATTACTTGAGGTTAAGTCGGCGGTCAGAGCTGACGCGTTAATACCGGCCAAGAAAGTGCAAGTTACGGTAGATTAAATAGGGTCAAATAAAAGATACGTGTGGCTCTTTTATTTGACCTATAAATTACCCTATTTTAAGTAGGGTAACGCATCGCCGTGCATGTTTTCGATTTTCATGCCTTTGGTTAGGAAAATATCGCGTATCGCGCCAACCATCTCAAAACGACCAGCGGCGTATATTTCAAACGCACTTAAGTCAGCATGATCGGCAAGTACTGCCGTATGTACTTGGCCCAGTGCACCTTGCCAATCAGCAGGCGCATCTTCAACAACTGGCACAAAGGTAATATTGTCATTATCTTGAGCTAATTGGGCCATCTCATCGAATGCGTACATATGGCTAACGTCTTTACAGCCCCAATAAACAGTGATTTGACGTTGATCGTTATCAGCACTTAATTGACGAACGATAGAGCGCACGTAGCTAAAACCCGTGCCACCAGCAACCAAAATAATCGGTCGTTGGTTGCTGCTTTCTAGTTGAGCTTCACCGTGTGGCGCTAAGATGTCAATTTTACCATCTTGTTTCATACGTTCGATAACTTGCATAGGGTAGCTATGTACTTCAGAAGCGCCAATGTGTAGCTCCAATAGCTCACCATCGGCAGGTGCGCTTGCAATTGAAAATGGGCGCTTATCGTCTTCCGACATCTTAACCATTAGGTATTGACCAGCATCAAAATTAATTGGTGTTTGTGGGCGTAGCACAACATGGTAAACGGAATCGTTAAATGCTTCTAAACGTTCAACGCTACATTGGATCTGGGACATTAAATTACCTTAACTAAAAATTGAAAGACTGCTATTACCTAGGATATCGCAAATTAACCGCTAATAGAATTTTAACGGCTAATTAATTTGTTCTGAGTTATTGCTCAAAAATCGCTAAATCATCCCAAATGTCATCAATTTTTTCTTTAACTTCTTGAGTCATGACGATGGGTTCGCCCCATTCACGAGTGGTTTCACCTTGCCATTTGTTGGTGGCATCCAAGCCCATTTTTGAACCAAGACCAGCAACGGGTGACGCAAAATCTAGGTAATCGATTGGGGTGTTTTCAATTAACGTGGTATCGCGAGCCGGATCCATTCGTGTGGTGATTGCCCAAATGACATCATCCCAGCTACGGGCGTTAATGTCGTCATCACAAACAATGACAAATTTGGTATACATAAATTGACGCAAGAAAGACCATACACCCATCATCACGCGCTTGGCATGACCAGGATATTGTTTCTTAATCGTAACCACTGCCATGCGATAAGAACAGCCTTCTGGCGGCAAATAAAAATCGACAATTTCAGGGAATTGTTTTTTTAGAATCGGCACAAAAACTTCGTTAAGTGCAACCCCTAGAATCGCTGGTTCATCCGGCGGACGACCGGTGTAAGTGCTGTGGTAGATTGGATCTTTACGATGAGTCATGTGCGTAACGGTGAAAACAGGAAACTCTTCCACTTCATTGTAGTAGCCAGTATGGTCGCCATAAGGACCTTCTGGCGCCATTTCACCAGGCTCTAAATAGCCTTCAAGCACAAATTCAGCGCTAGCAGGTACTTCTAAATCATTGCTGAGACATTTGACCACTTCACTGCGACTACCGCGTAATAAACCGGCAAATGCATATTCAGACAATGTGTCTGGTACGGGAGTTACCGCGCCGATGATAGTGGCCGGATCGGCACCAAGAGCGACAGATACAGGGTAACGCTCACCAGGATTGGTTTGTTGGAATTCTTGATAATCGAGTGCGCCACCACGATGGGATAACCAGCGCATGATCAGTTTGTTTTTAGCTAACAACTGTTGGCGGTAAATTCCTAAATTCTGACGCTCTTTGTGAGGGCCTCTAGTAATGGTCAGGCCCCAACTAACTAAAGGAGCGACATCACCAGGCCAACAATGCTGAATAGGTAGCTTGGTCAAGTCGACGTCATCACCTTCATAAACAACATCTTGGCAGGGGGCTTTGCGTAATCGCTTGGTCGGCATATTAAGCACTTGTTTATATAGCGGTAGCTTATCCCAAGCATCCTTAAGACCTTTTGGTGGCTCTGGTTCTTTTAATTGAGCCATCAACTCACCCACTTCACGCAATGCGCTAGCGTCTGCTTGACCCATGGCGAGTGCGACACGTTCAGGTGTGCCAAATAAGTTTGCTAGTACCGGGGTTGAATAGCCTTTAGGATTTTCAAATAATAGTGCTGGCCCTTTGGCGCGTAGTGTACGATCGCCTATTTCGGTCATTTCTAGGTACGGATCAATTTCTTGAGTGATACGTTTAAGTTGACCAAGCTTTTCGAGCTGCTCAATGAAGTCACGTAGATCATTATATTTCATGGTTTTAGGGTTACCCAGCGAAGAATAGCGCTATTGTAGCAAACCCTTATCCGCCGTCAAAATAATGATCCAGATAGGAGGTGTAACATAAGGCAAGAGCGTATTAATTTAATCTTAGCTGTTCCACCGAAATAGTCCTTTGAATTACGAAAAACGCGTGAATAC
>Ga0209292_1004672_pt1 | contig 14329 bp, 12 predicted proteins | sample GOMGulsemesocosm_2_FD_184634 | JGI IMG/M metagenome (GOLD analysis project Ga0209292, IMG submission 184634) | Methane-oxidizing microbial communities from mesocosms in the Gulf of Mexico - GOM9C Gulf of Mexico (SPAdes) (version 2) | ecosystem: Environmental > Aquatic > Marine > Cold seeps... | reverse complement strand
TTAAGCGCATCAGAATCCTTCCTGTGCAATTTTTGAGTACCCATCATGCAATTTTTTTACATCATTAGTCAACTTATTGATCATTCCATTGTTTTTAATAATATTATGCGCCGCATTGAGGCGTGTTGCTCGACTTACTTGAGCGGCTAGAATTGCCTTAGCTTGTTCTAATGAGCAGTTATCACGCGTCATCGTTCGCTCTATTTGAAGTTCTTCGTCAACGTCAATTACTAAAACGTTATTAACCAATGATTGCATATTGTTTTCTATCAGCAGGGGAGCCACTAATAAACAATAGCAAGAACGGCAATCTCTTAACTGTTTGATGATTGTATCGCGAATGAGCGGGTGCATTAGGCTATTTAGCCATTGTTTTTCATCGTCATTGGCAAAAATGATTTTACGTAATGCTGTTCGGTTTAATTCACCAGTGTCTAACAATATATTTTGACCAAAATGTGCTGATATTTTATGTAAAGCGTCACAGCCTTTTGCAACAACTTCACGCGCGACAAGATCAGCATCAACAACGTCGATGCCCAGCTTTATAAACAGGTTTGCCACAGTCGTTTTGCCACTAGCGATACCTCCAGTGAGGCCAATGATTAATTGACTCATAACCCCATGTAACTCAGGTAAGCATTATTAATTTCTTCACCCCATATCATCGCTATCCAGCCTGCAATGGCTAAATACGGGCCAAAGGGTATGGCCATATCAGTTTTCTTGCCGCGGTTTAACATAAGTGCTATGCCAATAACGGCGCCCACCACTGATGACAGTAGGATAGTGAGTGGCAAATATTCCCAACCAAGCCAAGCGCCAAGCAATGCAAACAGCTTAAAGTCGCCATAACCCATACCTTCTTTACCTGTTAATAATTTAAAGGCCCAATAAATAGACCATAAACTCAGGTAACCAATAACGGCGCCAAAGAATGCGCTTTGAAGATCGGTAAACAATCCAAAGTTATTACACAATAAGCCTAACCAAAGCACCGGCAGCACAATGCTATCGGGTAATAACATGGTATCAAAATCAATAAAGGTTAATGCTATTAACGCCCAAGTTAGGATGAGCGCTGCTACCGCTTGCCAGGCCACGCCAAACTCCACCGCTATCACTAATGATAAAACGCCGCATAATAATTCCACCAAAAGGTATCGCGGTGAAATCTTGTTCTGACAGCCGCGACATTTCCCTTTTAACCACAAATAACTGACAACTGGAATATTTTCTAGAGCAGTAATATTATGCTGGCATTTGGGACATGCTGAACGTGGTACGGCCAAGTTAAAAGGCTGGTCTTGTGATTCGCCATTATTATTTTTATCTAAGGTTGCGGTGGCACCGTCAAGTGAAAAATATTCACTTGCATCTTTTTTAAATGCGCGCTCCATCATGATAGGTAAGCGGTGAATGACAACATTAAGAAAACTGCCAATTAAGAGGCCTAAGATTGTAACAATGACATAAAAATAAATAGGTTGTTGTTGCAGTAATGCAATAAATGGATTCATGAAAAACTCGTTAGTTGAAGCAGTATTAAATAATACTGCCCATTTTGAAAATTGGAAGGTACATAGCAATGATAAGTGAACCGACGATGCCACCGATAACGACCATGATAATTGGCTCTATAAGAGTTGTTAGTCCGTCTACTGCATCGTCAACTTCTGCCTCGTAGATGTTCGCGACTTTATTAAGCATATCGTCAATAGAGCCTGCCTCCTCGCCTATCATAATCATTTGAATCAGCATATTGGGAAATATATTGGAAGTACGCATAGCGATATTGAGCATTAGGCCTGATTCAACTTCACGGCGAGCATTTAAGATTGCCCTGCGGTAAATATAATTGCCAGATGCCCCCGCTGCTGATTGCAATCCTTCTAATAACGGCACACCTGCAGTAAAAGTCGTGGCAAGGGTGCGGCTAAAGCGTGCGATACAGGATTTTTTTAAAATTCCGCCGATAATAGGGAGTTTTAAGAGAAATACATCGGTCTTATCACGAACTTTCTGTGATTTAAGATGAGCTCTTTTAAATAAATAACCAGCCAGTAATATGGAGCCTACAATGAGGTACCAATAAGCCTGAACAGCTTCTGAAATATTAAGCACAATTTGTGTAAAAGCGGGTAATTCTGCACCGAAGCTTGAAAAAATAGATTCAAATTGCGGCACTACAAAGATGAGTAATAACATGGTAACACTCATAGCTACAACAATGACCGACGCTGGATATAGCATCGCCTTTTTAATTTTAGATTTGAGGGCTTCTGTTTTTTCTTTATAGGTGGCTATGCGATCGTATACTTGATCGAGGGAACCTGATTGCTCACCGACAGCGACTAGGTCGCAATATAAATCATCAAAATATTCACGATGAGGGCGCAAAGCATCAGCTACGGGGACGCCGGATTGGATCTCACCATTGATTGAACTTAACAGTTCTCGCATCTTGGCTTTTTCATGGCCATCAGCCACAATATCCATGCTTTGAACTAAAGGCACACCAGCAGATAACATGGTGGCTAATTGACGCGACACCATAGCAATGTCCATCGCAGTAATTTTGTGGGCCGCACCAATTTTTAAAAAAGGCTCGGGCTTTTTCTTTAATTTTGTTGGGTTAACACCCTGACGACGAAGTGCTTCTTTAACTTCCTTTTCACTTTTACCTTTATAATCACCATTGACACGATCACCTTTACGGTTAATGCCTTGCCATTGGTAAGTATGAATAGTAATTGTCTTTTTTTTATTTTTCGTAGCCATAATAATTACTACACCGTATTAAGAAATTATAGGTTAAAAGCTAGTGACACGATTGACTTCCGCAAGACTAGTCACCCCTCGCAAGGCTTTTAATAAACCGGATCGACGTAAATCATTAACACCTTCGCTCTTGGCTATATCGGCAATCTCTATTGAATTACCGCCTGCCATAATCGTACGCCCTATGGCTTCAGAAATGGGCATAGCTTCATAGATACCAACTCGTCCTTTATAACCACCAGAACATTTATCACAACCATTAGGATGATAAAAAGTGGGGGAAGATGCAATATCTTTTTCTGTAAATCCTAATGTAAGCAATTGTTCATGGGGTATTTGTTCGGCAGTTTTACAATGTTCACATAAACGGCGCGCTAATCGCTGCGCTATTATCAGGCTCACTGAACTGGCAATATTATAACCAGGAACTCCCATGTTAACTAAGCGAGTAATGGTTTCTGCCGCTGAGTTTGTATGTAGAGTAGATAATACCAAGTGGCCTGTTTGCGCGGCTTTAATAGCTATTTCAGCCGTTTCTAAATCACGAATTTCACCCACCATGATCACATCGGGATCTTGACGTAAAAATGCTTTTAAAGCTGATGAAAAGTCTAAGCCAGCTTTTAAGTTGATATGAACCTGATTAACTCCAGCGAGATTGATTTCTACGGGGTCTTCCGCCGTTGAAATATTACGCTCAGGTGTATTTAGTATATTTAAACCTGTATATAGCGATACTGTTTTACCAGAACCCGTGGGCCCAGTGACTAAAATCATACCTTGGGGGCGCTGTAAGTTTTCTTCATAAAGCGCGCGCTGTTCATCTTCATATCCCAAGCTTTCAATGCCCATCATAGCAATGGACGAGTCCAAAATACGCAATACCATTTTTTCGCCAAATAGTGTTGGTAATGAGCTAACGCGAAAATCGATGGATTTTTTGGCTGATATTTTGAGCTTAATACGGCCATCTTGAGGCACACGTTTTTCTGCAATGTCCATTTTGGACATTACCTTTAAGCGTGCAGCTAAACGTGAAGATAAATAAGCTGGAGGAGCGCCCATTTCGTGCAAGATGCCATCGATTCTAAATCGTACACGATAGGTTTTCTCATACGGCTCAAAATGTAAATCTGAGGCGCCTTTACGAATCGCATCCATTAATAATTTATTAATGTAGATAACGATAGGTTGGTCGTCTTTGTCAGATTCACTTTCTTGTTTTACAGTATTTGAACTGCTATCTAGTTCTATATCAGCAAGTTCTGCTTCATCAAACTCGCTGATTGATAGCGCATTAGAATCACTTTCAAATACTTTAAGTATGGTATCTTGCAGCTGTTGCTCACACACTAAAATTGCTTCGGTGCGCATGCCAGCGTTAAATTGAAATTCTTCTAAGGCTGCATTGTTTGTAGGATCGCCAATAGCTACATATAACCTATTACCGCGCACATAGAGCGGTAGTGCACCATGCTGATTAACACGCTTTTCATTAAGTAAGTCGGTGGGTAATAAATTGAGATCGAAAGTGGTGAGGTCAAATAAGGGGGTTGAAAATTCATTGCAACAAATTCTAGCTATAGAGGGGGAATCTATAAGATTATTTTCAACAAGGTAACTAAGGAAAGGTCGATGCTGACTAGCGCAACTTGCGGCGGCGGCTTGTGCTTCACTACTCGATAAAAGATTATGCTCAACAACTACATTGAGTAAACCATAAAAGTTGGCGGCTCTTGCCATGTCTTTCCTTGGGGTAACTGGAAGTGAAGTTTAAAAGAAAAAACCCAGCGAGCTGGGTTTCTAAAGCAATATAAACGATTAAATACCACAACCTTTGAATGCAGTTGTGTCAGATGTACAAGCCCATGTCAATAAACCAGTAGAGGCATTTGCTGTAGGTTCTAATGTGATAGTTGTTTTGCCTGATACTACAGTAAATGATGATTGTGATGTACCGTTTATAGCATAATCCTCATTTAAAGTAAGTAATGTACTTTGAGCCGATGCTAATGCGCTAGCACCGTCAGCTCGTTCAATGTAACTTTTATAAGCTGGTAATGAAACCGCCGCTAAAATTCCGATAATCGCTACTACGATCATTAATTCAATTAGGGTGAAACCTTTTTGGACGTTATTCATAATTTTTTCCTCTAAAAATGTAATATTAATTAATTTTTGTGATTTATTAGACCATTTAATGTTCAATACTGTTATGGCCTGTTACTAAGGCATACAGCGCTCTATAACAGAACTATAAAATTAGCACTTGTAACAATAAATAACAAATTATTTCTCTAAAAAATTACGACAAAAGTATGAGTTTAGTAATAAAGTATTAGTAAGTTAATTTATAATAATAATAAAGTTATTTCACTAAACGCATTGATAAATCAACAGCTTGAACATGTTTGGTTAACGCGCCAACGGAAATGTAATCTATGCCTGTTTCTGCAAATGTTGCAATAGTGTTACTTGTTACATTACCTGAGACCTCGAGCTTTGCTTGGCTTTTATTTAAGCTAACAGCTTGATTCATCATCTCCACCGTAAAATTATCGAGCATAATGATATCGGCACCGCCATTGAGGGCTAGGGTTAGTTCGTTAATGCTTTCAACTTCAACTTCTACTTTTTTATCTGGATGTAATTCACGTGCTTTATTAATGGCTTGGTTAATGCCGCCACAACCCATGATATGATTTTCTTTGATCAAATAAGCGTCAAATAAGCCAATGCGGTGATTAGCGCCGCCGCCGCAAGTCACTGCATATTTTTGTGCATTGCGTTGTCCGGGAATCGTTTTTCTCGTATCTAATAACTTGGCATTAGTATGGGCAATCAAATCTACATATTTTTTAGTAGTGGTCGCCGTGCCGGAAAGCATTTGGATAAAATTTAATGCGCTGCGCTCGCCAGTTAATAATATGCGAGTTGGTCCTGATAATTCACACAGTACCTGATTCGCATTTATTGCATCGCCATCATTAACAAGCCATTTGATAATCACTTGATTACCTAATTGAAGAAACACTTCATCAGCCCATGCTTTACCGCAAAATACAGCGTTATCACGGCTGATAATAGTCGCCTGTGCTTGATTGTCTTCTGGGATCAAGTTGGCAGTAATATCGCCAACAATGTACGATTGGTTACCTAAATCTTCATCAAGCGCTATCTTTACGGCTGCTTGTATATCATGTTGTAACATTGCAAATTCTTCATTAAAAATAAGGCTGATTTTAAGATAAATTTTAGCCTATGGCTATTAATTCTCAATTTGATTTAATTTGGCCTTGTTAGTTGAAACAGGTGATGGTTTATTTGTTTGTATATCTATATCTTTTTTGTTTATTTTCCAGTCCAAGGTCGGAAATAAAATGGCGGCGCGTTCAAGTGTTTGCTCAGCTAATACTGGTTTTTTTAGAAAGAGATAACTCTCATGGAGTTTTCTAAAATATCGTTCATGAGGATATGCCTCAATTTGAGGCAGAACCCATTTATTATAAGCTATTGCCCCTACCTCAATATTATGGGCAATGGCTAAATCTAATAAAGATTCATTTAAAATCAATTCAAAGTCTTCTGACATAAAAATATAACGGCTCTCTAAAACTTCTTCTATTTTTTGCTCACGCACCGCCTGGGTCAACATGTGTTGTCCACTGAGTAAATTAAACATAACTACTGCGTTCGCCAAAAGGGCTGTTACAACTAAGCCATAAGTGAGTTGTGGATAATTAAAGCCAACAGGTTTTGACTGTGTTTTCATCGCTGAAATAAGTCCTAACAATAGCAAGAAGGTTAGGTAACTGGCCACGCTATGATAAAACGGGAACTCTGTAAATAAGTGCAAGCTAATGGGAAATATAATAACGAGTAACGGCAGGTTATCTCTACTTTTGATAAATAGCTTTGCAGAGAAAAAGAGAATAATAAATAAAGGTATTAGACTAACTAAGCCGCCTTCAATGCCCCATAGTAGTAATTCATTATGAGGATGAGACATTTTATAGATTTGTGGATGCTTGGCATCTTCTTGAAATGCTAAAGCTTGTTGTTCTCTAAAAGTATAACCGAACGAGCCGTAACCATGTCCAAGCAGTGGGGCACGTTTAATGGCATCAATAGAGTCACTGTATATTTGTACTCGAATAGGGGATTGCGTATAGATTTTCGCATCTCTTATCGTGTCCGAAAGAATATATAGAGAAGCTGTTGATAGTGCTATTGCTGTAATTACAATGACTAACCAAGACTTTGGGATCGATTTGTAAACGATTAACCAAATAACAATGCCAATTAAGCAACCCAAAAAACCTGTTCTAGATTGCAGTAATACGATGGCAATAGTAATGGTTAGTGGTGCGATTAATAATAAAGTGCGTTTTAGCTTTCCGGTCTGAGCTGGCAGGGTATGCGTTAAATATAAGGTGATTAATAAGCCTGTTGCAAAGAAAGTGGCAGCTACATTGGCTTGGAAAAAAATGGCCGATGGTCTCGCTATATTCATCCCTAAAGCAGGAATATGAGGAAAAACATAAAATTGTGATAGTGCGAATAAGGACTCTAAAAATACGCCGATGAGCATAAGCCATATAATGTTGATGCGATCAGTTTGATTAAACCGCATTTGATAAAACGCCGTTAATACAAATAAACCAACGAATAACCCTAACAAACGGGAATAGCTATGCGCGGCTTCAATACCGCTATACGTTAAAGGAATTAATAACAGGCAACAACTTATCGCGACAACGACCAAGTATTTGTTGTATAGAAACTGCCTTGTTTTAATTATCTGCACGAGCCCTAAGCCGACCAGTGCCGACACTATAATCCAGCCTAACGGATTAATGGGAATATTAAGCGCTGTGCCACCATAATTGTGCTGAAAGTAATGCATCAACACCGCATAATATAAAGCGATAAGCCCAAGAAATACAGTTTTCGGATTACACCAGTTAGGTATTATTTTCGATGGTGTGCCATTTAAATTGTCATGTTCGTCATTATTAGTGGAGATTGAACTTGCTGTATTAGTCATAAGTTGGAGCCGATAATGTCAGTGTATTATTTTTTTGAAGTAGATCTAAATGTTTTAAGGCATTCATACCCAACAATATAGTATTGCCCTGCATGCCAGGGTTTAAATGGCCTTCTAAATTTTCAAAAGCTAAAGCGCCGATCTTTAATGATGAAATTTGCGTTGAAAAGACGGTTACTTGCCCATTTGCTGTAGAAACTGGATAGGGCTTGCCTTGGGATAGGTTAAGCGGCTGAGCCAAATTAAATGGAATGGATATTAATGTGGCCCCAGTATCAAGGAGGAAATTAACAGACTGACCATTAATGGTGCCGCTGGCTAAATAATGCCCTTGACTGTTTTGCTGCAATTTAATGGATACTTTTTCACCATTTACAATTGATTGTACATGTTGATTAGGGTTGAATTTGGCATTGATTTTATCATTAAAATAATAGGCAAGTGCGGCTATTGCTAAGCACCAAAATATTATCCACATCATTTTTCCAGTTCGTTCCATGGTTTTTCTCAAGGCTATTGATCAATAAAGTCATCAGGTTAGTGTACACTAAATATAAATGTATATTACACCTTGCAAGATTGAGTGAAAATAATTCCTTATGATTGAAATAGATAATCAAGGCTGGTTAACGAAGACTACTAAATGTCTGTCGCCTAATTTTAACCAGCGCCCTAGCAACACTAAAATATCTTTATTGGTCATTCACAATATTAGTTTGCCTGCAGGACAATTTGGTACTGGCTATATTTCACAATTATTTACCAATACGCTCGATTGTCTCGCTCATCCAACATTTAGTGATTTGCAGGGCGTTACCGTGTCGGCCCATTGCTTGGTTGATCGCCAAGGGCTGATTACGCAATATGTTTCTTTTGAAGATCGCGCTTGGCACGCCGGTGTCTCGACTTATAAGGGCAAGGAAAATTGTAACGATTTTTCCATTGGCATTGAATTAGAGGGCACCGACACATTGCAATATACCCATTTACAATATCAATCTTTGGCTCGCTTGAGTCATTTAATCATGCAACGTTACTCGATTGTTGAAGAAAATATTGTGGGTCATTGTGATATAGCACCGGGACGTAAAACAGACCCAGGACAAACCTTTGACTGGTCGGGCTATTTTTCGATGTTAGGTTAAAAATAAGCGTGATAGACTAGTCTAGATACAAGCGCTGAAACATCTACTCTTAAGCGTTTTGGAGTATGAATATATTAACCATTTTATTTAGCGGAAACTGTTATGGCTTTATTTTCCCTGTTGTTAGCATTATTAATTGAACGAACTGTCACCTTGTCTAATCATTGGCAGTTTCAATATTGGTTTGATTCAACAGTCAGCCATACGCGAAAATATTTAGAACCGACCAGCGCTAGCTTTCAAATTTTTCTAGTAGCCATTCCTACTTTATTGACTTATCTATTACTTGATCTTATTCAAGGGGTGTTATTTGGTGTGCTTTCATTAATTTGTTGGACGGTGATTGCGTTAATTAGTATTGGCTGTATTCATTATCGTCATTTATATAAGCGTTATTTATTGTCTGTTTGCCAACAGGACACCCAAGGCAGTTACCATTTAGCTGCGCAACTTTCTGATGTCCAAGAGATGAATGTTGATGATGAAACGATGCTTGGAACCCGCGTCGGACGTCAGCTTTCTTGGATTAATTACCGTTTTTACTGTTCTATTGTATTCATGATGATAATTGGCGGTCCTGTTGCCGTGGTTTTTTATGCTAGTTTAAGAACCCTTGATTTAATGGTGTTTAAACAGCAATTACCAGCGATGAAATTAGTACGTAACCTTTTATTTATTATCGATTGGCTACCTGCACGATTAATTGCGTTAGCTTATGTTTTAGTGGGAAATTTCTCCAACGCCATTAGTGTTTGGGTAAGTCTTACCATTAACTGGCAAGCACCAGCGTATGACGTGGTTAGTAAAGTGGCAATGGCCTCTGAGCAAATGTCTAAATCCCAAGGGGAAGAAGGCGTTTGTATGCAAAGTACGTGTCGCTTGGTGAGCTTAGCAAAGAGAACACTCATATTACTGGTGGTTGCTATGTCAATATTAACCATCTTTGGTTTCTTAATTTAAACACTTGTTTAATGGTCTTACCATTGAGGCCATTAATTTTTAACAGCGAAAATTATCAATTCCTTTCTAGCTTTATTATATTTACCTTTAAAAAATCTTCATTAAAATAAACGCTTATAGCTATATTTAGCTCATGTCTTTGTTTATTGGTACTGCTCATCACTTTTTAATCGACACCAATTCCTCATCTAGACAAAAGTCATAAAATTTGTTAAATTTACGCCCTGTGGTTAATTGGTAATACCAATTTAAGGAAGAGGGAAAAATGACCTATCGTAAAATCAGGCAGCCAAAACTATCGGATGCGATTGTTGACGCGCTTGAAACAATGATCTTAGAGGGGACATTACGCCCTGGTGAGAAATTACCATCGGAGCGAGACCTAGCGAAACAATTTGAAGTTTCTCGACCTTCTATAAGAGAAGCGATACAGGTTTTAGAGGGCAAAGGGCTACTTAATCGTCGCCAAGGTGGTGGCACTTATGTGCAAGATCAATTATGGCAAAGCCTTAGTGATCCTGTATTAGAGCTGATTGCTAACGATCCTGAAAGCCAATATGACTTACTTGAATTTCGTCACGCGACCGAAGGTATGCTAGCGTTTTATGCAGCCATTCGTGGTACTGCTACTGATTTTGAGCGATTACGTAAAAGCCAAGAAAATATAGACGCAGCGCAGCAGGCTAAATGTATTGAGCAAGAAGCCGATGCTATTGTCGAACTTTATAAAGTTATCGCCGAAGCGTCACATAATGTCGCTATGTTACATTTAGTACTCAGCATGAGTGAATTGTTACGACAAAATATTGTACAAAACTTAACCTTGTTATATCGTCATGAACGCGGCGTTGTAATGAGTAACAAGCACCGAAGTGCACTTATCGAAGCGATTATATCGCGAGATTCTGAACAAGCACGCAGTGCATCTAATGCTCATTTAGCCTTTATTGAAGATGTATTACTGTCAGTGCGGCAAGAAGATTCAAGAGTGCAACGGGCACTCAGAAGAATTCAAAACAATGATCCTGTTTAAAATGACCCTGCTTAATAAGCGGGGTTTTTACGTAGAAGCGTCTATGTTTATTGACGTTAAGAAATTTAAAACGCCATCATCGCTTAGTGATAGGGCAAAATAACCATAAAGGATAAGATTATGTCAGGCATAAATCTTCATGATATCGATCCACTAGAAACAGCTGAGTGGATTGAATCACTTGATTCAGTGTTAAAAGAAGAAGGCGCCGAACGTGCGCATTACCTTCTTGAAAAATTAATCGATAGCGCGCGTCGTAAAGGTGGACATCTACCTTATAATGCGACTACGGCGTATTCAAATACGATTGCAACAGACAATCAACCGCAAATGCCTGGTGACCCACATATCGAGCGTAACATTCGTTCGATGATCCGTTGGAATGCACAGACGATGGTATTGCGTGCCTCTAAAAAAGACTTAGATTTAGGCGGACACATTGCCAGTTTCGCGTCTTCCGCGACATTATACGATGTAGGTTTTAACCACTTTTTCAAAGCACCAAATGATGTTGACGGTGGCGATTTAGTCTATTTCCAAGGTCATATCTCTCCAGGGATTTACGCACGTTCATTCCTTGAAGGTCGTTTTACTGAAGCGCAAATGGATAATTTCCGTCAAGAAGCTTTTGATGATGGTTTATCTTCATACCCGCATCCTAAATTAATGCCTGAATACTGGCAGTTCCCGACGGTATCAATGGGCCTTGGTCCGATCCAAGCGATTTATCAAGCACGTTTCTTAAAATACTTAACGGATCGCGGCATTAAAGATTGTTCAGGACAAACTGTATATTGCTTCATGGGCGACGGCGAGTGTGATGAGCCAGAATCATTAGGTGCTATCGGTCTTGCTGCACGTGAAGGTTTAGATAACTTATGTTTTATTATCAACTGTAACTTACAGCGTTTAGATGGGCCTGTTCGTGGTAACAGCAAAATTATTCAAGAACTTGAAGGTGAATTCCGCGGCGCAGGCTGGGATGTTATCAAGGTTATTTGGGGGCACCATTGGGAGCCACTACTTAAGAAAGATAAGTCTGGAAAATTACAACAGTTAATGGAAGAAACCGTCGATGGTGAATACCAAAACTGTAAGCAAAAAGGCGGCGCTTACACACGTGAGCATTTCTTTGGTAAATACCCAGAAACTGCTGAACTTGTAAAAGACATGACCGATGAAGATATTTGGCGTTTAAACCGTGGTGGTCACGATCCAGCAAAAGTTTATGCGGCATACGCACAAGCTAAAGCAACCAAAGATCGTCCGACAGTTATCTTAGCTAAAACTGTTAAAGGTTACGGCATGGGTGATTCTGCAGAAGGTAAAAACATCGCTCACGGCGTTAAGAAAATGGATATGGAAGTTCTAAAAGAATTCCGTGATCGTTTCAATATCCCAGTATCAGACGAAGATTTACCGAATCTTCCATACTATCGTCCAAGTGCTGACAGTGTTGAAATGAAATACATGAAAGCACGCCGTGATGCACTTGGCGGCGTTATGCCTAAGCGTTTACCTAAGTTCAGCGAAGAGCTTCAAATACCATCATTGAGCATCTTTGATTCGATTACTAAAGGTAGTGGTGAGCGTGAAATATCAACAACCATGGTTATGGTTCGTTTGATGACGGCATTAGTAAAAGATAAAGCTATTGGTAAACGTGTCGTTCCAATCGTGCCAGATGAGGCACGTACATTTGGTATGGAAGGTATGTTCCGTCAAGTGGGCATTTATGCACACGAAGGCCAAAAATATATTCCTCAAGATAGAGATCAAGTGGCTTATTATCGTGAAGATAAAAATGGTCAGGTACTTCAAGAAGGTATTAACGAGCTTGGCGCAATGGGTTCTTGGGTATCGGCAGCAACGTCATATTCAGTAAACGATTGTCCAATGATCCCGTTCTACATTTACTATTCAATGTTTGGTTTCCAACGTATCGGTGACATGGCGTGGGCTGCAGGTGATATGCAAGCACGTGGTTTCATGGTCGGCGGAACGTCAGGTCGTACAACACTAAATGGTGAAGGTCTGCAACATCAAGATGGTCACAGTCATATCCAAGCGGGTACGATTCCTAACTGTGTATCATACGATCCTACCTATGGTTATGAGCTAGCTGTTGTTGTTCAAAATGGTATAGAGCGTATGTATGGTGAGAACCAAGAAAACATTTTCTATTACTTAACAACGTTAAACGAAAATTACAAACAGCCAGCGATGCCTGAAGGTGTTGAGGAAGGTATCATCAAAGGTATCTACCCATTCGCTACAGTTAAAGGCGGCGTAAACACAGTTAAATTACTAGGTTGTGGTTCTATCTTTGAACAAGTTCGTCAAGCGGCTGATATTTTAGCTAATGATTATGATGTGACAGCAGAGCTATACAGCGTAACGTCATTTAATGAACTTGGTCGTAACGGACAAGACGTTGAGCGTGACAACATGCTGAACCCTACGTCAGTTGCAAAAGTGCCTTATATTACTGAGGTTTTAGGTAAAGACGAAGATAACGTGGTTATTGCCTCAACAGATCACATGAAGTCATTTGCAGAACAAGTGCGCGCTTATATTCCTGGTTCTTACAAAGTATTAGGTACCGACGGATTTGGTCGTAGTGATAGCCGTGCTAACTTACGTTCACACTTTGAAGTGGATGCGGCGCACGTTGTTGTTGCTTCGCTTTCTGAGCTGGTTAAACGTGGCAAAATCGAACAGTCAGTATTGTTAAGCGCCATGGCGCGTTTCAACATTAATGGCGATAAAATTAACCCGCTTTACGCATAAGGATAAATATTATGTCTGATTTACAAGATATCCTAGTCCCCGATGTAGGCGGCGAAGAAGTTGAAGTTATAGAAATATGTGTGGTTGTTGGCGAGAGCGTCGAAGAAGAAACCGCTATTATTACCGTTGAGTCTGATAAAGCATCAATGGATATTCCTGCACCATTTGCCGGTACGATTAGCGAATTAAGCATCAGTGTTGGCGACAAAGTGTCTGAAGGTTCACGCCTTGGCGCTATGTCAGTTGCTGGTGCTAGCGCACCAGCCGCTGAGCCTACGCCCGTTGCAGCTCCAGCTCCAGCGCCTGTCGTTGAAGCAACTGTAGCAGCGCCTGCACCCGTTGCTCAAACAGTATCGGCTATTCAAGAAGTTCACGTACCTGACATTGGTGAAGAAGGCCAAGTTGACGTTATTGAAGTACTCGTAAATGTTGGCGACGTTGTTGCTGAAGAAGATGGTTTAATTACCCTTGAAACTGACAAAGCGACTATGGATGTACCTGCACCTTTTGCTGGTACTGTTGTAGAAGTCAAAGTTGTTGTTGGTGATAAAGTCGGTGAAGGTTCATTGATTG
>Ga0209292_1004671_pt1 | contig 14330 bp, 10 predicted proteins | sample GOMGulsemesocosm_2_FD_184634 | JGI IMG/M metagenome (GOLD analysis project Ga0209292, IMG submission 184634) | Methane-oxidizing microbial communities from mesocosms in the Gulf of Mexico - GOM9C Gulf of Mexico (SPAdes) (version 2) | ecosystem: Environmental > Aquatic > Marine > Cold seeps... | reverse complement strand
GCCAATAAAAATACTAGCAAGAAAGGTATAAGCCTCAGTCCACGCTTCTTCCACATCGCTGGTAAAAGCATCCGGAGCAAGCTCACGTAATGTTTCAATCAGATGATGACCAACTATTTGATAATGTGCTGGCTGAATATTAAAGCTTGTATGTTTTTGAGATATTCGTTCTACGGCACTAGAAAGGTGAGCTAAATCTTCAATGTGTTTGGCGTAATTAGCGATGGCCTCAAATAGCGCAAACTGTTGGCGTCCAGTTTCCTGATTGGTTAAGTTAAAAATATGCTTAACTTCAGGGTTGTTCTTAAACATACGTTTATAAAAATAGTTCGTTAACGCACTTCCTGCGTCTTCAAGTAATGGGATAGTGCTTTTAACAATACTGATATGTTGATCTGATAACATAATAATTCCAATGGCTAAGTTAATTTTAGACACAACTTACCCTTCGAGTGTTGTTTATCATGTTACAACAGCACTCAAATAACTAAGCGGTCTATTAGGTTGTTAGCTGACTACAAGCCAGCATTAATAAAGGTTATTGACGTGGTTCATTACGCCATAATATTGGGGTGTAAATAATGAGGAAGATTATACTGGCAACAATCCAACATGTAGCGCTAGCCAACCATCCTACAAGGTGTAAATTAAGCAGTGGCAACACCACTCGAGTAAGAGCTGCCAGAGCGATTAACAAATAAATAGCGCTTACCCACACATTTGGCGCTAATGCTCTGCCTGTATGCCCTAATGAAACTCGAGTCATCATGGCAAAAATCATTAGACCCATGGCACCAATCGTAACCATATGCAGTGCATCGCTAAAGGCTAACCGTTGTGTAAAGTAGCTTCCGCCTAGCGAGATCATGCCCATCGCCATGAAGAAATACGATAAGTGTAATGACCATAACAAAGGAATTTTTACTGTTTTCCCAGTCTTCCAAAAACTTAACCGCCATAGGTGCAACACGCCTCCTAGGATCATAATACTTGCAGGGGTGAAAGGTAACGTGAAGAAGTACCCCACAAAATAGAGCGTAGCCCCTAAGAAAGACACAACGGCTACCAATGGAGTTAACCAAGCCGGCGTTGTTGGCGCAGGAATTCTAGCACCTGATGCCGTAAAGAACGGGATAACACGCCCCCCCATTAACCCCATTAACATCACAAAAACGAGTACTGTTGTGCGTGAAAAATGAAGCAGAACAGCCGATGATTCAAATAAGAACTGATTCGAAATAACCGCCATATTAAATACCGCAATCATTGTCATCACCGGAATAAGCACATAGTTTCGCGTGTTCTGACTCTTTACCAATAGACGAATCAAGGTAAATAGCGTTAGCAGCCACCATAAAAATTGTGCCGTTATTGCAGTGATTAACCATGCAGACGAGTTCATATATAATCCCAACCTTACTATCAGCCACAACGTAATTAACGCAAGTACCCATCCTTTAGATAAACTGGGCAATTTAGTCCATGTTTGCGCGGCTGTTAAAACAAACCCCACAGCCACAGTTGCAGCAAAACCAAAAATCATTTCGTGAACGTGCCATACAACAGGCGCCATCATTTGATCGCCCGTAAAGCTTTCCCCTAAAAAATACCCCGCCCAGACTGTGAGGCTAATCATTGAGAATAACGCAGCCAATAAAAAGAGCGGCCTAAAGGCTAACGATAAAAAGTCGTGGTTTAACACAGCTTCAATTAATGACCGAGACGGCGTGACTACATGTGTTGTTGAATCTTGGGGTTGTAACAGTGCCATGACTAAAATACCTTATGACCTAAATTAAATGCACCAACACAGCGAACCACATAACCTACTTTGAAACCTGCTGCGCTGAAAATAGTCATTAAGTGCGCCATTATTTGAGTCTTGATAGATAAATTTTCTCCAAAACCAAACGATGCAATTAATGCTGTAACTAACAATAAACATGTAATAACCATCACGCTATTACCAATGAATATACAGCGCTGATAACGCGCTTTGTGCTCACTATCCAATTGATTATCTGCGGCTAAAATCATTATTTACTACCTCGTTATTGTATATATACAGCTGATATAGCAACAGTGATGCCAACTATTAAAATTGATTTAGATCAATAACCTAAAGTATATTGAGAAAATAAAGGTCAAGATGACACTACCAATGAAGTGTCATTTTGACTACAATGAATCAATAATTCACACATGGAGTTAATGCATTAATGTCACAAATCACCTCAAACTCGTTATTGGAATTATCCTTAGACTTGGCGACAAGCTTAAGCAGTAAAGATAGGTTCGCACGATTGCTAAATACAGTTCGAAAAGCCATTGGTTGCGACGCGATAGCCTTGTTATCGTTTGATGACGACAAGCTCACACCACTAGCGCAACAAGGACTGAGTAATGACACGCTAGGTCGACGGTTCACATTAGATGATCACCCTAGGTTTAAAATAATTTGTCAATCACAACACCCTGTTCGCTTTAGTAAAGACAGCACACTGCCTGATCCCTACGATGGTTTGTTAAGTGATCATGATGGCGATTTGCCTGTGCATGCATGTATGGGACTGCCTCTGTATTTTGAACAAAAACTCATTGGTGTGTTAACCCTAGATAGCCTCTCGCCCAACGTGTTTGATGATATTGCCAATCGCACTCTAGAAATGATTTCAGCTTTGGCAGCGGTGAGTCTTAATACAGCCATGACACTTGATTTGTTAGAACGCCAAGCTTTGCATTCACAACAAGTCGTAGAAACCTTAGCGCTGCAACCGGGTAATATAAAATGCCAAGAGATAATTGGCAGCAGCGTTGCAACTAAGCAGCTGATGCGAGAAATTAGATTGGTTGGCCCGTCACCGTTCACTGCGCTCATTCAAGGTGAAACGGGTGTTGGTAAAGAATTAGTCGCCAGCGCAATTCATGCTAATTCCCCTCGCGCTCACGCAGCTATCGTTCACGTAAATTGCGCCGCTATGCCTGAAAACCTGATTGAAAGTGAATTATTTGGTCACGTGAAAGGAGCCTTTACTGGCGCGGAAAAAACGCGCGCTGGTAAATTTTCAATAGCCAATGGTGGCACACTATTTTTGGATGAAATTGGTGAATTACCACTGAGCGCGCAAAGCAAGTTATTGCGCGTCTTACAAAACAATGAAATTCAAGCGCTGGGTCAAGATAATACAGAGACGGTTGATGTCAGAATAATTGCAGCCACTAACCGTGATCTGGCAAAAGAAGTAGAAGCAGGCCGCTTTAGGGCAGACTTGTATCATCGCTTAAGTGTTTATCCCGTAAATGTGCCGCCACTAAGAGAACGATTAACTGACGTTCATTTACTTGCAGGCTACTTTTGCGAACGTTTAAAGCGCAAGTTAGGCATTATGCAGATATCACTGAGTAATGACTTTATTCATACGTTAGAAAGCTACGATTGGCCGGGAAATATACGTGAATTAGAACATTTTATTAATCGAGTAACCCTCAAGGCGAAGGTTAATATTAGCGATAATGGTGTCATTAAATTGCGTGGCGTCGATGCGGCTGAACTAGCGTCAGCACCAACGGCGCCTGAGTCCATGACAATAAATCATGTTTCTTCCAAAAATGTGCCGCACAACGAAGACTTAAAACTCGCTACGAATCATTTTCAGCGACAATACATTGAACAAGTACTCATGCAAGAAAATGGCAATTGGACCCATGCAGCAAAACGTCTGCGCACCGACAGATCAAATCTAATGCGGCTCGCAAAACGCCTAGGATTAACCTTAACCAAGGTTGTCACCACCAATACTAAGGCTCAGCTATGATGCAACAGTTACGGCCGTTTCCTTTAGCCTTATAAAGCGCATTATCTGCTAGTTTAAATAACTCATCAAAATCGATATTACTGGCGCTGAGCTCTGCAATGCCAATGGATACTGATAACGAAGGCAGTGATGGAAACTCTTTGGCAGCACGTTGATTAAAGTGCTGCCGAATCCATTCGGCTCGACTAAGTCCACTATTAATGGGGGTGTTTGGCAACGCAATGAGAAACTCCTCGCCGCCGTAACGACAAACAAGATCACCTGCGCGGCATTTTTCATTCATTACTGTCGCCAAAAACTTCAACACATCATCACCAACCGAATGGCCAAACTGGTCATTAATACGTTTAAAGTAGTCAACATCAATCATTAATAACGACAATGAGTTATTGCCTCGTTGAGCCATCAACACCTCAATTGACTGTTCAAAATAACGTCTATTATGAAGACCAGTTAAAACATCCTGTGTCGCTTGTTTTTGCAACTCATTTTTTAATGACGTAATTTCATCAACCTTCTCATTGAGAGATATATTGAGCGATACAAGATCATTTTCTAATTCTTTCTGCTCCGTAATATCAGTTGATATGCCAATAAAACTGTCTATTTCACCATCTTCATTTAATAGCGGAATTTTCACTGTCCAATAATATAGTGTCATATCTGGCAGCTTAAATGTTTCAATACAAGTGACTTTCTTTCCAGTAGAGAAAACCTGTCTGTCTGTTTTTGAAAACTCTTCGCCTTGCTCTTCGCCTAGCAATTGAACATTTGATTTATTAAGAATTTCATCTTCAGTCAATTGAAATAAATCTTGAGTCCGTTTGTTGATGTACTTGAATCGAAGATCTTTATCTTTAATAAAAATATAGGCTCCAGCGTTATCTAAAATGGTCGATAACTTTTGTTCATTTTCAAAGTTGCGATGCTGGAGGTTTTTTTGATCGGTAATGTCTAAGGAAATGCCAAACAGGCCTTCATGCTCACCTTTACTATTAAATAATGGTTTTTTAATTGATAGGTAATATCGATATTCATTAAGATGGGCGAGAAAATTACATTCTTCTTGCTTGATTACCTTGCCATGCTCAATAACCTCACGGTCATATTCATCTTTTAACTTTTTTCCTGACTCTTCCCCAAATAGTTCAAAGTCTGTTTTACCAACGATATTTTGAGAGGAGCAGTTGAATAATTCACAGACCTGTTGATTAGCATAGGTATAATGATAATTTTTATCCTTGCAATAAACATAAGCGCCAAGATTATCGAGCAAGCTATAAAAGTAGTCGACACTCTGAATTTGATCATTAATCGCCTCAACAAAGACGCAAATGACAGACTGATGTTCAATATCTAATAGTGAACTGGTGATTCGGTAATTACGTTTACCCATGAAAAACTGCTGTTCATCATCAGCTAATGATTGTTGTATCGCAGGCAACAACAACGTATTCCAGGTTTGAACATCGATAGTTGTTTGCTTCAACCCTAGTAAGTTTTGCGCACTAGGATTCATATAAATAAGTTGCTGTGTTTGGGAACTTACTATTAGGTAGGCTTGCTTTAAATGAGCAAAAATATGCATAGGCATTACCTCAGAAAATGACAATAATTTTATAATTTTTATTCTAGTGACTTAATAATACCAACTCACATTGCTATGTACTCTTGTTATACGATGTGGGACTCCCTTGTACTAGTTAATTATTTCCTCGCACAACAAGGTCACATAATTAACACAAATGGTACAAGTAAAGTCAGCAATAGATTCAAATAGCCGTCTATATATAAAGAATGGATTAAATTTCTAGGTTATACAATCGATATATACGAGTTTCAAAAGATAATATGAGCGTTTATCAGCACAGATAAAGCGAGGGGGATTTTTGAATGCCAGAAAAGCAAAAACCCGATAACAATTAAGCTATCGGGTTTTCTATATTTTTTGGCAGGGGTGGAGAGATTCGAACTCACAACATCCGGTTTTGGAGACCGGCGCTCTACCAATTGGAGCTACACCCCTGCGAACGAAATGAATTATACATAAGCCTAGATGAAGGTAAAGGGCTTTTTTATTAAAAAACAGTTAAGCGCTTGGTTTTTAGGCAAAGCGCTGTTTAAACAAGCTTTCACAGTGATTTTTCAATATCCGTGCTTGTATCATCACTTGGTAAATTAACATCTACTTCATCATAAACGGCTTCATTAGATGATGCTTCGTCGATATTTGTTAACTCTTCTTCATCTTGTTCGGGAATTTCTAGCAACTGATTCAACAACATTAGTTCAGATTGGTAAAAATTATTATTATAACCTCGAGACTGCGACGGCAAACTTTCCACAAACAGCTCAATACGCTCCTGTGCAAGTTCAACATCATCATGAATTCGAAAATGGGTAAGTAACGCGTTATAACTTTGAGAGAGTTTTTTTAGCGATACTTCAAATAACCCAATATTGTCTTCATTGATAGGTTGATAAACAAAAAAATTGTTAGCAACAATATAAAGCTTATCGCGCGTTGAGTTTTTCAACTTTACTTCTTCGCACAAGGTTTCTACATCAAGCTTATAATTAAGTTTAAAGTCATTAATTGTTTCATTAAACGCTAGCTTTTTTTGTGCTATTTTTTTCTTTCGATTATGTTCAAATAAAAAGAAAACTATAAACATCAACAACAGCAGCGGAATCGTTATTGCGGCAATACTACTTAACATTAAAATCCTACGGGAAAGTTTACGAAAATTCTTAATGCGCCACGATAACAACTAATATTGAGCGGTTCAATTATAAAAGCAAATCAGGCCATTAATGCGTATAATTTATTATGAATATTCATTATTTTGGCCTTAATTATGTTTCAATGCCCAATATGCGATCAGCAAAACCATTGCGGTGTTAACCAACCTAGTCAGTGTTGGTGTATGAATGTTGATATCCCTAGTGAGATGTCAGCATTGTTTTCAGATAATAAATCAGATAAAACCTGTTTTTGTATACAATGTGTAAGGCTTTTTAAACAAAACCCTGAGATAATACACACCTTGTTACAACAAAAATTAACTAACAAAAAGGTATGAAGTGAAAACAACACTCATCTCATTAATTTCATTATTTATTAGCTGCTTTATTTTATTCTTTGCTAATGGTCTTATTAATATTTTGCTTCCCGTTCGTATGGGACTAGATGGTGTCGGCACCGATACCATCGGCTTAGTATTATCTCTGTATTTTATCGGCCTTATTTTAGGCGCAATTTATAGTAAAAACCTCATTAAAAAGTCCGGCCATATTCGAATGTTTGCTGGTTGCGTAGCTTTAAGTGCTGTAAGTATTTTAGTTTGTAGTCTATATACCGATCCCATCTTGTGGGGAGTAATGCGGGTTCTATTAGGCTTTTGTAATGCCTGTGCCTTCACCGCCATGGAAAGCTGGTTGAGCGACAGCGCGACTAAGGAAAATAGAGGTAAATTATTATCTGTTTATCACGGCACCGCTTTAAGTGGTTTGTTTGCCGGGCAGTTTTTGATGAACGCCGCTGACCCACAAGAAAGCGTGTTGTTTGTGTTATCAGGTATTTTCTTATGTATTGCTATTACACCCGTTGTTTTAAGTCGTCATAAAGGCCCTGTGGTTGAAGAAGTTACAACCATGTCAATCAAGGCACTCACCTTTATATCTCCCCTTGGTATGATGACATGCTTCATTTCCGGCATTGTCTACGCATCAATGTTTAACTTATTACCCATTTTTGCAAAAACTTACGCTATTACAGGTTTCGATTTATCTATTTATGTAGGTTTTGCCATCTTTGGGGCATTTATCATGCAGTTTCCTGTGGGTTACTTATCGGATAAATATGATCGACGAACCGTGTTGTTAGGCATGATTTGTTTGTCATTAGTGATGTGCTTTTCTATTACTTTATTTGCTAATAATGGGCTTAATACTCCGCTTATCATAGCCACCGTATTTGCCGGCGGCACGCTGGCCTGTCTTTATCCGTTAAGTGTCTCTGAAACATTGGATAAATTAAAGCAAAGTGAAATGGTTGCAGCCATGAGCACCATGATCTTAGTGCAATCAATTGGCGGTGTTATTGGGCCTTATACAAGCTCTATATTAATGAAATCAGTAGGCACTAATGCGCTGTTTTATTTCATCGCCATAGTCCAAATCATGCTCGCTTTATTTGTTGTATATCGTATGAAAGCAAGAAAAGCATTACCGATTAGTGAGCAAGAAACCTTCGTTATGCAAGCGGCTAGTATGCCAGCGGTATCCGTATTGGATCCCCGTACTGAATTTATAGAACCAATACATCAATTATCAAATCAAGCACAAATGGCGCAAGAATTGGCAGAGCTTGATCCCGGCGCTGCCGTTAAAATGGCAAGAGCTATTACACTAGATAATCCAGAACTGGGTGTAGAAGTCGCCAGTGCCGTCGCTAACGTAGAGGGTATCGATGTATTACGCTTTTATGAAGTCATGAAAGAAGCTGCACCACTGCAACTTTACAAAGTAACGCAAGCCTTGGTGACTACAAAGCCTGAATTAGCTTATGAATTAGTATCGAAACTTGCGCAATGGTATCCCACGCAGGTGGTGTTAGTAGCCATGCAAATTGGTGAGTCGCTGCCAGAACTGCGTAGTGAAATGGCACGTGTAGCCGTTGAATCAGCACCAGAATCAGCCACACAGGTAGCTGAATATTACGCACAAGTATTAAGTGATGAGCAGCAATCTATGCGACCTGCCGATAGAGAAGATGATACCAGTGATGAAGAAGCTATCTCTATCGCTACACAAATTTGGGAAAGTGCGCCAGATCAAGCCGTAGAGGTTGCCGTTGTGATGGCTGACAGCATGCCTGAAGCCGCTGCCGATCTAGCCGGTGAATTGGCAACATCGTTTCATGATTCATCTTCTTCAATTATCGAGCAATCAGCGCAGACTTGTGAAAATGACTTAGCCGTAGAGTTAGTACAACGAATAGCCGAAGTTTCTCCTGATAACGCTGCAGAAATTGCCGGTGCCGTTGTTGAAGTAGTCCCTGAATTTGCCTCTGATATCGTCGACGCTATCAGTGAAGGCACTGCATCTAAAGAAGGCGAATGGGTGGACTTAATTGACGAGGATAAAAGTAAAAGTGATAGTTGAGTACAATGCTTCCTAATAAAGTCACAAACATACCATTACCAATTAAATTATTGTGCATGGTTTTAGGTGCAATGTGTATAGAACTAGCAACAACTTTGTTCATAAAAGGTGAATTTACATTTAAAGGAACTTACTATTCATTTATAGAAACCCCATTAATGTTTTATTTACAAACTAGTATTTTATTATTGTTGGGGGGTTATTTAGTTATATTTCCTCTGAAGTTAATTTTTGATGATAGAAACAACTAGTGGTAAAAATTTACTAATTAACGCGACCCAATCGTCGTTGCCATTGCGTTTCAAAGTCACTCATTTGACGATGACGTTTTGATTGTTGATGAGCCAATAAGTCTTGCGCAGTTTCAATAGGCCCAACACGGCACAGAGCGCAATAATCAGCGCTCAAACAATACGTTGGCATGCTTAATTGCTTACTCAGCGATGGTTGTGTGATATCGCTATAGAAGTAACTAATCGCGAGAGTGTCTTTTACAAATTTGTCTCGGTCGACATTTCTAATGTGATAGTCAGGGTAATTATTAAAGTCAAAATCACACTGCCCCACATACTGACAATCCAAGTTTTGGACAATACTGGTTTCAATTGCCCACTGACGATAAGGTTTCACATCTTTTGACGTAATCATGGCGAGGCGTGCACCATCTTTGGCTAAAAATTTATCAAAGCTATGGGCCAAAAATCGGTGCAATAGCCAGCGATTAATCGTGTTGCTTGACCCTAATGAATTGCTCGCTTGATGTTGCTGATAGGTAACATTATTAGGGACTAACGGAAATTGAAATATAACTAAATCGAAACTGTTAGTGGGCAGGTTCTGCCAAGTGGTAGCATCTGTGACATCAAAGCCAGTTAATACAGTGATGTCAGCCTCAGTAAGCTTATCTAAATGTTGGCTGGTATATTTATCAACTAACACCGACTTTTGATCAAACACCGTCGCCACCAATTGCTTGGGAGCAACGTGTTTGGCAACAGAAGCTGAAAACGATAAATCACCATCACCAATGGTCAATACGCGCCATTGTTTATTGATTAACATCACTATTGTGATCGCATTTGTTGAGATAACCATTGGCTCACTTGAGCAAATGGATAATGTTCTAGTCGGCCAAAATTAGGCAGTGAGCGCGCTTTTAATCGTGTAAAGATAGGCGTGGTTAATCCACATAAGAATCGCGATAGTAAACTAATGCTCATCGCTTCATCAGTCGCGCCGCGATGGGCACTAATGAACTGATGGCTCAGTTCATTATAATCAAACCCACTAAGCGGCGGTAACTCACGCATCGGTGGGATCTGTGCAACATGTCCATGGCACACACTACAGTGACCACAAGGCTCACTTAAACTGGTGTCGGAGAAATAATGAGAGAGTGATTGTGATAAACACTGATCACTGGCATAAAATGCCATCAAATGTTCAATTCTCGCGAGCTCACTTTGCTCTTTATCTAAAAATTTTGTATTGAGTTTTTCGATTAACTCGTCGATATCAAATGGCTTGGGGGTGATTTGATATACCTGAGTCATCTGCGCGGTTTGCAATTCAATGGCTTGATTATCTTGCAGGTATTCTAGTGCCTTTATAACCCGTCCGCGATCATTAGCATATTGATGAGCAATAGCGTCGAAATCTAATACTGACCAGACTCTAGCATGTTTAGAGGCATCAAAAATTGCTTGAATAAATTGCGCGCGTTCACCGCTAAAACGACTTAATATATCAGCTTGTGAGCTAAGTATTTTATATTTATATTGTGCAAAATAACTGTAACTGGGACGCACTATTTTTAATAATTCTAAATATACAATCAGGGTTTTTAAAGTTAACGGTCTAATATTGGCCTGATTACTTAAACTGTTTTCTACCAGTTCCCATTGACCTGTACTTTGCGCTTGCTGAATTTGACAGAGCACAACTTTAATAGCACTGGCTTGCGGCGTGTCTGCATAAACAAAATTTTGCAGCACATTTAAATTGTCGTGATTAGCCAAAACCAAACAATCACTAGGGTTGTCATCGCGTCCGGCACGGCCAATTTCTTGGGCGTAGTTTTCAATCGATTTGGGCATATCATAATGGGCGACGAAGCGAATGTTGCTCTTGTCTATGCCCATGCCAAAAGCAATGGTTGCTACGATAATTTGATCCGTTGCCCCCATAAATTCTTGAACAATGTTAGCTCTCACATCACTGCCCATTCCAGCATGATAAGCCACAGCATTAAAGTTTTGCTTGGCGAGTTCGTCAGCAACAATTTGAGCTGTTTTTTGCAACGTCACATATATAATTCCGCAATGACCACGCCGCTGGTTTAACCACGGTGTTAACTTAGCAATACGCTGCTCGCTTGGGCATCCCACTACACCTAAATTTAGATTAGAGCGGTAGAAGCCTGTTAACGTGATATTGTCTTTAGCAATAGCAAATTTAGCGCCCATGTCAGCAACAACCTGACTCGTTGCCGTTGCTGTTAACAGAAGTGTTTGCTTGATATTAAATTGTTTTTGATATTGAGGGAGCTTTAAATAATCGGGTCTAAAGTTGTGTCCCCACTCAGAAATACAATGGGCTTCATCGACCACCAGCAAAGAAACAGTAATTTGTGAGAGGAACTGCCTAAAGCGTTCATTGTTGAGTCGCTCTACCGATATCATTAGTATTTTAATGCGTCCATCGCGCACTCCATTCATCACCTCACGTGTTTGCTCTAACGATTGCGTAGAGTCAATAGTGGCAGCACTTATGCCATGGTGATGCAAAAAAGCAAGCTGATCTTGCATTAAGGCTAATAATGGTGAAATGACCAATGTTAAATGAGGGAGCTGCGTTGCAGGAAATTGATAACATAAAGATTTACCAGAGCCTGTTGGAAAGATTGCCGCGGCGCTTTCGCCAGCTAAAATGCGTTCGACAACGGATTTTTGGCCGCCACGAAATTGTGAAAAGCCAAAAAGTTCTGCTAATTTGTTCTCAATCATGTGTGTCCTAGGGCTTACTTATACCCGTAATCAATGAAAGGGTAGGTTTTATAATAGTTCAATTCCAGCATTTTCATTGATTACAGATGTAGCTGATTTAAATTACCACCAACTATCGGATAATGAATCTTTACAGCGGCTATATTGAGCGGCATATCGTTTGGCGCGGGAATGTACTTTTTTAGAAACTTTCTTTAACCACGGTTTTTTATTATAGCTTTTACGCTTATATCCGCCCCAGCCTTCATGATAATTGAGGTATTGTTTGTTAGCGTCCCATTTAGAAACACCATTAATTTTATGCGTTTTATAAATAAACCAGCCCATAAAATCAATGGCATCGGCGAATTCGTTACGATCGCCCCAACTATTGCCTGTTTCTTTAACGTAATCATCCCATGTCATGGTTTTTGCTTGTGCATAACCGTAGGCACTGCTTGCGCGTCCATACGGTATGAAACCAAGAAAATAACGCATTGGAGGCCGCGCATCTGCTTTAAAAGAACTTTCTTGATACATCATTGCAATAGGTACGTGGACTGGCACACCCCATTTTTCTTTGGTGTCTAACGCTGCTTCATGCCAATCGGTATGCTCGGTAAAGATAGCACATATATTTTCTGGATTAGCAGGTGGTGATGTACTACAACCACCTAAAACTAGTAGCGTAATGACACCTAAAAAAGCCTGCTTAACTCTCGAAACAAAAGTAGAAACACAAGGGACTGTCAATGGCGTGTAACCTATCAATAAATTCATTGTTGTCGCTTATTTATTATCGGCAAAATATTGCGTTAAATATTCATCAATTGATTGCGTATCAGCCGCCTCAATAGCTTGTTGCTCAGATAACGATTGCTGCGCTTTTTCAACTAGCGAGTCCTTTGACAAGAATTGATATTCCTGTTGAGAAAACTCTTGTTTAAACTTTTTAGCTTGCGCCACACCAAATGGCGTATTGTCGAGTTCATTGTCTTGTAAAACAGCCATTAATTTTCCAGACAATGTAGCACTTGGGTCATCAATCATTGGGCGTAATTCGTTAAGACAATCTTGGTAAGCACTACCACCATTATGATGGTCAAACAATTGCGCAATACTATCCAATGCATCAAATAAACGGGCCATCCAATCTTTTAATGATATTTCACCATCATCTTCTTCTAACATTAAACCAGGCTCACGCCCATTAAGGATTACGTTATTTAGATTAGTCACCTTTTGCTGACGCTGCTCTTGTGTCATAGGCTTGTCTTGCCACAATAAACAATGCATTAAGAACATATCTAAAAAGCGAATTTGAGTCTTGTCGATGCCAACATTAACAAACGGGTTTATGTCTAATGAACGTACTTCGATGTATTCGACGCCACCGTCACCAAGGGCTTCAGATGGTTTTTGACCTGATTTTGCTACGCGCTTTGGACGAATTGGAGCGTAAAGCTCGTTTTCTATTTGAAGTACATTAGCATTAAGCTGCTTGTAATTTCCGTTCTCTTTAATGCCTATTTTCGCAAATTTTTCAGATGGTGTTGCAATGGCTTGAGTGACTGAATTTAAATAGTTTTCAATGTCATTATAACAAATGGATAGATTGTCTTGTTCGCTATTGGTATAGCCTAAATCACTCAACCTTAAGCTTGTGCCATATGGCAGAAAATAAGTGCCATTACCCAATTTTTCAAAGGTATAAGGCATTTCATTTTTGATGAATGAGCCACAAAGTGCAGGTGATGCACCGAACATATAAGGAATAACCCAGCCTAAACGGTGAAAGTTACGAATCAGTGAAAAATAGCGTGTTGAGCGAAAGTCCGTCACTTCATTATTGTCATTAAAGAACTCTTGAAGCACAGGCCATGCATCATCCCCTAATGAATAATTAAAATGTAAGCCGGAGATAACTTGCATCAAACTGCCATAGCGATTTTTCAGGCCTTGACGGTAAATAGTTTTCATTTTACCAACATTAGAGGTGCCATAATTTGCAAGCTCAATGTCTTCTTCTTTTGCGACCATGCACGGCATACTCATTGGCCACAGCAATTCACCATCGATGTTATCAAGCGTGTAACGGTGAAGGTCTGCTAGATAATCGACTAATTCGTCAATATCTTTATGCACTGGTGTAATAAATTCTAGTAATGATTCGGCATAGTCGGTGGTAATAGAAGAATGTGTTAACGCCGAACCCAATGCTGGTGAATGGGGTTTATTCGAGAGATTAGCTTGTTCATCCATTCTCAATGCTTCGCGTTCAATTCCACGTTGTATTTGAGTGAAAACAGGCGCGAATTTAGGATCTTTTAACTGGGAGATTTTGTCTTTATAACAATTAATCAAA
>Ga0209292_1004668_pt1 | contig 14337 bp, 12 predicted proteins | sample GOMGulsemesocosm_2_FD_184634 | JGI IMG/M metagenome (GOLD analysis project Ga0209292, IMG submission 184634) | Methane-oxidizing microbial communities from mesocosms in the Gulf of Mexico - GOM9C Gulf of Mexico (SPAdes) (version 2) | ecosystem: Environmental > Aquatic > Marine > Cold seeps... | reverse complement strand
AAGGCATAAATTCCTTTCCTGTATTATTCATTATCCACACTCCAGAGATAAGTACTGTCGCAGGAATAATTAAAAATAACAGTTTATTGGCTAAAGCCCATTTTAGAATTTGACCATAATACTTTCTTAAAATAGAGAAAACACCTAGAATTCCGAAACAAATAATAGCTACAAATATTAAGTTGATAAAAATACTTCTCTCAAAACCCAATGGTCTCCAATATTCGGCAAGAAGAAATACAATAGCAGCTGCCGAAATGATGATATTGATACCGTTTACTTTTTTCTTTTCGAGTTTCCCCATTAAGTTCAATAAACCTGTTACTCCAAAAGCAATTAATGTGACACCTAACCAATAACCACTTAACATTGTTATAATTCCGGAAACTATTAAAGCACTATTTATGATATAGATGAACGTTTTTTTAATCGTTGATTTTTTGAAAAAATACGCAGCAAACGGTGGAATTATAAATAAGGCAATTACCAAAGAAGCAGATAAAGCCATTGTTTTAGTAAAGGCTAAAGGTCTAAACAGTTTTCCTTCGGCGCCTATCAAAGTAAACACAGGCACAAAACTGATAATGGTAGTTAAAACAGCAGTTAAAATGGCTCCAGATACTTCGGATGTCGCATTGTACACCACTTCATTAATGGTAAACGCTGTTCCATCTTCACGTAGTCGCAATTTTTCATCATCAAGATGACGTATCATGTTTTCAGCAAGTATAACTCCTACGTCAACCATAGTTCCAATAGCAATAGCAATACCAGAAAGTGCTACGATATTGGCATCTACATTAAACAGTTTCATAGTAACAAAAACCATTAATACAGCTACTGGTAGTAATCCAGAAATTAAAATAGAAGCTCTTAAATTGTAAACCATAATAATGATAACCAGAATAGTAATCAGTATTTCAAGCGTTAAAGCCTCACTTAATGTATCAAGGGTTTCTTCTATAAGTTCTGTTCGATCATAAAAAGGAACTACAGTAAGTTGCGATGTTCTTCCATCAGCTAATACTTTTGAAGGCAAACCAGTACTTAATTCATTGATTTTATCTTTTACATGATTAATTACTTCCATTGGGTTTGCACCATATCTAGCTACTATAACACCACCCACTACCTCAGCACCTTCTTTATCCAAAATACCTCTACGAGTTGCAGGCCCTAGCGATACTTTTGCAATATCCTTAATTTTTATGGAGGTATAGTTTTCTGAAGTAACAACCGCATTTTCTATATCATCAATAGACTTTATATAACCTAATCCTCTAACCAAATATTCAGCCTGATTGATTTCTAAGGTTTGTGCTCCAATATCTTTATTACTCTCTTTTACTGCTTTTACAACATGATGTAAGCCAATATTGTATTGGCGCATTAGCTCAGGATTTACATCAACTTGGTATTCTTGTACATAACCACCAATAGAAGCTACTTCAGAAACACCACTTGCAGATGATAATGCATATTTTACGTAATAATCTTGAATACTTCGTAATTCTTGCAAATCCCAACCACCAGTTACATTACCATTTTCATCACGACCTTCAAGTGTGTACCAATATATTTGCCCTAATCCTGTAGCATCAGGCCCTAAAGAAGGGTTAACGCCATTTGGCAATAGGTTATTTGGAAGAGAATTTAATTTTTCAAGGATTCTGCTTCGACTCCAATAAAATTCAACATCTTCTTCAAAAATGACATAGATACTTGAAAAACCAAACATAGACGAACTACGAATTGTTTTTACCCCAGGGATTCCAAGTAGAGAAGTGGTTAGGGGGTAGGTAATTTGATCTTCAATATCTTGTGGAGATCGGCCATCCCATTTTGTAAATACAATTTGTTGATTTTCCCCAATATCAGGAATAGCATCAACAGCTACAGGGTTACTAGGTAAAAAACCTGTGTCCCAATTAAATGGTGTGTTTATTGTTCCCCATCCTATAAAAAGAGCAAGCAATAATACTGCTATGATTTTGTTTTCTATTAGATATTTGATGCTTTTATTTAGCATTATTTATGATTTTAAACAGTTAGACAATTGGTGTTGAAAAACACCGAATACAAGAAATTATCCTAATGAAATACATTACTGGAAAATACAGTCTATTGTTTAAAAATCAAATTAAATAGGACTCATCAAGCTTGAATATTTGCTTGACAAAGAGAGAATGAGCATAATCTCTAAAGGAGGTTATGTCTTCATTTAAAGCTTCAAATAGGTTTAGATATATGTATACAAATGAAGTGATTAATAGCTTTTTCTCTAATGATAGTTTGTCAAATGAATTTTTCAAATCATCTTGACCATCAATTGCAATTTGCTCATCATTACAACAACTCTTTTTTGTAATGGAACACTCTTTAGTGGTTGAATTTTGCATTTCCATACCACAAGTATGTGCTTTGCTAAAAACAGCTGTATCCACCAAAGTATCTCCACAATAGTGCATATCTACTGTAAACGACATTGTAGAAAATAGGACTACAAAAGCCATTAAAAAAGATATTATGTTATGGAATAATTGTTTCATCTATCTTACAAAGTTATGAAAAACAATTTTAATGTTTTTTGATTTCCTTTATAAGATACTGTTTATACCAATTTCTTAGTCATAATGCATCTATTAAATTATAAGATCCATTAATTATGTTGCATAAATGAACACAAAAGCTAAACATGATAACACTCATAAAACTTAAAATCAACATTTTACGTTGTCGAAATTTCAACTCACTCATGGTTTTGATACATTCAATTATCGTAGGAGGGAAGTGTAATGTCTGTGAAATGGTAAAATAGACTTATGAAACTTTTGTAAACACAAAACCTTTAGGTTTAAGTGTCTTTGAATAAGATCATTTACCAAAAAAAAGAAGCCACACATAAAGAAGATATAAAACAGTATCGTCTTTTTTTTATATATTTCCTGTGTGTATCAAAAGTTACTTATAAAGACTTATAAAGTCATAGCTTTGTATTTATAAAAAATAATTATGGATTTAATAAATCAACCTTTACCCTGGTATATAGCAGGACCTTTAATTTCATTAACAATGTTACTACTACTTTTAGTAGGTAAGAATTTTGGAATGTCTTCTAATTTAAGAACTATATGTACAGCTTTAGGAGCTGATAAAACCTGTGACTTTTTCTGCTTTGATTGGAAAGGACAACGATGGAACTTATTAGTAATGCTAGGAGCTGTTATAGGTGGTTTTATTGCCGTTCGTTATTTGTCTGGAGGAAATGCTCCAGAAATTAATCAAGAGGTAATAGACGAGCTTAAGTCATTAGGGTTTAAAAGCGCAGGAAGTAACTACCTTCCTTTAGAGTTATTTGGCACGAAGGTTTTTAGTTCAGTAAAAGGCATTTTAATTTTATTAATTGGAGGTGTTTTAGTTGGTTTTGGTGCCAGATACGCTGGAGGATGCACTTCTGGACACGCAATATCTGGTTTAAGTAATTTACAGTTACCATCTTTAATTGCTGTAATTGGTTTTTTTATTGGTGGTTTAGTAATGGTTCATTTAATATTCCCTTTAATTTTTTAAGTTATGAAAAGTATAGTATATCTAGTAATCGGAATTTTCTTTGGTATAGTAATGCTAAAATCAGAAGCAGCCTCTTGGTTTAGAATTTATGAAATGTTTCAATTTAAAGCATTCCATATGTACGGAATTATTGGTTCAGCTTTAGTGTTAGGAATTATTTTTATTCAGTTGATAAAGCGATATAAAATTAAGACCATTAGCGGAGATCGGATAATTTTTTCAGATAAAAACAAAAGTTTCTATCGTTACTTATTTGGCGGAATTATATTTGGTTTAGGTTGGGCATTAGCTGGATCTTGCCCAGGTCCAATGTTTACACTTTTAGGAGCAGGTTTTTTCCCAATCATAATTGTTATTGTAGGAGCATTGTTAGGTACATGGTTCTATGGTTTACTAAAGAACAAACTACCTCATTAATTTGAAATAAAATTGATTAAGTTTAAATAGTTAAGTGTAAATTTATAATATGCTTCAAGAACTAAAAGAAAATTATGGATACTTGTTTGAGGACGAACTCTTACACGAAATAAACCAAGTAGGTACCCTTAAAGAAGTCAAAGAGGGAATTAAAATAATGGACATTGGGCAATACATACGCTCAATGCCTTTATTGATTAGTGGCGCTATTAAAATATTACGAGAAGATAATAATGGGGATGAGTTATTGTTATATTTTTTAGAAAAAGGAGATACTTGTGCTATGACATTATCTTGTTGTTTAGGAGATGCTAAAAGTGAAGTACGTGCTATTACAGAGCTAGACACTAAGTTGATTATGATTCCTATTCAGAAGATGGAAGAATGGACAGCCAAATACAAGAGCTGGCGAAATTTTGTTTTTGATAGTTACCATAGTCGGTTAATGGAAATGCTTACTACTATAGATAGTATTGCCTTTATGAAAATGGATGAGCGCTTGCTAAAATATCTTCGAGACAAAATAAATGTAACTAAAGAAGATGTGATTAAAAATACACATCAAGAAATTGCTTATGAGTTACATACTTCACGAGTAGTAATATCTAGGTTATTAAAAAGCTTAGAGAATCAAGGGAAAATTAAGCTTCACCGAAATTATATTAAAATTATTTCACTTTAACCCACCAGTGGGATTAATTCACTAAGGCTCCTTTCTAATAGAAGCATTATTGTTAATTTATATCCTTTATCCTAAGAAAGTATTAATAGTGTAACTTTTGTTACTGCATAGCTTTTAACTTCATAATATTTTTACAGCCAATAAGTAAAATACGTTATGGAGTTAATTGAGTTTTTAGGATATACAAGTGCAATGATTATTGGTGTTTCGCTAGGGTTAATTGGTGGAGGGGGGTCTATATTAGCAGTACCAGTATTAGCATACTTATTTTCAATAGAAGAAAAAACAGCAACTGCTTATTCTTTATTCATTGTTGGTTTTAGTGCTTTAATTGGCGGATTAAAACAACACCTAAAAGGATATGTGGATTGGAAAACAGCAGTAGTCTTTGGTATCCCAGCAATTATTGGTGTATCAATCATTAGAAAGTTTGTAATCCCTGTTTTACCAAACACATTATTTACAATAGATGATTTTGAATTCACTCGTCGTATGGCAATGTTTGGTTTGTTTGCAGTACTGATGATTCCTGCTGGATTTTCAATGTTAAAAAGTAAAAAAATAGCATCTAAATCAAATTCTGTAACATATAACTATCCATTAATTCTTATAGAAGGAATTTTAGTTGGAGCTATTACTGGGTTAATTGGAGCTGGAGGTGGTTTCTTAATTATTCCTGCATTAGTCATATTAGCAAACATTGAAATAAAAACAGCTATAGGAACATCACTAATCATTATAGCTGTTAAATCACTCACAGGTTTTTTTATTGGAGATGCTTTTACATTGGATATTAATTGGACATTTTTATTCACATTTACAATTCTTTCTCTTATTGGAATATTTATAGGAAGCTATTTAAGTAGCTATATCAAGGGACAAAGACTAAAAAAAGGTTTCGGTTACTTCATATTTGTGATGGCTATATTTATTTTTTATATGGAATTTTTCATATAAAGTCAATACTTTTTATATGTAACAGATGTTACTGTACAGGAGGTTAATCAATAGTACCTTTGGTATATAAAATAATTAAAATCATGAAAATAGAACAAATATATACAGGGTGTTTAGCACAAGGTGCTTATTATATTGAAAGTAAAGGCGAAGTGGCCATAATTGATCCATTACGCGAAGTTAAGCCATATATAAAACGAGCTAATGATGATAACAGCACTATAAAATATATTTTTGAAACACATTTTCACGCTGACTTTGTTAGCGGACATACAACATTGTCAAAAGAGACAGGAGCTACAATTATATATGGTCCAAATGCAGAAACTTCTTTTGATAGTGTTATAGCAAAAGACGGACAGGAATTTAAACTAGGAGAAATTACTATTATAGCTTTGCATACTCCTGGTCATACAATGGAAAGTACTACATACCTTTTACGAGATAAAGATGGAAAAGACCACGCCATTTTTAGTGGAGACACCTTGTTTTTAGGAGATGTTGGTAGACCAGATTTAGCACAAAAAACAGGAAGTATAACCGTAGAAGATTTAGCAGGGTATTTATTTGATAGTCTGCGTAATAAAATAATGCCTTTAGCAGATGATGTTGTTGTATATCCTGCTCACGGTGCAGGTTCTGCTTGTGGTAAGAATATGATGAAAGAAACGGTAGATACATTGGGGAATCAGAAAAAGGTTAATTATGCGTTACGTTCAAATATGACAAAACAAGAGTTTATTGACGAGGTTACTGATGGACTATTACCTCCGCCTCAGTACTTTCCATTAAATGTAAAAATGAATAAAGAAGGATATAGTGATATTGATACTATTTTAAAGGTTGGAATACAAGCCCATTCTTCTTCTGAGTTTGAAAATATAGCGAATCAAACTGATGCAATAATTTTGGACGTACGCCATCAAAATGATTTTGCCAAAGGACATATCCCTAGTGCTATATTCATTGGTTTAGATGGTAGTTTTGCACCGTGGGTTGGTGCATTAATTGGAGATGTGAAACAACCTATTTTATTAGTAACTCCTGAAGGTCATGAGGAGGAAGCTGTTACTAGGTTAGCAAGAGTGGGGTTTGATAATACTTTAGGGTATTTAAAAGGCGGTTTCGAATCATGGAAAAAAGAGAGTAAAGAATATGATACCGTTGATTCAATAACCGCAGAAGAATTTAAACGTATTTCTTCTAAAGATAAAGTTCAAGTATTTGATGTTCGTAAAAAAACAGAGTATTTATCAGAAAGTATGGAAAAAGCTACGAATACTCCTTTGAGTTTTATAAATAAGTACTTAGCAGAATATCCTACAAGTAAAAACTTTTATATCCATTGTGCTGAAGGTTACAGAAGTATGATTGCATCATCAATTTTAAAAAGTAGAGGAATACACAATTTAATTGATATACAAGGCGGTATTAAAGCTCTTAAAGAAGCGGGAGTTAAAGTATCTGATTTTGTATGTCCATCAACATTATAATTAATAAAAACTATGAATACTACGGGAAGATTAAATGTAAGGGAGTTTCATAAAGGAATTAAAAAACACTCCATTATTATTGATGTTAGAACAGCTCAAGAATTTGAAGAAGGCTTCATAGGCGGAGCATTTAACTTTGATTTTTTCAAGAAAGATTTTCTAGAAAATTTTAAAGAACTGAAAAGAGATGAGCCCTTGTATCTGTATTGCAGAAGTGGAAAAAGAAGTTACAAAGCATCTCAAAAACTAGCACAATTAGGTTTCTTAAATATAAATGATTTAAAAGGTGGTCTTATTGCTTGGAAGCAAAACATTTGACAATAAAATAAATCAAAAAATAATACTCTAAACTAAGTAAGTATTCTATAGAAAACATGGCTGGTAAATCATGACTCTATTCTTTACTGTTAAGTAAAATCAAGACCTCATAGAATTTTATTCATTCTTTTTTATTATACTTAAAGGCATACATAAATTTTTTAAAGTCTATTTGACTATAACATAAAAACGGCCATCCTAATTTGCCAAAGGTGACCGCTTTTTATTGAAATTATTTATCACTTAGTCAGGCATACGATCTCTATCACTTTTCTTTCTGTTAAAACGATAGGTGAGTGTAGCACTAATTCTTCTCCCAGACCAAATGTTTGATTGATTTACAGTATAATTTTCTCCTTGGATAAATCGCTTGTTATCTCTAGAATTAAAAACATTATTGACGTTCATAGTAAGTGTAGCTCTATCACCCAAAAAATCATGACTCATTCCTAAATTAGCCCAATATTGAGATTCTGAATAGGTTTGTCCACTTTGATTAGCAGCTCGGTAATTAAAACTCGTTTGAAATGCCAGTTTTGAGAATTTAAACCTAGAGTTTAGGCGAGTAAACCATGTATTGTCATCAATATTATAAATACCTCTTTGTGTAAAAGAATAATAATTAATTTCACCAGATAATCTCCACCATTTATAAGGCGAATAAGTGCTTACTAATTCAGCTCCAATTCGATCCTCTTCTCCTGAATTTACAGTTTGAGAAATAAGGACATTATTGTCATTAGTGTTAATCAAGGTTTCAAATAAATTAGTGGTATGCTGGTAGTATAAAGAAGGATTTAAAGTGAATTTACTCCACCTTTTTAAAGTTCCAAATTCAAATGAATTGGTATACATTGGGTTTAAATTTGGATTTCCAATTCTAATGTTTTGTTGATCAGAAATACCTCCAAACGGATTAAGATGCCAAAAGCTTGGTCGTCTGATACGTCTACTATAACTTAGTTGTAGGTTTGTAGCATCATTAATAGAATATGTCAAATGAACCGTTGGAAATAATTCTGTGTAGGTTTTATTAGTGTTATATTGGTTTTTTCTGTCTGCACTTTTGGTATTGGAATGCTCAGCTCTTAAACCTAATAAATATTGAAACTTTCTTTTCCTATTTCCATATTGAAGGTAAGCACCATATATACCCTCATCATAACGCAATAAGTTGTCTAAACTATCAACTAAAACTTCGTTGTCCCAAACTTTGTAATCACTGTTTATTCTTCTAACTTCTCCCTTAATTCCCATTTCCAAATGGGCTTTATCTGAAACTGGTAATTTATAATCCGATTGAAAAAGGAAGTCCTTACTGCTTTCTATATCACGACTCTTAAGTGTAGTTAATGCAGTGATGGCTGGAAATAATTCCTGTTGCACAATGGATTCGTTTTCATCATCATTCCAAAAATCATATTGTAAATTTACTGTAAATTTCTTTCCTTTCTTATCGAAACTTTTTTCATAATTCAACTCAATTTGATTTGCTTTTTGTGGTTCTTTATAATTTTCCGTAGCACTTACAACGTTCTCAATATTTTGATTGGCATCCAAGAAATTAAAGTCATAATTCACTTCATTCTTGCTCACATTGTTTCTATGGTAATAACTTAAAGTCAATGTGTTTTTATCGTTGATATAATAATCCCCGCCAAAATATAAGTTTAATCGTTTTCTATTACGTTTCATTTCAATAGTTTCATCTAAAATTGATGAAATACCATTGTTATCAAAATTAGTTCTGTAATAGGTTCCTTCACCTTCAAAATCCATGTATCTATACCCTAAATTGGAAAATAGGTTGATTTTTTCTGTTTTATAATTGACATTATAATTAATTCCATGGTTTGCTGGGGTTCCCGTTGTTAACTGTAATGAGCTACCAAAACCACTTCGCTTGTTTTTCTTTAAAATAATATTAATGATTCCAGCTGTACCTGCAGCATCATATTTGGCTGATGGATTTGTCACTACTTCAACTTTTTCAATGTTTTCCGCTGGTATTTGTTCCAAGCCATTGTTACTTGTTAAAACTGAAGGCTTTCCATTAATCAATACACGAACATTATTATTACCTCTTAAACTTACTGCACCAGCTGCATCTACGTTAACAGATGGGACATTTCCTAGAATATCAGTCGCAGAGCCACCTTTAGAAATCAAATCCTTACCAACATTAAATACACGTTTATCCAGTTTGTATTCAATAGTTGATTTTTCAGCTGTTATTTTTATGGCATCCAATTGTTCTGACGATTCCTCAAGTGTAATATTTGGTAATTTCTGAGTTTTATTGAGTACGATATTTTCAATAATATAATTTTTAAAACCCATAAATTCGACTCTTACAGCATAAGTACCTGCAAGGGTTTCGAAACTGAATTCACCCTTTTCGTTTGTTGTGCTTCCAGTTATTATTTCATTATTATTTGTGTTTAATAAAATTGCCGTGGCATATTCTAGAGGTTCTTGAGTTAATTTATCCAGGACTTTTCCTGAAATAGTTACATTTTTAGACGTTTGAGCAGACAAGCCAATGCTAATGAATAATATAAAAAGTAAGATTGATTTTTTCATGTTTGTTAATTGTTTTTGATTGATATTGATTGATATTGATTGATATTGCAAAAATGAAAAAAAATACCGTGCGACATCTCTTCTGTAGACAAATAGGCTATTATAGACGTCGTTTACTAGATTTTTAATGCTTAAAACTATTTGTCTCTATAATAAGTGTGTTTAGGAGTGTTTTCGTACTTTCTGTCGATAGCATGATATATACGAATCCTTATTTCTATATTTATCCCTATGAATTATTCGAACAGTATTTATAAGTATTTTAAGCATAATCGCGAGCAGTTACATATAGGGTTTTGGTGTGCATTATTTGTTTTGGAACTGTCCCGTGCCTTAATGAAAGAACACTATTCGATAGTACAAACATTTGTTTATGATTTATGCATGTTAGTCCCACAAATGCTAATGGCATATTATTTGGCCTATTTCGTAATACCTAAGTTTTTCCTTAAAAAAAGATTTTATGTTTCTATATTACTATTTATTTTAGGTACCTATTTATTAGGGGTTTTAGCTAGAATTTTGATAGTGCATGTAGGAGAAACATTAGTAAGAGTTCCTCCATTTAAACAAGAAACTATAGTTGAAATCCTTGTTGATTGGAAGAAATTGCTCTTTCATTACATACCAGCCATTTATTCTGTGTCTTTAATTTTCTTGTTTATAAAATACTTTGTCGATTATAATAGAATAAGGGAAAAAGATTTAACATTGGATAAAGAAAAAGCGGAAGGCGAGTTGAAGACTTTAAAAGCACAATTAAACCCCCACTTTTTATTCAATACGTTGAACAATATTTATACACTTTCTTTAGTAAATTCACCTAAAACACCTATTTCTATAGGGAAGCTATCTGAAATTCTGGATCATATATTATATAAATGCAATGGTAAGTTTGTATTACTCTCAAGCGAAATAAAGTTACTTGAAGATTACATAGATTTAGAAAAATTAAGATACGATGAAAGACTTAAGGTATCATTTAAAACCGACATTGAAACTGATGCTGAAATACCTCCTTTAATTTTACTTTCATTAGTAGAGAATGCATTTAAACATGGAGCAGGAGAGGATAGTGGTTCTCCTCAAATAGATATTTCAATTACGAACAAAAATTCTTTATTTACATTCGAAATTTCAAATACCATTTCCAATCATTACGAAGGAAGTAATAAAGAAGCTATAGGGCTTACAAACATAAAAAAACAATTGGATCTGATTTATCAAAATCAATACAGTCTTAATATTGATAGTAACAAAAATATATTTACTGTAACTTTACAAATCAATCAAAGCTCTATTTAGATGAAAATAAAATGTTTATTAGTAGATGATGAACCCTTGGCGATTAAATTGATTGAAAATCATATTTCAAAAATTGATACCTTAGAAGTTGTTGCAAAATGTAACAATGCATTAAAAGCCTTCGAGATTTTAAATACACAGGATATTGACTTAATGTTTTTGGATATCAAAATGCCTAATATAACAGGTATAGATTTCTTGAAAACCCTAAAAAACCCTCCAAAAACTATTTTCACAACTGCTTATAGAGATTACGCCATCGAAAGTTATGATTTGGAAGCAGTGGATTATTTATTGAAACCCATAACATTTGAACGCTTTTTTAAGGCTATAGATAGATTGCTTAGAGAGAACAAAAAAGTGGAAATCGCAAAAAAAGAAACTACTCAAAAGGACTATATTATTGTTAAATCAGGGAATAAGCACCATAAAATTGATATGGGTGACATTTTATATATTGAAAGTTTAAAGGACTATATAAAAATCCATACTATAGATGATAAGCACATTGTTTCCAAATATAAAATTGGTGATATAGAACAGGATTTAAAGGAAAGTCATTTTCTACGTGTTCATCGTTCTTATATTATTAATATAAACAAAATCAGTGCTTTTTCCATTAATGACATAGAAGTGTCTTCAACTGAAATCCCCATTGGTGCAAGTTATAAGGATAAGGTTATTTCTTTTTTGGATAGATTAAAACGCTCTTAAGCACTCATAACTATTTTAGAAAATCTAAGTTCCACTATAACGATATTCCTAATGTGATCGATTATTCAAAATTCTTTGAATTTGAAAATAATCAACCTAAATATCAATTGACAGCCTTTATTTAGTTCTTAAACATGTTGTACTCCCGTTTAATTATAAAGCTTATTCACAGCGCTCTTGTACGTTTGTCCAACAGGGATTTTATGCTCTACAATATGAATACGATTTCCTTCTATCAATTTAATTTTATCAATTGCTACAATAAATGATTTGTGTACACGCAAAAAACTGTCTTCCGATAAGAGGGTCTCAAAAGCAGATATTTTCTCATGACTCACAATCATTTCATTTTTTAAATATACTTTAGTATAGTTACCATAGGCTTCAATAAATAAAATATCGGTTGGATTAATTTGATGGTGTTTTTTATCGCCTTTTAAAAAGAATCTATTGTGATTAGAACTTGAGTTATCAGAAACTATAATTTTAGATTCCTCTTTTAATTCTGTTTGTATAACCTTATTCACAGCTTTAACTAAACGATCAAAACTGAATGGCTTTAACAAATAATCACTAACATTTAATTCAAACCCTTCTAAAGCATGTTCTTTATATGCTGTAGTGATTATTGTTTTTGGTGGATTGGTTAAGGTTTTTAGAAAATCTAACCCTTTTAATTTGGGCATATTGATATCTAAAAACATAAAATCTACCGTATTGCTATTTAAATACTGCATAGCCTCCATAGCATTGTAACAGTTTTTTTCTAACTTCAAATGGGGAAGCATACTACAAAACTCTTCAATTATTTCGTGTGCTAAAGGTTCGTCATCAATGATAATGTATTTAAACATGCTTTGCTATTTTTAAAGTTGCCTTATATATGTTTTCTTGTTGCTTAATAATTAACTCATGTTTTTGTGGATAAATCAATGACAATCTACGTTTTAGATTTGTAAGTCCAATTCCTGTTGTTTTACTTATTTCTGTTGGGTCAAAATTATTTTCAATTACAAAATTGATAAAGTCGTCATCATTTGAAATATCTATATAAATATACGCATCCTCTGTTAAACTCTCTACACCGTGTTTAAATGCATTTTCTAATAAGATGATAAATAGTAAAGGTGCAATAGTTAAAGTTTCATCAACGATATTGTTAAACTGAAATTCTACCGTTTTTTTATACCTGATTTTATGTAGTTCAATATAGTTTTTTAAATATTCAATTTCATTTTTTATTGCTACATTTTCCTTTTCACCTTCATAAATAGTGTAACGCATCATGTCTGACAATTTTAAAATAACTTCTGGTGCTTGTTTTGAGTTTTTAACTGTTAAAGCATATAAATTATTTAAGGTGTTAAAGAAAAAATGAGGGTTTATTTGAGTACGTAATAAAGCTAATTCTGCTTGGGATTTTTCTGCTTTTAAATTTTTCAACCATTTCCACTGTTCATAGAACCATAATGCAAATAATATTGGTATGGGTAGAAAGAAAATCACAAAAGGAAAGTCTTCCTTAATTTTTAAATATGCTACCAAATCACCTGAAAATAACCGGATATATATAAAGTATATTAATAATGGGATGTAAAACAATACTATTAATTTCCAATATTTAAGTACAAAAGAAGGCACTAATAAATACACTATACCAATCCAAAAAGCCAACAATAATATAAACGTTATCGGATTATCAGGTAAGCTCATATAACTATCAATTAATAACGCAGTAAAGAATAGTATGAACAATGAAAAAACCATATATACTGTTTTCTTATTCTTTTTTAAATACGAGAATTTGTAAATAGGTAATGATATAAGTATCCACCAAAAAGCAGTTACTAAAAACACTTCCATTGGAGCATCATCAGGGATAAGTATAATGCCTTTATATTCTAGAATTAGAAATATACTAATGGTAATTATAAGTCCAATTCCGAAGGCCTTGTATTTCTTTAAAAAGTTTATCATAATTCAAAATTACCAATGTTATATGGTTCACACAACTAAATTGATATACACTACAATAATGAGTACAAACACATCTATTTTTTGATTGAACGTTGTTGATAGCAGTTTTCGTTATGTATAGCTTTATTTAAATCCTGTGTATCATCTTTATTAGAAAATATTCTGCTTTGATTTTATGTTTGCCTCAAATTAATATAATACTAAAAGTCATGAGCACATTAAATAACAAATCAATTAGAATTAAACTAAAAGCGTCAAAAACCAGTACATGGAATTTGAAAAGACGTTTCAGATAATACTCGTATAATTAAACATATCAAT
>Ga0209292_1004667_pt1 | contig 14338 bp, 10 predicted proteins | sample GOMGulsemesocosm_2_FD_184634 | JGI IMG/M metagenome (GOLD analysis project Ga0209292, IMG submission 184634) | Methane-oxidizing microbial communities from mesocosms in the Gulf of Mexico - GOM9C Gulf of Mexico (SPAdes) (version 2) | ecosystem: Environmental > Aquatic > Marine > Cold seeps... | reverse complement strand
ATTCCCGCTGCGGTGATCATTTGCAGAGAGATATTGGTCTCGGCGCTCAGAGAGTGGATGGCAGAAATTGGTCAGCGCTCCAACGTAGCTGTGTCTTACATAGGAAAAGTGAAAACCGTACTGCAGATTATTTCAATTATCGTGCTTTTGGCCTTTAACAAAGATTTTCACGTTTACTTCACCTATCTTGGTTATATTTTGCTCTATGTGGCTGCAATTCTTACGCTTTGGTCAATGTTTATCTACCTTCGGGCGGCTTGGCCAAGTTTGAAGCCGATGGCGGGCGAAGCGGAGAAAGACGATTCCGGCATTGAGCCTTAATTCTTAAGAAATTGCCTGCATTTCATAGGTTTAGGCGGTAGACATTGGGTGGCAAGTCCGTATAATGCGAGCTCGCTGAGACCACAGCACAGATTTAAAAGGCTCGATAGCAAAGTGGTTATGCTGCGGATTGCAAATCCGTTCACGCCGGTTCGATTCCGGCTCGAGCCTCCATTTTTAAGATTGATTTGTATTACTTGGGGCGTTAACATGCGCCTCGTTTAGGGCCTAGCCCTAGAGTTAAGCTTCTAAGTTTAACTCGCTATACCACTCTGTTCGCAGAGCACCCCTCGAAAGCCTCGGTGGTGGAATTGGTAGACACAGCAGACTTAAAATCTGCCGATCGCAAGATCGTGCCGGTTCAATTCCGGCCCGAGGCACCATTATTCTAAGTACCTAGCGGGTATGTAGTCACCAACATAGCTCTTCCTGCAACTCAAAAAATAGGCAATAATCGGCGCATCACGCCGATTTTCGGCTGCCAAGCATATAATTCGATACGCCCGCACTCTCGCGCAGCAGGTGCGCGTTTCCATGCCTAAGCCGGTCCAGCACATCGGTCGATCAACTTACTGGGCACAGTATGATCAAAAAAATAACTGCAAGGGGGAGTGGCTTCAGGTTTTGCTGGCATCGTTATGTCTCGCTGTCTTCGTAGTTGCTAAATTGCGACCAGGGCTTAATTGGCGTCTTGACCTGTCGACTTTATTTACAATTTTCGACACTTCGGTTCGTTTACTCTTCCTAGGCCATTGGTTTTATTGGCATGGCCCGAAAATTGCGTTCCAAACTTCTAGTTATAAAAAGAGTTTTATTAATCAGCTGTGAACAGCAATTAGACAATAAGGACATTGTATGAATCTCCTCAGACGATACAGCCGTATCACTACACTCGTGCTCTCCCTTTTCGCCCTAAGCCCAATCGCCAATGCGGGGATTATTAGTATTACGCTAGGGAATGGTGCTTCAGATTTAGTTGATGGTGGTATATATGATGCCTGTGACATAGCATGCGCCGGCGGCGCTCAAGATGGGCAAACCGCGCCTTTTAATGGGGTCATTGGTCACGATAGTCCGTTGGGTGGTCCCGAGCCGGAAAATGTCAATTGGCTTTTTGATTATGCCGCTATTACAGACACAATTGTAAGCGCAACCTTTTCGTTTGGGATCTGGGGTCATGATTCTGCAGCGTCTGGTGATCAAGTAGATGCATTCGCTTTAGACGGCATTGATTTAACCACTGACTTGAACACGCGGTTTGAGGCTAGCTCCGATGCTTGGCACGAATACAGAATTTATACCTGGAACCTTGATAACAGTCTTTTCACAAACTTGGCGGATGGTCTTTTTGCGGTTGACTTAGACATTGGTGGTAGAGGTTTAACTCGGCAAGCCGTAATTGAGAATGGTGAACTCGTAGGGTGGAATCTTGCTGAGTCTACTCAGAATGCCTACTTCTTAATCCACTCGAAACTCACCATTGAGACTGAAGATTTCAATGACCCAGGCCCAGACCCTCAGCCAGTTCCAGAGCCCGGCTCACTTGTATTGTTGGGTCTAGGCCTTGCCGGCCTCGGCTTCTCTCGCCGGAAGACTAGTAAAGCCTAACGCGCTTACAAGTCAACACTAGCGGCTCCTTCGGGGGTCGTTTTTGTTTATCTAATCGGTTCCATATTGCGCCGGGCCAAAGCCCACTTGCCTCGCCGGCAGCTTCACCATTATGATTTCCCCATGGATACCCACAACATGATATGGATGTTTTCATGAAGTCATTTTTCACGCCGATCTCTCTGTTTGTTTTTCTTTGCCGGCGCATGCCGTTTGGGCGGCGGCGTATGATCGCGGTGATTACGAGGCGGCGATGATTGAGGCTAAGCCGGTTGCGAAAAGTGGAGACCCTTATACTCAGTACGCCGTCGGGGTAATGTGCAGCCGAGGCCTAGGCGTCCAGCGGGTACTGACAACTTAACTCCCGATAATGGATGATATTGGGATGAATACCTATAAACGTTACAGATTCCCGTCAGAAATAATCAGCTATGCTGTCTGGCTCTACCACAGATTCAACCTGAGTCACCGAGATATTGAAGACTTGTTTGCCGAGCGCAGTATTACCGTTAGTTACAATTGGGTAGAGCAATCGCATGAATCGACCAGGGTGCGAGAACGAGGGATGCGAAGGGTCAAATTTTCCAGGCAGGCTCAGTGATTCCTAAGTGCCCATGCCACCGTTTACAGTTTATTCAATCTTGGTAGGCATCTATTTGGAGCCGAGCATTACCGAAATCTTAGGATAACAGCGTTCAAGAGTTGGGCCGTGGCAGTGGCCTGATGCCGGCCAGTGAATTTCTAGTGGGCACCAGTAGTTAAGCTGTCAGTACCGTGTTGACTGTTCACATTCACTATTTTAATAGTCATGTTTTAGCTTTCTCTTTCCCGATGTCCAAGCTTTACACTGTACTTAAAGATACGCTTTTCGTTGTCGCTTGAGAGCTGATCCCAAGTGGTTAGAAGAGCTGCTTGCTCAGACTCTGACCGATCTTTCCCGAAGTGTTTTAGGGTAATAGATTTGAATAAAGGGTGGATAAAACACAATGAAAAAATTAAAATAACGTATGTTCCGACGGGTGTATCTGAAAAGAAAATTAAAACCAAATTTGTCATGATATAAATAACCCAAGTAATAAATCCCGCAATGGTGCTAACTTCTTCGTAATTAACGTATTTGATAATCCATAGAATATCCGCGTGTTTAGTGGCATCCCTGCTGTTGTTAAGTACAACTTCTTTACCTCCAAGTGGAAGTAGTACGACGGCAATAATTAGGCCGAACAGGCTTAAAACGGTGCCTATAGTCCAGCCGTTCTGGGCGTATTCGCCAACCCCTCTAATTATTGGTTCAATAATCTCAAGCATACCGTACTCCTGTCACTCTAAGCGCATCAGGACTTCTGTCTGTAGAGCGGGCATCTCGCCGTATTTTATATTTCTTTCACTTTTTGTTTTTATTGCGCTTGGGAAGCCCATTGAAAGCACCTAAGATTCTTTGCTTCGGGGCCTGTAGCAATATTGGCAGCTCATTAAGAGATATGCAAAAGTTAATGAATTTGAATTCCAAATTTTTATACTAGCAGTCATGTTTTATGACTATCACGTTTTTGTTTTTCATCTCCCAATCGTCTTCCCACGTAATGGCTTTAATTGTTGTTTGGAGATATGGCTGCGACTATACCTGTTCATGGCGAATTCCAATTTAGGCCGCAGCCGGAAGCTGGAACAGTCCTCGGCAAAAGGTAAGCCAGCTGTATGACTGTGATTTGATGATTTTTTGTTGGTAACTGGGTGAAATCGCTTGGAGTTTGGCCGCCGAGAGACGAATGGGCCCGGTGGTTATTATAATACTTTTCAAACTCACCGAGTTTCTTCTCCAGATCTGACGCATTCCAAAATAACGTGTGATCAACAACTTCCCTTCGGATAATCCCAATTAAACGCTCCAAGAATGGAAGCGAGGAGGGCAAATAGGAGATGCACTTAACTTTCTCAATGACGTTTGATTGTATTATTCTACCTCACAGCAACTGCGGCTTCGGCTGTCGCACTTGCCCTGTCGTAGGAATTATTTAACTACAGAAATCTTGACTTGTTGCATCTGTCCCATTTGCTAATATCTCTGCATCTCCAATTTATATAACAACTACGGAATAGCAATGATAAAAATACACGCTCTACTTTGTGCGCTCGCTTTAATGGCATCGTCGGCTGCTTATTCGGCCCATGTAGCGAGTCAACAAATTCTAAGTATTCAAGAAGTTAAACATCGAGCACTCCAAGGTAGCATCTTGATTTCAAATCAACAGCTTAAAGACCGAATAAAACAAAATCCTCGGCTAGTCCTGCTGGATGTGAGAACCCAGCGAGAATTTCAGGCTGGCCACCTCAAGGGTGCGGCATGGGTTGAGCGTGGTATCGCTGAGTTTCTTTTAGCCCGAACACTCACAGATAGAAATGTTGAAATCATCGTGTACTGCAAAAAAGGCTATAGAGCTAGCCTAGTTGTTAAGGCCTTGCTAGACATAGGTTATATCAATGTTGTGGCGCATGCAGGTTTTGATGAATGGGTTCTGGCGGGTAATAATTATTCGAATTACCTTGGTGAATCAAAATTAGTTACGCCGAAAACAATAACTGCAGCGAGCTTTAAGCCAAATTATTATCTGCCGAAGCACTGAGTAGTAGAGCCATATCCATTCTCGGCTACAGCTAAATCTTGCATGTTGTGAGTAAATAAATTTTTTAAAAGGGTTAGTTGTGAACGTAGTAGCAATAGTCAATATTGAAGCCAAAAAAGGCAAGAGTAGGGAAGCGCTTGATATGATAAAGTCGAGTCAGGAGCTTTGTTTGTCGCTTGACTTCTGTGGCGGGTTCGAAATTTTTCAGAATAAAAAAGACGAGCACCTATTTCAATTTTTCGAACGCTGGACTTCGGTGAAACAACATAAAGAATTTCTGTCGGCCTTAATGAATGACGCTAACTTTGTTGAAAGCTTGGAGGTATTTACGTCTGGCCCGAACATTGAATATTTCAACTTAATATAAGTGACAACTTCCAAGTAAGTGCAATTACTGGGCTTTCTGGTTGATGCACCACTTGGGCACGAAAGTCAGTTTTCTTCGTTCTGCTCCGCATGGTGTATGTCACTTTCTTTTGTTTACCTCTTAGGTTTTACTCACTAGTGCCGCCGTCAGTTCTTTTAAAATGGCAATAACCTGCGCGTTCTTTTCAGCTCCGAGAGTCGATTCGATGTCCTTTTCCATTTTTTGCATCTCTCCATAGAAACTCTTGATTTCTGTTTCACCGGCCTTTGTCATTAAGAGTGAATAGGCACTACGGCGTTTTGCGGCCTGCCTCTCCACAAGACTTTTTTTAACCAAAAGGTCGATTATCGAGCTCGCGGATGCACGGTTTATATCTAAGTGCGTAGCTACCGCAGATTGTGTGCAGCCAGGGTTGAAATGGATGAGGTTGAGAGCGCGCCACTGGGAGAGGCCCAGCGAACGTAGCGGTGAATTGGAACGTAAATCCATATAACGCAGAAAAGTCGAATAAGCCTCTGAAATCTGGTGGATGAGCGTGCGATCTAGTTTTCCAATGTCCAATGAGCTTTCTTTAACCACGTTAGTATCCCTTGACCAATATCTTTGATTTATCGCCACATGATAAAGACGCATTGGCTGAATATTCAAGTAAAAAATTGACTTGCATTTTATTCACGTAAAAAGTTGATCTGCACCATCAACAACTGTATGGTAGACATACAAACGTAATGAGGGTTGAGTAAATGTTGGTACTGAACAATAAGCAGGTAGCGGAATTGCTAACTTACGATCGCTGCATTGACGCTATGAGGCAAGTGATGAAAGCTGTTACTGCTGGTGAGGCGGTTCAACCTATGAGGCAGATGATTCGCTTGCCCCAGAAGAGCGCGATGATGGGTTGGATGCCAGGTTTTGCTACGCTTGACGATTCAGCTAATTCAGAAGTCTCGACAGAAGCTCTGGGCGTAAAATTAATTTCCGTTTTCCCTGTGGAGGGTGTTAAAGGGCGCACCGCGCACCAGGGTGTTGTCGTATTGTTTGATAGCGAGCAGGGTGGCATTAAAGGCGTGTTAGAAGCAGGGGAGATAACCGCAATACGCACTCCCTGTGCCACTGCGGTAGCGACAAAGGCGCTGGCGCGGAAAGACTCGAAAACCCTCGCAATCCTCGGCTCGGGCGAACAGGCTAGGGGGCACCTAGAGGCGCTACTTAGTGTCGTGAAGCTGGAAAAAATTGTCATCTGGTCCCAAACGCCCGAGCGGGCGCAGGCCTTAAAAAACTCTCAGCCTGATGCGATTCGCAACATTATTGAGATAGCAGATTCTGTCGAACTGGCGGTAGCCGGTGCCGATATTGTGTGCACTACAACGTCTGCGGCTGAGCCGATTCTGAAATACCGATGGTTGAAACCCGGTGCCCATGTAAATGTGGTTGGGTCCAGCGTTCCATTTACCTCAGAAGTAGATATTGAGACCGTAAGTCAGAGCCGTTTTTTTGTAGATCACAAAGAGACTGTTCGAGCCCAAGGCGGGGAATATCTGCGTGCGATCGAGGCAGCGGCTATTGATGAAGATCACATAGAGGCCGAGGTGGGCGAGGTGTTGTCGGGGGAAAATCCGGGGCGGCGCGCGAACGATGAGATTACAGTTTATAAGTCAGTGGGGATTGTTGCCTATGATCTGGCCGCTGCAGCCTTGGTCTATGAGCAGGCCTCCGCGAGGAATATTGGCAAGCCAGTGAGCCTCTTGGCCACGCCATAACAAATTTAATAGCAGTACACAAAACAACCAAAATAAACTAGTGGGGATGACACAATGAAGAAATATCTTGGCGGCATTACAGGACTCACAGCTTTAAGCAGTTTGCTGGGCTCTACTTCAGTTCTAGCTGAAGGGGAGGACATGATGGTGTTGGAGGAGATTATCGTTACCTCTCAAAAACGCGAACAAAATCTTCAGGACGTCCCTATTAGTGTGTCTGTTATGACAGGTGCGGACCTCGACGCCGTTGGTGCCTTTAATTTTGAAGATTACGCCAGCAAGGTGCCCAACTTGTCTTTTGGTGTGAAATCAGGAGGTGGAGATGGTCGTAGTTCGGGTATGAATATTGCCGTCCGTGGCATTAGCGGGCGGGGTACAACCGCCGTTTATATTGATGAGGTACCCCTGCCTGAATCCATTGGCCTGAAAATAATTGACGTGGCTAGAGTCGAAGTGTTGCGAGGGCCCCAGGGTACTTTATACGGGGCCAGTTCCATGGGGGGCGCGCTGAAAGTTATTACTAACCAGCCTGATCTCAGCGAGTTTACAGCGGACGCCAGAATAACCGGGAGTTCGGTTAAGGAGGGCGACGAAAATTATCGAATGGCTGGCACCGTAAACCTGCCATTAGTTGAAGATAGCCTGGCCCTGCGAGTCACCGGGTTCTACGATTCTCAATCCGGTATCTACGATCGGATCGTTACCGACCCGGCTAGTGCGCGTACAAAAGATAACGTCGACGATACCAAGAGTTTAGGCGTACACGTGGGGCTGGCTTGGGCACCCACAGATAAGCTATTGATATCGCCAAAGCTCATTTACCAGAAAATTGAATCTGACGGGTTTCCTTGGGCAGATGCAGATATTAATGAGTTTGACCAGTTCCGTATCCACGGCGTTGAGGAGCCTCTCGAGGACGAATTGACCAGCCTGGCGCTCGTAGTGAAATACGATTTGGATGCAGGAAGCGTGACCTCTGCCACTTCTTACGTCGAGCGAGATGTTGCGGAGACCGAGGATTTCACGGAGTTTAGCGTATTTGGCTTCGGTTTGAACCCGCCACCGCCTTCCCCAGTTAGTGGCGCCCTCGCATATTCCAAGTTTGTACAGGAACTGCGTTTTACTTCAAGTTTAGACGGACCCATGCAGGTCGTAGTAGGAGCGTTTTATTCTAAGGGTGACTCGGATCGTCATCGATCCACCGATACCCCGGGCTTGGAAGCCTACGCCGCAGAGCAATTTGGATTGCCGCCAGGCACCCCCGTTTTTGGGGGTAGCGACCTGGTGTTTGCATCGCAAGGTGGGGATGCGACCGAGGAGTACGCAATATTTGGTGAGCTGACCTATGAGCTTGGAGAATCCTGGACCGCACTGATGGGGCTGCGCTACTACGAGACGTCACAAGATCTGGATGTGGCTCTCGATGGGATCGTCAACGGTGGGCCCTCGGCGTTCAAAGGGAGCCGCAGTGAAGACGGAGTGAATCCAAAAGTTAATCTTAGCTACCAGATGAACGACGATGTCATGATGTACGGTACTGCTGCCAAGGGTTTTCGCTCTGGTGGTTTTAATGCCAATTCCGAGGGCGTCAGCAGTTTTTGCCAAAGTGATTTGGCAGACCTGGGTTTGAGTCGCTCTCCATCCACCTATAAAGAGGACAGTCTGTGGAGCTATGAACTCGGCTCAAAAGCGACGCTGTTCGATGGTCGAGTGCGGATGAATGGGGCTGTCTTTTTTGTCGAATGGGATGACCTTCAGCAGGGTGTGACACTGCCCTGTGGGTTTTCGATCGTCTCCAATGTGGGTGCAGCGGAAAGCCTAGGGGCTGAGGTAGAGATCAGTATACGCCCCACCGAGCCGCTCAACCTGACCTTGGCGGTGGGCTATGTCGACGCAACCATCACCGATGCGGGCGGAAATACTGCTGCCAGTGATGGTGACCGGGTACTAGAAGTTCCGGAGTGGACCTATAGCGGTTCCGCTGAGTACTCCTGGGGCCTCAGCAGTGGCGCAGCGGTAGTTCTTCGAGGAGACTTACGTGGTGCCAGCGATTCATGGACCACTTTCGACACCAGTGATGATCAGCGCAGGCGTGACGAATTTACCGTGGTAGATTTGCGTCTTTCCTACTCTGTTTCGAACTGGCAGGCCTCGATATTTATCAACAATGCGACCGATGAAAGGGTGAACTTTTCTGACGGTGTATCCACTGCCGCAGAGACGCCAGGTCGCCCCCGAATTGCGACTAACCGGCCGAGAACGATCGGCCTGACAGCCAGAACCCAATTTTAGAAAGTAAACCTCAATTGACCCGGTGCTGTGGGAGGTTCCGCAGCCTGGGTCTTTTTCGATAGGGATAAAATTTTGGAAAGCTTTGACGTAATCATCATTGGCGCCGGTATGGCAGGTCTGTCGGCGGCCTATGCACTGGCGCCTTCTGCGCGAGTACTGGTACTGGATCGCGAGGAAGCTCCCGGTTACCATGCCACGGGCAGGTCTGCCGCTGTCTACGGAGCTTCCTATGGCAGTGAAAAACCGATTGTGAATGCGCTGACTAAGGCCAGCGAAGACTTTTTCCTCAATCCTCCCGATGGGTTCAGCGAGCATCCCCTGTACCGTGATCGGGGCGTGCTATTTGTCGCTCATGAAAATCAAGCGCAGGATTTAGAAGCGTTTTATCAGCAAATGAAGATCAATAATGCGCATCTGCAGCGACTGGACTGTGAAGAGGTCGCGACGCGGGTTCCCGCCTTAAAGCCGGAGTACTGTGCTCTGGGCATCCTCGATGCGAATGTCTACGAGCTGGACGTGCACGCTCTACAGGAAGGGTACATTCGGGGGCTGCGCCTTTGCGGAGGCAAACTTGTTACCGGATTTCATGTCGACAAGCTGGAGTGCCGTGACGAACAGTGGACGGTCACCAGCGGTGACCAGAACTATTGCGCGCCTATTGTGGTCAACGCAGCGGGCGCCTGGGTTGATAAAATCGCGGTGTTGGCGGGAGTGAACCCTATTGGAATTGAGCCTCTAAAGCGCACAGTGATTCTGGTAGACCCGCCATTAAACGCCGTTCCAGATGACTGGCCAATGGTCGTAGAATTTCAGGAACAGTTTTATTTCAAGCCTGATGCCGGCAAGATTTTGGTTTCATCCGCAAATGAAGATCTGACTGAGCCCTGTGACGCCCAGGCCGACGAATTGGAAATAGCCTATGCTGCGCATTATGCGGAGGAAGCCACAGACCTTAGTATTCAGCGTGTGATTAAATCTTGGGCAGGCCTGCGTAGCTTCGTGGCAGATCGCAGCCCGGTAATTGGCTTCGATCAAGATAAACCCGGTTTTTTCTGGCTGGCCGGGCAGGGCGGTTACGGTATACAGACTGCGCCTGCGGCCGCCCGCCTGGCCGCCTCGTTGATCCTTGAGAATTCCGTCTCACAGGAATTAGAACCCTACAACCTGACCGTTGAGCAGTTCTCCCGCGCTCGCCTCGGCATAGGAGCGTTCAATGTCTAGACTAGCCTTAGTAAGAGCCGTGATATTACCCGGCCTTATTTTCCAATCCGTCATAATCGCCGGGGGTTACGCCACTGGACGAGAAATGGTGGAATTCTTTTTATCAAAGGGCCCTCAAGAGGGCGTTTTCGGCCTACTGCTCACCGCCTTGATCTGGGGCTTCGTACTCGCGGTGTCCTTTGAATTCGCAAGGCGGTTTCAGAGTTATAACTACAAGAGCTTTTTCCAAAATCTTCTGGGCCCATGGTGGTTTCTGTACGAGATCGCATACCTAATCTCTTTGCTATTGATCCTTTCCGTCATAGGTGCGGCGGCGGGTGTCTTAGTCGCTGAGTCTATTGGAATTCCCTCGATTTTTGGTACCGTGGCATTGGTGGCCAGCATCGGCCTGCTCACGTTCTATGGCAGTAACCTGATAGAGAACGTGCTGGCCGGCTGGTCTATTGTCCTTTACCTGGCCTACGCTGCGTTTTTGCTGGTTGGTTTCGCCAAGTTCGGCGACGCTATAGGCGCCGGGTTCCAGCTCCCTCCGGGCGAGTCATCTTGGGTAGTCGGGAGTGTTCAATATGCGTCTTACAACCTGGCAATCGTTCCCACTATTTTGTTTTGTGTGAGGCACCTGAATCATAGTAGGGAAACAATAACCGCCGGCTTCCTGGCGGGCATCCTGGCGATAGTTCCAGGAATACTGTTTTACTGTGTCATGGTCGGTTTTTACCCCGACATTCTGACTGTGGAAGTTCCGATGACCGTGATACTTGCTGCCATGGACATGCCGCTTTTCAATCTGCTATTCCAAGTAGTCATCTTTGGCACCTTCATCGAAACCGGTACGGCTCTTCTACATGCTGTGAACGAGCGTGTCGCAATGACTTATGAGGAAGGTAAGCGTGAAATGCCGAAGTTTCTGCGCCCGGCAGTCGCCATTTTCTTTATGGTGATGGCGATATTTGTCAGCGAAAAATTTGGTTTGATTACCCTAATTTCAAAGGGCTACGGTTATATGACCTACGTAATTTTGGCATTATTTATTGTTCCCTTGCTGACGGTAGGTGTGGCGAAAATTGTGGGCAGTGGCGGGCGTAAAATGATGGAGTACGGTGAGTGAAAGCTATGCGCATTTTTGTTTCTTTGGCGGTGCTGGTTTGTGCCTCCGTGGCAGTGTTGGCTGGGTCGAAACCTGACCAGCCAGTAGGCCATTTACCGATTAGTCCTCAAGTGATTCAGGAGCATATGTTCTACCTATCGGATGATTTGCTACGGGGGCGCGAGCCCGGAACTGCAGGCTATGACGCGGCGGCCGATTATGTGGCGGAGCAATTCGCCAAGAGCGGCCTGTCGCCCATGGGAGACAAGGGCGGATTCTTCCAGAGTATCCAGTTGCGGCAGTTTGCACTGGAGCCTGCTAAAACGAGCTTAAAGATTCAGGGCGAAGAAAGTATTGAATTGACGCTTTGGGATGATTACCTCGTCGCTGGAAATTCTCTTTACCTCGAACACAAAGGCACGGCTCCCATCGTTTTTGTGGGTAACGGAATTTATGATCCGGCGCAAGGCATCAACGACTATGCCGGTCTGGATGTGACAGGGAAATATGTGGCCTTGCTGCACAATGCGCCGCGAACGCTGCATCCAGATGTTCGCGCGCATTACATGCAGCAGAAGGCGAAAATGGCCGCTGCACAGGGGGCCCTTGGAGTATTTGTACTGCTGACGCCTCAAAGTCTGGAGGTGTTTTCCTATGATTTGAAGAAACGGGAGGCTTTAAAACCCCTGAGTAACTGGCTGCAGGCCAACGGGGAGATGCACGATGACGCTCCAGGGCTGGGCGCGCTGGTGTACCTGCCGCCCGAAACGTCTAACCGGATGTTTGAAGGAGAAACCCAATCTTTTGAAACGATATTGCAGACATCTGAAGAGGGAGGAGCCCTCGAAGCATTTACTCTGAGCAAAAAGGCGGAACTGGCATTTAGTTTTAGTGCAGTGGCAGAGTTCGAGAGCGCAAACGTGGTTGCGGTATGGGAAGGCAGTGACCCTGAGCTAAAAGGTGAGTACGTAGTTGTCAGCGCGCACCTGGACCATCTGGGAGTTGATGAATCCGAGAGCAAGGATGGTATTTACAATGGCCTGATGGATAACGCGTCCGGTGTCGCAGTTATGCTCGAAGTAGCACGCAAAATGGCCCGGGGTCCAGCGCCGGGTAGGACAGTTGTATTCGTGGCATTAACGGCGGAGGAAACGGGCCATATAGGCTCGAGCTATTTTGCCAGCCAGCCGATGCCTCAGGGCCATCGCATTGTGGCCAATGTTAATCTGGATATGCCCTTTTTATTCTTTCCATTGGAGGGAATCATCGCGTTTGGAGCAGAACATTCCAGTCTACACGCCACGACCGGTGACGCGCTGCGTTCAATGGGCTTACAACTGGCGCCAGACCCTATTCCTGAAATGGCGGTATTTACCAAGAGTGATCAATATAATTTTGCCTTAGAGGGAGTGCCCGCCATGACCTTGCAACCCGACTTCGGGCAAAACGAGGACAATGCGGCAAAGGTCTATGAATTTTTGGCGAGTGAATATCACCAGCCCTCGGATCAGCATTCGGAATTGACGGTGGACTACCAGGCCGCGGCCGTGTTCGCCGAAGCCAATTATGGAGTAGTTCGAGCCATAGCGGAGAGCCCAGTCAGCCCACAGTGGAAGGCGGGCAATTTCTTCGCTCCAGTCAATTCCACCCCTCTCAACACCTTGAACACAATCCTCGATGGGGCGGAAGTTAGCTCATGGGCTACTGAGTCACTCGAGAAACTGCTGGGCAACAGTTGGGTGCCAGGGGCGACGCTGGCGGTTGTGCAAGGGGACAAGATCATCAGTTTACAGGGGGTGGGCACTTCGAATATTGAAACTGGTGCCGCTATAGATCCTGAAAAAACCCTATTTCGAATTGGCTCGATCAGTAAGTCGCTGACGGCCTTGACCGCTCTGAGAATGGCCGATAAAAATCTTGTGGACCTAGATGTCAACATTAACGCCTACCTCAAGTCAGTGCAGTTGGAAGACAAATATTCCGAGACGATTACCTTGCGTGATCTGCTCGGCCATCGTGCAGGTTTTGAGGGTATGAGCCTTTTTCATATGGTGACTGGCGAGAACTCCAGGATAGATATGACGGCGGCCGAAGTGGCAAGAAATTTGGTGAGAGTTCGGCCCTTAAGTGCACCACGCATGTATGACAACATGGCATTTGGAGTGGTGGGTTATGTTTTGCAAGAGGTTCTTGATAAATCCTTTCGTGAGGTAGTTGAGTCGGAGCTGTTTACACCCCTCGAAATGGAAACCGCCGTAGTGGGGCTTCCCGATGCTCGGTGGAAGGAGGCCGCTAGTTGTCATGAGCCAGGCGGAGGACGGTCTGCAAATATCTGCCCGCACGCTTTACTGCGCACTATGGTACAAGGTGCGGGAGACATCAGCGTTACTGCGATGGATATGGCAAATTTTATGAAAGCGGTTATCAACCCAAGTTCTGCCCTGTCGGAAACGACCGCTGCCCAATGGCTGGATTTTGAAGCCAGTAGACTTCATTCCAAAATAGGGGGAATGGGGCTTGGTATTGTTGAATTGAGCTACGGAAATCGTAGATGTTTTGGGCACGGAGGGTCGATTGAAGGGTTTATCAGTACTTTTTGTGTCTTTCCTGACCAGGGTGTCGGCGTATTTCTCAGTATTAATGGCAATGACGAAATCAACCCAGAGCTCAGCTTGTCCGGAATCCTGGGACTGGCTGGTGCCTCACAGCCGGAGGTAGATGAGGGCCTGTTACATCCCAGAGAGTTTATTAAGCAATTTTTTGGCGATTTTGCAGAGCGATTTATTCCGAATAATGAGGTCGATGTTACGACATCTGCGTCCTCGACGTCGAATCAGCTAGCGACTGCCGAGCTTGTCGGTACTTACTTTCGTGATGATATCAGTCGAAGTATTTGGGGTGGGATACTGACGTCATTAAACCCAAAAGTGCTTAGCAGCTCGATAGATGGAGAGCTGTTCATTAATGGCAGGGGGCCCTATACCGAAAAAGCACCCATGTACTATGAGTACGCGCCCCTTGAAGAGTTACCTAGTATAGCTAGAGTCGCCTTCGCCTT
>Ga0209292_1004665_pt1 | contig 14342 bp, 8 predicted proteins | sample GOMGulsemesocosm_2_FD_184634 | JGI IMG/M metagenome (GOLD analysis project Ga0209292, IMG submission 184634) | Methane-oxidizing microbial communities from mesocosms in the Gulf of Mexico - GOM9C Gulf of Mexico (SPAdes) (version 2) | ecosystem: Environmental > Aquatic > Marine > Cold seeps... | reverse complement strand
AAGAAGTTCGGCCATGGTTCGGTCGGACTTTAGCCCACTCAAACCACCTCAAAAAACCCTTACGATTCTTCTGCTTAGAACACCCAAAACCAACTGTGCGCTGTACTCATAATCGGCAGGTCCCGTGTTCGAGTCACGGAGGGCCCACCATATCCACCAACCACGCGGTTTTCCGCGTGGTTGGTTTCTCCAAAAACCCTAGTCTTACTAATTTATCTTCTGGTCTATGGTGGAATTCATAGACCAACTTAGGATTCGAACAAACTCCCTCCTTCCAGATTCCACGGTTAGTACCGGTTCAAACATCGTAACAGTATTAGTGTAAGTTCTAGATATTATCACCACTTCGACGTGTCTTGATGAAGCTATGCCCGTCGCGCCCTAGAGACCACCTCTCTGGCCGACCTTGCTACGACCACATCCTTCATGGTGTGGCCTGGCTTCCCTTATTTTTTTGCTTCTCAATGACTGCTATCTCCTGCGATTTCAATAGGTCGTCGAAATATCTCCGTTCAAAGCAGCACCTAAATAACAGCGATCACATGGCACGTGTCGTGCCCATCTCTAGCGACTTCTGTAGGCGCTCTACAACTCGCTAAAACCAGAACTTAAACTCAGCGCCCCACTCACGCGGAGGAGCATAAATGGCGCCTACAGCACCAAAAGTGGTTTTACCTTCCGCACCGGAGACAATATAACGCTCATTCGTCAGATTCTTTCCGAAAAAGACTAATGCCCACTCCCTGCTGGCGGGCCGTATTGTGATACGGCCATTGTATAAGCCAAGAGCGGACTGAATCAGCTCTGGCGTATTAATGGCATCATTGGCCACCTGACTACGATAGGTATAGTTGCCATGTAGCTCGACACTATACCCCTCAAGACCAAGATGATAGGTCAGAGACAGGCTGGAAGACCACTCGGGTGTATTCACAAACTGATTGGTTGTCTTCAGTGGTACAACAAGGTTGCCCGTCGACTCATCCAGCTCGGTATAGCGAGCATTCAGATAACCTGCGACCAGAGATACTTCCCAGTTATCACCAGGAAAGGCCTGCATCTCAAGTTCACCGCCAGTGATCTTCCCTCTGGCTGCGTTGCGAGTTTCAGGGACCAGCCCGTCAAAAATAAGAACCTGAATATCCTTGTAATCACTATAAAAAACCGCCCCATTAAGCCACAGTTGTCGATCCAGCCAGTCAGATTTGAAACCAACTTCATAACTATTTAACTCTTCAGGCTCAAAGGAACTCGGTTTGGCCGCTGGACTCACGTACCTGCCAGTAAAACCTCCACTTTTAAACCCCGTCGCATAGGTCCCATAAAGTGTGAGGTGGTTATTAGCGTGGTAAGCAAGACTCAGATTCTCAGTGATACTTTCGAAACTTTTTTCGTCGTGGGGGTCAGCAACCAAATTAAGACCGGCATCGATGAATTGGAAGTTTGCTTCCAGCTTCTTTTTCTCATAGTTGTAACGCCCACCCAAGCTCAGCTCCCAAGCGTCCGATAACTGATAAGTCAGGCTGGAATAAACAGCAACATTTTGGTTCTCGACCTCAGTTTCACCATAGAGGTGAACAGGCAGTCCAATTGCTTCAAAAACCCCCTGGACTGTAGGCGCATTAAATTTATCGATCCCTGACTCGTAAAAATAATAAACACCAGACAACCACTCAAAACGTTCGCTTATTGAGGTGTTAAACTGCAGCTCCTGACTAAACTGACGATGATAGAAATCATTCTCGGTATGCACAACAGTGATGGGAGAGCCATCGGGATCACGGCCAAACTGGCTGGAAGTTTGCCGATAACCCGTCAGTGATTTGATTTGAAAATCATCGCCCTGGTAATCGGTAATAAGCGAACTACCCCAGATTTTGTAATCGGAATAATTTGGCCCAGTGCCAAAGGTTTTATTAGGATCGCTGGTGACGAAGCGGCTATCGTATGGGATACCCGAGCCAAAACCAGGCACATTATTGGTCGGAGCTACGTGAGTATTGTATAAATCCGTAAAAAAACCCTGTCCAAATAAGGAGGGATCGTCAGTCCAGCGAACAATAGTCGCGGCTCCCTCATCCTTGGCTTGCTGGTAATCCAGGTTGAGATTAATATCGAAGTCTTTTAGACCAACCCAGCGTAATGAAAGGTTGGCACTTTTTCTGTCCTGCCCTCCTAATGTATCGCCAGCTATCACACGGTCCACATAGCCATCCCGCTGATCTGTTGTCAGCGACAACGTTGATAGTAGTTCGTTATCAATCAACGGCTTGCTATAAAAAAGCTGCGTTCTGTGTCCACCCAGATTGCTGCTACCAAAGCTAATTTCACCAAAGGTTTCCTGAGCAGGTTTTTGCCTGATGATATTTATAGCGCCACCAATACTGTTTCGACCAAACAGGGTTCCCTGTGGCCCTCGCACCACTTCCACCCGCTCCACATTAGTCAGGCTCAGGACGCCACCAACCGAGCGTGAGATATAAATACCATCCTGATAGACACCCACGCCGGGGTCATTAACCAGTAAAAAATCCGACTGCCCCACACCGCGCATATAAATAGAAGAGGCATTACTACTGCCACTTATCGGGGCGCTGAAGTCCAATGAAAAATTGGGTGCCACCTCAGCGAGCCGCTCAATATCTGTAAGCCCTTGTGCTTCGATAGTTTTACTTTGAATCACAGTCACTGAAACTGGTGCTTGCTGTGGGTTTTCAGTCGTTTTTCGCGTAGTAATCAATATTTCATCGAGTTCTTCCCGTTGATCGTACGCTTCAGCAAATACAGAAGCCGAGAGACAAAAAAGTGCCAGGGGAAAGATCCTGTTTCTCAAGGGCATTAAAATACAAACCTTTTATTATAATTAGTTACGACATTGTCGAGGACACTGATCTGTCTGACTCTGTCCACGCCTGGGGCGGCTGGCTATTAGTGTTGGCTTTCAAAAAAATGGACGCAACTGAGCGCGAGGCTCGTAGATTATTCCGTCCATCTGTCGCGAGTTGTTAAATCGGGTTCTCCATGATTTCTTTCCGTAGCACTATCCCTGACAAGCAAAAAAGGCGTCCATCTCCTCGGAGATTTCCTCTTCCGTGTAATCATCTTGGCGCAGCGCCGTTTTAAACTGTTGCACTACCGCCCGACTTTTATTGCTCTGGCCAGCTTTACTGTACAGGTCTCGCAATAAACGGGCGCAATCCATGTCTCGCGGTTCGGCTCTGAAGGCGCTCTGCGAGACCTCAATGGCTCGCTCTATTTCATCCGAATCAATCAGTAGTTGCGCCAATTCACACGCTACCACGCTGAAACGCTTTGCGAGATGGCTCTGGTAATGGTAGACCCTGTCAGGGATCTCGATATATTGAAAGAAAGCACCATTCCACAGTTTGCCGGCTCGCTCAAAGGCTGTTTCTGACTGCCAGGGCTGACGATTGGATAAATGTTTGATTCCCTGATCGGCGTAGCGCTGAAACAACTGGGAATCCGCTATGCAGTGTTGCAAGCGGACCATTTGCTTGTCCGTGACGAGGTAGTCAGCAGCATTGCTTTTCTCATGGCCGGTGCCAGCTCGCAAAGCTTTGGTCAGGGTTTTTCGCAGTCGTGAAATAACCGTATCAACTCGATTTCGCGGATCACTGGCATCATCAGACCATAGGGCAGAATAAATTTCCGCGTAGCTAAGGCGGTGTTTAGGGCTACTCAATAACAGCGCTAACAACTGAAGCTGAATTGCCGTTAATTGTTCCTCATCAATGATCGTTTGGTCACCGATCGACACTGAGAACCCACCGAGGTCATGCAGTTGCAGAAGAGGGATCACCTCACCCTTTGCAGAGACGGTTAACCCTAGTCGGTCAGCCAGCAGTTTATGGGCGTAAGTGCTTTCCAGACCGTTCTCGATGGCCAGGATTAAAGCCGGGCGCATCAGCTCAGGCGTCCAGTTCCATAAAGTCAGGTACTCCTGAGAACGCATGATCGAAAGGCCTTCAGCCAGCATAGGTTGCCATATTGCTGCCGGTTTTCCCGTTTGCTGATTGAGCAGCGCATATAGCAACAATCCTGCTGCCATAAACTGGTAGTCATTTACGGCCCGTATATTGGGTAAGGCCAGGCCTAACAAGACTTCGACCTGAGCGTAATCTTTGCGCAATAAGGCTGCTGTGGCACAGGTGACTTGGTTCTGATAGGTATGAAACCTGCCTCCTACTAGAGCGCGCAATTCAATAGATTGCTGTGCAGCTGCCGCTGAGGCGTCAGGATCCTGCTCGATAGCTGACACGATCGTTGAGTATTGCAGCAATATACTGCGATATGGGGGCAACTGTCCGACTATCGGGAGTCCAAGACCCGTTTCAAGACTCCGCCTGACGGTTAACAGATCCCCCTCAGCCAAGGCGGTGAGGGCATCAAATAAACAAAGCCAGGGAGCCAAAAGGGTTTTTTCCGGCAACCCATCTGCGAACTGGCTGTTCGCCAACTGTTTTTCTCGCTCATAGCTGGCGTTATCAAGCGTAGATAAAGTGCAATGATTGAGACGTATCCCCCACATAAACACCTTGGTTTCAGCAGTAACATACGGGCTTCTAAACAATGGCGCCACACGCTCAAGCTCTTTAGCCACACCGGCATAATTCCCCACCATACCCTGAGCGAGCGCTCGCAGTGTATAGATCATGGCGCGCATGCTTTCCAGCTGCATCGCCTCCGCAATGACCAATGCCTGGTCACTGAAGTGAGCCACTTTTTCCATCGCCGAATGCACAAACAGAAAGCCGGCGCTGATGTTGTAAGCAGCCAAGCATTTAAGTGCAGAGGGCAACTGTTGCCCCACCTTCAGATACAACTGTTCAGCCCGTTCTGTATAGCATTTCATCTGAATAAAATCAGAGTCGAAAATGGTGTGATATTGAATCAGAGACGTTAATACGATCAACTCATCGAGCGAGTCATTGGCCAGTAGGTCCTTCGCCCTGAGCAGGTTTTTCAGTCCTCCGAGAGGGTCCGTATACACCCGGATCGAGCCATCAAAGAACCATAACCAGGGGTGATCATCCGACCAGGGTTGCGGAAATTCATCGAGCAGGTTGCGCAACAGGGTCAGTTGATTGGAAGCAACCAGGCTAAATCCCGTCTCACGTAATGAACCATACGCCTTATCGAATTCCCTGGCTTTCAGTCGATAGTGAAGCGCCTTTTCCGGTACGTCCTTTGCCTGATACCAGTCCGCGGCAATGCGGTAGACTTCATTCTGCTGCTCGGTTGTTAGCACTTCTTGGGCTAAAACACGTAAACAATCAATGAGCAGGTGGTGAATCCTCAGCTCATTATTGTTGGCAGACACAAAGGGACAATGTTCCAGTAGCTGCTGCAGGTTGAAAGCCGTATGGAGCTGCTGTGCCAAGTCGATGGGGATTTCATCCAGCAGTGCCAAGCGAGTGAACTGCTGGGTAATCTGGACCGGCCAGTGATCAATCAATTGGCTGTGAAAATATTGGTTAAGCTGGTCGCTGCTCGCTGCGCCGCCTTTGATCACAGGCAGAGACAATGCCGCTTGCTCATGATGGTGCAGCGAGGATTCAAGCAGTGCCAGACCCATCGGCCAACCATCTGTTTTCTCATCCAAAGAGGCCACCAGCTTGTTGGTGAGAGGAATGTCATACACACCCTCATAAAGCTCGCTGATCTCTTCCTTGGAAAAGGCCAACTCAGCTGAGCTGATCTGGAGCCATTGGTCGGCGGAGGCATCAACGCCCAGCGCCTCAAAAACGCACTTGCGCGAAGCCACCACGAAACGCGTGTTCTCAGGTGCGCAGCGAGTCAGCTCAGCGATGAAGCCAAGCACATTGGGAGCCGTGATGAGGTATAGATCATCAAACAGTAGCGATAAAGATTCGCCGTGGGCCGAAAAACTGGCAGCCAGCATCTGCGCAAAACGTGCATATTCGGTCGGTTTCACCGCCCCTTGGCTCAGCATCGCTCGTAATTCAGGTAGGTCAAAACCGGGGATCGTTGCACAGAGTTGAGTCAACCAGCGATCGATCAGGTGTACCAGATCGTTATCCACAGCGGATAAGGGTGTGATGCAACTGGAAGGCGTAGATTCGACTAATTGCCGGGCAAAGACTGACTTCCCATAGCCCGCTGGAGCCACCACCGCGATCAAGCCTGTATCAGAGCCGAGCCGCAACTCTTTTTTGGAAAGCAGCTGCTCCCGCCTAAGCCATGGCTGCTCTTTGCTTGACGAACCTGCTGTAGAAGAGCCTGACATCTAATCTCCTTCCCTAACCATGACCAATGTTCTTTAGTGTGGCACTGATATTTAGATTTGCTGCAAAGAAAGGGCTGATGACGGCAAATTTCCACCTATTTGTAGGTACTCCCCTTATAACCGCGGCGATGCTAATCACTACAGGTTTATGTGTCCAGCTGTTTTTTATCAGGCTTCTTTTTCAAACCGGGTAGTCGTGATGTCAATGCATCAAGGCCGCTAAAATACTGCTTATTAATTGCCCCTGACGATTCAGGTTGGTCTTATTAAAAATTTGCTTGAGATACGAGCGTAGGGTCGCCTCAGATTTATGCCGTAAAGCGGCAATTTCTTTTAAGCTCATTCCGGTGATCAAATCCTGGCAGAGCAAACCTTCGGCCGGCGTTAATGAAAAGTAATTCGCTATCAATGCCGCGCTGGGAAGCGTCCTCGTTTCTGGATCATATACGGTCGCCATGGCGCCGCCGCGCTGTTCACTGTCGCCCTCAATGGGCGTGACACATAGAATTAAACTGGGTTTTTCGCCACGCGGGATAAACATCGTACTGGAGCTAAAGACCTGCTGCCCCATACTCGTTCGGATGGTTTCCGTTACCTGCTCAAAAAACAGATTATGTTCTTTCTCCCGCTGAAACTTGAGGCGACCATCCTGCAGTTTTAGGCAGGATTCTTGCTCCAGCAGACGGCGTGCTGCGGTATTGGCATGCATGACGCCCGCTTGGTCGTTGAGAATAAAGCTTGCGTTTGGTATGGCATTCAAGACACCAGCCAGTGAGGTCGTTAGAACCTGTTGTTGGTTTGTCTGTTGGTATAGCTGCATGGCTTGGCGGATGAAAGGCACCAACCGGTTGAGTTTTTCTAACTCATGCTTTTGATAAGCTCCTTGAGCTACTGTGCGTTGTAGTACGAGCACCAAAGCGAGTTCATCGGTTGTATGTGCCACGAGAAAAGCTGCGTCCAGCATGTCATGGTCATCTTTAAAACGATCGTAGTCTTTCTGTGGGTTAAACGTCGGCAGTAGCGGTAGAACCGACTGAAAATTCCCCGGCGCTTGTGCAACCGCATGATTAGAGACCACATCATGCTCAATCATATTGTTCTCGTTGTACCAGTTCAACCAACCGTCCGGTAAGCCCGTGTGCCAAGCGTATTCTAAACGTAGTGGTTGCCGGGAAAGGCTTGCGACTATTGCTGAGCAGGCACCAATGGCGGTGCTCAGCTGCGCTAAAAATGGATGGAATCCTTCCTTGTCTGTCAATGAAGCATAGAGTGATTGAATAAGCTGGGATTCGTTGAAAAGCTCTGTAGGGGCTTGATTGTCTTGTGTCGAGGTAGAGTTCACGTTAGAAATTCGTCCATAAAATTAGTGATAGTCGAGTCTATTCTTGCGCCTGAAAATCGGTCATTCCTTTTGTCCTAATTACCCTCAAATGGTGGTAGAGGCGAAAAAACTGGAGTGCTTTAATCCTGCACCAGTTAACGGCGGTGACAGAAGAATGACAGAAGGGTGCGATATATTCCCTTCCCGATTTGGAGGCAGCAACGAATTACTGCTTCTGAGATCGCCCGAATTGTTTTTAGGATGCGTTACCACAGGGATGTGATTTTAGAGCCGTTGAGTTGTAACAACCAATAACAAGACATACTCCAGTATTGGTACTGGAGTTAAATACGACAAGGAAAAATTATGAAAAATTTATTTTGTAGCGTTGCTGTTTCTGCCGCTGTTGCGATGAGTGGTCAGGCTTTTGCTCACGATTCATCTCTTGAACATGCTCACAAAAAAGAGATTAAAAACAAGGCTATTGCAGTTGGCGGTGACTTAGGCCTGCCGGGTATCTATCTGTGGAATGTTACGGGAAATAATAACGAGTCCCCTAATTATCAAAATGCTAGCGGCCTCGTGTGTGGTCTTTACGTCATGAAGAAAAGCCATGCTCGTAAGGCTAAAACGATTGCTGCAGGCGAGCCTCTGACACTTGACTTCACTTACCAATACGATGAATCAAAAGTCATGCTGGCAGGTAAGATGACTGTTTCAAAACATAATGGTTCTGACTGGGATGCACCATTAGAGCTTAAAAAAGGCGACTTGGTAAACTTCCACGCTGGCGACAGAATTCTGTTCTCTACTAAGGGTTATGCCAAAGCTTACTACTGTGGTGTTTCCGGAAATCTTGGTTCTTAAAAATCTCCTCCAAGGAAAAAGTACGCCTGGATAAACAGGAATACTTCCACCACAGGGACGTGCCCCCCACTTTTTTCGAGCTGGTTTAATGAATAAGAAGCGCAGCTTCAAGCAATCATCAGCTCGAAATTCATAAGCAATATCATTATTAAAATTAGAGGCAAATTTTTAAATGGGAAATCGTGTATCTGTACTAACTGGTCGCCACGAAGCTCTTGGCGCAACGATGGCTGATTGGAACGACATGGGCGTAGCTTGGACTTATGCTACTGATCCAGACAAAGAAGCTGATGCTTGTCGTAACGCTGCTGCCCTGATCGATCTGTCGGGTCTGCGCCGCGAACACGTAAAAGGCCCAGACGCTGCTGCAGTTGTTGATTATTTGCTGCCACGTAACATGGAAATTATCTACCCAGGTAAATCCGGTTACTCTACTATTTTGACTGAAGAAGGCGGTGTTGCCGATGACGTGATCGTTTACCGTCTGGCTGATGACCACTTCCTGATTGCTACCGGTACTGGCGATTCTGATACGGCCATGAAAAAAGCAACTGCTGGTAAAGACGTGACAGTTGAAGAAGACGATAACCTGCACATTCTTGCTCTGCAGGGCCCAATCGCTCACGAAATCCTGGACGCTAACTCTCCAGACGATATCGCTGGTCTGAAATTCTTCCACCAAATGGAAACAACTGTTTTCGGCGTACCGGCTATTGTTTCTCGTACGGGTTTCACTGGCGAGCGTGGTTACGAAATTTTTGCTGCTGCTGATGTTGCGGGCGCTCTTTGGGACTCAATCCTGGAAGCGGGCAAAGACAAAGGCGTTATGCCGCTGTCTTTCGTAGGCTTGAACATGCTGCGTATCGAATCTGCTCTGCTGTTCCACCCATTCGACGTTTCTGAAAACGAATCTGCTTGGGAAGCTGGCCTGGGTTGGTCTGTTGGTAAAGAAAAAGGCAACTACATCGGTAAAGCGGCTAACGAAGCGCGCAAAGGCAACGAAACTAAGATCTTCTCTGGTATCGTTTGTGATGCAGACGTTGCTTGTGGTGAGCCAATTGCCGGCGGCGAGAAAATCTACGCTAACGGTGAAGAAGTGGGTTACGTTACAGCGGCTCTGTTCTCAACGCGTCTGAACAAGTCTGTTGCACTGTGCTACCTGAAGCCTGGCATTGAAGTTGGTGCTGCTGTTGAAGTTAAAGGTGCAATCGATTGCTCCGCAACTGTTTCAGCTCTGCCATTCTACGATCCAGAAAAACTGCGTCCCCGCGGTTAGGCTTAATTCTTCACGAATTAAACCAAAAGAAATAACGGAAAAGGGGCCTTTTGGCTCCTTTTTTGTAAACAGCGCCCGGGCAAAATTCAACAACCTCGAATACCAAGTTTAATGTTCAACCTGCTTCAGGAAAAATCGGGCAGTTAACTACGCTCAAACTTAAATATGAGTTGGATGGTTGCTGGCATTAGGGGCGAGGATGTCTGTTTTTGATTCGACGCAGCCGTTCATCGACTTTTTACTTGGGTTGTAAACCCTCGTTAACGCAGCACTCATCTTGAAGAAATTCGATTAAAGCATCTAGTTCAGCAAACTGAGGTACACAATAGAGTGTCCTTCCTTCTCTACGCTGAGTAACCAACCCTACCGAAACTAAGCGAGTAATATGGTGCGAGAGAGTGGAGCCGGGAACATCCAGTGCAGATTGGATTTCGCCAACAGGCACACCTTGTCGGCCGCCTTTCACTAAGTATCGAAATACCTCTAGACGGGTTTCATGCCCTAATTCAGCTAAGCGCTTAGCGGCGATTCCTACTTGCATAATGAAGCCTCTTAAATAAATATATTTCGATAATACTAGAAATATTTTGACGAAGCAAAACTCTTCTAATACTATATTTCCATAATATTAGAAATATGGAGATATATATGTCAGATGAAATATTCATAATGTTTAAAGATGCTTTGGGCATGTTTGCTTATTTAGGCGTGGAACTTACAGCGCTGTTTTTGGTTATTAGCTTTATTGTGGGCGTTATTCAGGAGTTTATGCCTGCACGGCGAATCCAAAGCATACTTAGTTCAAAGAGCGGAAAAGGGTATTTGTCTGCCGCCATACTCGGTGGCGTTACGCCATTTTGTAGTTGTTCTACTATCCCAATGCTGACGGGGCTGCTCAAAGCACGGGCAGGGTTTGGGCCAATAATTACTTTCCTTTTTACATCGCCTTTACTGAACCCGATCATTATCGGACTGTTTCTGGCGACCTTTGGTTTGGCGGTTACGTTGGCATATGCGTCTATAGCTCTAGTTGTTTCGGTGGGGGCGGGCTATTTATTAGAAAAAATGAATTTTGAAAAGTACGTACGCCCCGAAGTGTTTGGTGACCAACCTGTTGATGGCTGCTCTGGTAACGCAGGGGCACAAGAAGAGAAAATATCGCCTTGTGAACCCTTTGTCACTTGTGGAGAAAGCAGTGACTGTACTGAGCCTGAAGGCGTCGTAAATGTAAACTGTGACGGTTCAGCTTCAATAGAGACTGTAAGCAATAATCGTTGGGCTCGGATATGGAAAGAAACCTGGAGCCAGTTTACTAAGGTGCTGCCTTACCTTCTTGTAGGCATTGCTATTGGTGCATTTACCTACGGTTTCATACCGGCAGACTTGATAGCGCAGTATGCCGGTGCTGACAATCCATTCGCAATTCCATTAGCTGCAGTGATTGGTGTGCCGCTTTATCTTCGCGCAGAAGCTGTAATCCCTCTATCAGCAGCCTTGGCTGCAAAAGGAATGGGCATGGGCGCAATTATGGCGCTGATCATTGGTAGCGCGGGCGCTAGCCTGACAGAAGTTATCTTGCTGAAGTCGATGTTTAAAAGACCAATGATTATTGCTTTTTTGTTAGTCATTTTCGGAATGGCCATGCTTGCAGGCTTCCTATTTAACCTGTTCTTTTAAGAAAATCGATTAGGCTGTTTAGATGGTGCTAAACCGCCTTTTTATACTGAAGCTGAGTGTCCACTTATGGCTGTCAGCTCAAAATGGACGTTCTAACTAACCATTCTCCCCTCTAATTCGGTGGTCAAGTTCACTAAGCCTCAACAGGCTAGCAAACCGGTGGTGATTCGTGATTTATTTGGAGGCCAATTAAACGACGCGTTGAGGGATCGTTATTTGCACATAAGAATCGCTGTCAGCCTTGCCATTCTCAGCTCTAATGTCCGGCCATTCTCGTCTTAAGTGTCCATTCTCATCTCTAGTGTCTTATTCTCACCTCTAAGTATTCCTAACGACGACGAATAAACACAAAATAAACAGTGTCACAAATTTGACATTCGCGATTCCTGGTTTAAATTTAAGGTGGTCGACGCTACAATGCGTCAAAAATTTGAACTCACGCTCTAATAACAATAAGCCTCTTCCAAATGCGCAAAGAAATTAAAGTTCTGATTATTGATAATGATGATCAACGTCGTCATGACCTGCAGGTGGTTCATCACTTTTTGGGGCATGAAGCGGTGACGGCGACTTCTCTCGACTGGAAACCGCAGGCGACGGAGGGCTTTGAGCAGAGCAGTGAAGTGGTTGCTGTGTTGGTGGGTGGTGTTGAGGCTGATTTTGATTTACAGACGCTGCTGGCGGATTTGACTGCATGGGATGCCGGTTTACCGGTATTGCTAATGGGTGATCAGGTGCTGGATGAAGCGGCCGACGCGGCGTTAAGACGCATGGTGATCGGCAATATCGAATTGCCGCTTGGCTACAACCAGTTGCTGGATAGTATGCATCGCGCGCAACTTTATCGTGAGCAGTACGACAGGATGCGTGACCGTAATCAAAATCGTGAAATTGAGCTGTTTCGCAGTTTGGTGGGTAACAGCGGCCACATTCAGGCGGTGCGTCGCTTGATGATGCAGGTGGCGGATAAAGATGTCAGTGTCTTGATTACAGGCGAATCAGGCACAGGTAAAGAAGTGGTGGCTCGTAACCTGCACTATAACTCGGCGCGACGGCAGAAGCCTTTTGTCCCAGTGAACTGTGGTGCTATTCCTGCAGAGTTGCTGGAAAGCGAATTATTTGGACATGAGAAGGGTGCTTTTACCGGTGCTATCAACAGTCGTCCAGGTCGCTTTGAATTGGCCGATGGCGGTACGCTGTTCCTGGATGAGATTGGTGATATGCCGCTCAATATGCAGGTTAAGCTGCTGCGAGTGTTGCAGGAACGCGTTTACGAACGTGTCGGAGGCAGCAAGGAGCTGAAGGCTGATGTGCGTATTATTGCCGCCACCCATAAAGATCTTGATCAGATGATTATAGATACTAGCTTCCGCGAAGATTTGTATTATCGTTTGAACGTTTTTCCTATCGAGATGCCCGCACTGCGCGATCGTGTAGAAGATCTCCCCCTGTTGCTGAATGAACTCTTATATCGCATGGAAGCCGAAGGTCGCGGCGCTGTGAAATTTAACCATTCGGCGATTCAGTCGCTGTGCCAACACCATTGGGCCGGTAATGTTCGTGAGCTGGCTAATTTAGTTGAGCGCTTGGCGATTACTCACCCCGATTCGGTGATTGGTATTCATGATTTGCCGCATAAGTTCCAATACGGTATTGAAGAAGTAGAGCAGGAATTCCAGCAGTTGTTTCTCGATAGCTCTGAGCCTATTGCTGAGGTGCCTGCTGAAGCATCAGCCTCGGCGATGTTGCCGGATGAGGGGATCGATCTAAAGGAATATCTCAGTAATTTGGAGCGCGATTTGATTGCTCAAGCGTTGGACGAAACGGATTCCGTGGTGGCACGTGCAGCTGAAAAGTTACAGATACGGCGAACCACGCTGGTGGAAAAAATTCGTAAATACGGCTTGCAACGTTAAGCTGAGGAAGCAGAAAAATAGTCTAAAAAGCCCGTTTGGTTTTACCGGCGGGCTTTTTTTGTGCGTGTAATTTTTGTTTAAAACACTATATTTCTAACATGATGTTGGCTCATGTTTCTCTCAGTAATTACTGTCAAAAAACTGCCTTCTCGACATTTTGATGTAATTTTGTTTTTTTGTTTTTATTTTAACTTGTTGAAAATTATTGAATAAAAAGATAGTTGTCGTGTTTTTGTGTTTGTAGGCACAAACTTTGCAGAACTGTGTGTAGACAAAAATATCGTCATGAAGTCGTCAATTAGATGACGTGGGCGAAGGAGACTACAGCACAATGGCAACCTCAACAGCACAGCAAATAAAAGACCAGTCAGGACAAGTTCCCGCTGCGGCATTCTTACCTTTAAGAGCGCCTGCAAGCGAGGGTGTATTCTGGCCTGCTTCAAGCCAGAGCATGCATCAGGTTGAGAGTCACTCCAAACAGAATCAACGTCAGGCGGGCTTTGATAGCTTTAGTCTAACGACGCAGTGTCGCGCGCTGGAACAGCAGGTCAGGGATCTGACCGCTAAACTGGCTCACACAGAAGCGCGCCGTGAAACGGAAGTGGCCGCCCGAGAGCGTATCACGGGCCGTCTTGAAGGTTTACTGAGTGCGCTGCCGGTAGGTGTGGTGGTGTTGGACGTGCGTGGTCGGGTACAGGAATGCAATCCTGCTGCCATTGATCTGCTGGGAGAGCCGCTTGGGGGCGAATCCTGGCTGGAAGTTATTCAACGTGTGTTTGCACCGCGTTCGGATGATGGTCACGAGGTTTCTTTGAAAGATGGTCGCCGTGTCAGTATTGCTACCCGTTCGCTGGATGGTGAGCCGGGCCAGTTGATCGTATTAACCGATATGACCGAAACCCGCGCCCTGCAAGAGCGTTTGAGCCGTCACCAGCGTTTGTCTGCGCTGGGTAAAGTTTCCGCATCTTTAGCACATCAAATACGTACGCCATTATCTGCCGCCATGTTGTACGGCGA
>Ga0209292_1004663_pt1 | contig 14345 bp, 8 predicted proteins | sample GOMGulsemesocosm_2_FD_184634 | JGI IMG/M metagenome (GOLD analysis project Ga0209292, IMG submission 184634) | Methane-oxidizing microbial communities from mesocosms in the Gulf of Mexico - GOM9C Gulf of Mexico (SPAdes) (version 2) | ecosystem: Environmental > Aquatic > Marine > Cold seeps... | reverse complement strand
TATCAATAGCACCCACATCAGTAGCAATTTTCAATAAACCACCACTAGCAACAGTAAATTCTTTATTAATGGTTTCTGCTTGTAAGCCACTCGCTATTAGTAACAGTGCTATAGGGGCATATTTAAAGGTGTTTTTTGTGCTGAACATAGGGTATCTCCATATATTTTTATTAGAATTTTTGGTCATTACTAAATGAGATGCAACAATGGATAAAAAGGTTTAAATTTTATTTTAAACCTTCAAAATAATAGTCTAAATATCCAAGTTACTCATACCTAAGTGCTTTAATTGGATTTTTTCTTGCCACTTTAGCCGCATTACTACCAACAGTGCTCCACGCAATAATCAGCGACAACAAACCAACACCTAAACATATGGGTACCAACCAAATAGCACCTATACGGTAAGGAAATCCCTCTAACCAAGTTAACATCAAGTAAGCTGCAATGGGCCAAGCAATTACATTAGCCAGCACAACAGGCTTAGAAAATTGCCAAATGAGCAAAGCAACAATGTCTTTAACACTGGCTCCCATCACTTTTCTGACACCAATTTCTTTCGTTCGTCTCTCTACCGTAAAAGCAGACAAACCGTATAAACCTAAGCAAGCTATAACTATGGCGATTAATGAGAACACCAAGAACAACTGAGCTGTGGTTAATTCATCTTGATATTGCGCTGCCATCATCTCACTCAAAAATTGCAAGTTAATCGGTTGCATGTGTACATTATTATTCCAGACATTCTCAATGTTACTCATTAAATTAGGCATGTTATCAGTAGAGAACGATATATTGGCCACACGAAAACTTGCTGGGTTTAGCGTATATACCGAAGCTCTGACGCCAAACTTAATTGAGCGAAAATAAATGTCGGGGATAACACCAATGATGGTTAAGTGCTGTTTTCCGCGGATGTCACTTGCCAAAGTTTTACCTATTGCCTCTTGCGCACTACTAAAACCATACTTTTTCAAGGCTGAGTGATTAATAACTACACTTGATTGACCTATTTCATTTTCAGCCACTTGTTTGATGGTATCTGAGCCAAAATCCTCATTAAATAAACGCCCCGCAAGCGGTTTTACTTGATAGGCTTCGAAAAAACCATAGCCCATATTATGATAATTCACTAAAGTATCTTCATTAGCATTACCGTTGGCATGTGGCTCTAATAAATTGAAATAATTGTTATTTTCATTATCTTGCGATGGCGCTTCAGAAGAGAAAACGACACTGGTTATTTCAGGTAAGTTTAATAATTCTTGCTTTAAACTCGCTACGTTATCGCCTGCACTTTGAATATTGAGGACCAGTTTATTGTCACTTTCATATCCAACGGCCATATTATTAGAGAAAATGGTTTGTCCATACACCACTAAAGTTGATATTACTAAAATAATAGAGGTGGCGAATTGAAAGACTACCAGCACACTTCTAAATTTTGCTGAACTTTTCGACTCGACACTTTTACTCGACTTAAGAATTTGCCCAGGTAAAAAGCGTGACAAATACAAAGCGGGATAAATGCCCGCGCCAATACCAACACAAATAGCAAGCCCGATTAGCGTAAACAACAAGCTAGGTTCATCAAATAAATGTAAGCTTAACTCTTTACCTAACACTTCATTATATAAGGGCAGCACTAATTCAACAGCCACCAAAGCAAACAGTAATGACAGTAAAACTAAAGCAATAGCTTCGCCTAAAAATTGAATAGCGACTTGAGTTCTACTCGCACCTAATACTTTACGCATGGCGACTTCGCGCGCCCTTTTACTGGCTTTCGCCGTAGATAAGTTCATAAAATTAATACAAGCAATCAATAACACTAAAGCTGCGACAATAATGAAGGTGGTGATCATTTTATTATCACCCATAGGGGTTAAGTCACTACCATTACCCGCTTGGCTTTTAGCATGCAGATGTAAATCTGCCACTGGCATCACCCGTTGTTTAAGGAAGTCTGTGACTTTCTTTCCAGAGGATTTTTCGCCTAAAATATTAGCAAACATTTCCAGTAATGGGCTTTCATTGTTCATCCAAAAAGCAATGCGTTCTTGTAGTTGTTCAGGAGCAATTCCTGGATTTAATTTAAAATAAGTGTAAACATTCAAACTGGTCCAGGTGTGCAAAGTGCCATCATTTTCACCAAACAAAGCTGGCTGCAAATAAACGATCATATCAGTATTTAAATGGGTAGCATCAGGTAAATCTTTCATTACTCCCGTAATAGTAAGAGTGGTGGTATTGCCAGCAATACAACAAACGGTAAGCGTTTCTCCAACTACATCACTTTTATCAAAGAATTTGTAAGCTAACTCCTCGGTGATAACCAAGTCCATAGGTTTATTAAAAGATGACTCTTTCGAACCGTGAATAAAGGGCAAATCAAATAGATTAAAAAAGCTACTATCAACCATAGTAATCTGTTCAGGAAAAACATCACCATTTTGTCTTACAGTCATACCAAACTGAATAAATCGCACGCCAGTTTCTATTTCATTTTTAGCATAATCACGAATTGCTGGCATCATGCTGCCAGCTGAACGCACAGATTCAAAGGGCTCTTGGTTAGGCATTGTATAGGCCGTATGCATGCGTACTAGTTGATTATGGTCTTTAAGCCAAGTATCGAATCCTGATTCTTGACGAACAAATAACATAATTAAAATACAGCTCATCAGGCCAATGGCTAGGCCGAAGATGTTAATGACCGAAAAAATACCGTTTTTAATGATATTGCGCCAAGCGGTAATAAGGTAATTGCGAAACATAAATTTCTCCTAATTGGCGATTAAGCCATTTGCTCAACAACACGAACATTTTCTGCTACGACATGACCATCAAATAAGTTAATCGTTCGTCTAGCGTAGTCAGCATGCGCTGGGCTATGTGTCACCATCACAATCGTAGTGCCTTCGTCGTTCAGTGCTTGTAACATTTCCATCACTTCTTGGCCGTGCGCACTATCTAAGTTACCTGTAGGTTCATCGGCCAAAATCATTTTTTGATCGCCAACTACGGCTCTAGCTACGGCAACACGTTGCTGCTGTCCTCCAGATAACTGACTCGGCAAGTGTTTAGCGCGATGAGCAATACCAACTTTATCCATAACCCTTTCAACTTTAGCTTTGCGTTCAGCTGCTGGAATTTTGTGATAAATAAGTGCTAGCTCAATATTTTCAGCAACGGTTAACTCATCAATCAAATTAAAGTTTTGAAAGATAAAACCAATACTTTGTTTACGAATTACCGAGAGCTGTTTTTCTGAATAACCCGCAACATTTTCTCCATTAAAAATATAATCACCGCTTGTAGGTGAGTCCAACATACCTATGGTATTCAGCAAGGTTGATTTTCCACACCCCGAAGGCCCCATAATGGCAACAAACTCGCCTTGGACAATTTCTATATTTACGTTGTTCAGAGCTGATGTTTCTACATCTTCTGTTTGATATACGCGGGTTAAATTATGTAGCTTTAGCATGTTAAGTTCCTTTGCTCTTAATGAGCCTTTTAATGTTCTGTTCGATTATGTGTTTTTATCTATTTTCAATATCTGTTTCGATATATAAGTAGTTAATGATTAGTTTTCTTGATAACTAACCACCATTAATTAAAGTTCAGTCTTTGCATATCTTGGTAGCTGCTATAAGGGCTAGTGACAACTTGTTCACCTAACTCAAGTCCCTCAATAACTTCAATAAATTGATGATTTCGTCGTCCTAGACGGACATTACGCTTCACTGCTTCCGTGCCATTAGGATTAACAACAAACATCCACTTACCGCCGGTATCTTGAAAAAATGCACCATTGGGGATCAGCATTGCTTCACTGGCATCGCCCAGTGTCAGCTTAATTTGAATAGTTTGTCCCCGGCGAATACCTTTAGGCTGTTCACCGATAAATTTAAAATCCACTTCAAATTGACCGTTTTGTACTTGGGGGTATACTTTGGCAATAACTAAAGAATAATTTTGATAACTTGCCGTTTGGCCTATATCGACGCGACCTAGATAAAATTCATCGATGAAGGCCGTCAATTTATAATCGTTTGGGGTATCTATTTGACCGAGTCGTTCACCGCGAGCAATGCTCTGACCTACTTCGACATTAAAACCTGATAAAGTACCCGCGACAGGCGCTTTAACATTCATGTTATCTAAGTTTTGACGAGAAATAGCTAAGTTACTTTCCAAACGACTACTGGTATCTTTTAAAAAGGCTAATTGCTCACCTTGCATACGAGCATCTGACTGCTGACTTTCAAGCGTTAACGCCAGACGATCTTTATACCAGGTTAAGGTATCTTCGCTATCTTCTAGTTTTGTCTTGTTAATGGCGCCCGTTTCTATAAGCGATTGACCACGATTAACTTGGCGAGTTAACAACTTAATTTGGTGCTTGATATCGACGATATTACGCTTATGTTGCAAGCGGTTTTGCTCTAAATTCAATTCAATTGAACGCATATTATTTAACTGCTCTGCGACACGGGTTTCATTACCTAAAACGCTGAGTTGCAGTGAGGCATTGGACAGTTCTACGATAAGATTTCCAGCGATTAAATTAGCGCCATCTTCCACAAGGATTTTCTCTACCCGCCCGCCCTCAATAGCATCTAAATACACTGTTTTTGCAGGAGTAACTCTGCCGCGAATAGGAATAAAATCTTCAAAAATACCCGAGGTCACTTTTGAAACCACTATTCGGCTATTGTCTACTGATAATACTTTACCGGTACTTTTGCTTGCGATCATATAGACCGCAAAAACAACGATTATGATTATCAATGCAAAGCTTAGCCATTTCTTTATAGGGCTAACCTTTGTGCTAACTTTACGGTCCATGCCTGAGCCCGAAACGGTCTTAGCTACAGAAGTCAGCGGTGCGGTGCTTTTTGTCATATTAACCTTTGTCATCATAAGTTTTGTCGTAATAAACGTTTATAAAGGAGTTGGCCTAGGCCAAACATAAATATACTTATATTTTATCTTTCTTTAACAATCCAATAATCGTTCCAACTCTTAGCCCTTTGTTTTTAATCGACTTTATTTAAATGATTAAAATAACCATTAATAAAACTGTGCGTTAATGAACACTTTGGTGTACGTTAATGAACACTTTAGGTGTAAGAAGCTCTTAAGTGTTTTTAACAAAACACCTGAAAACAACTTAAGTTATCCCACTGAATTTATATAATAAAAGGGCACTAAGCGTGAAAAAAGAAGGGAAAATTCTCATTGTTGATGACGATGAAGATATTTTAACTGCGGGAAAACTGCTGCTAAAGCGACATTTTTCGCAGGTCAGCACCTGCAATGTGCCTGAACATATTCCTCGGTTTATTACGGATCAGCACTTTGATGCCATTATTTTAGATATGAACTTTGGCCCAGGCGAAAGTTCAGGCGCACAAGGTTTTTATTGGTTGAATAAAATTTTAGAAATTAAACCAGCAAGCGTCATTATCATGATCACCGCCCATGGTGGCGTCAATGTTGCGGTTGAAGCAATGAAATTAGGTGCCACCGACTATATTGCTAAACCTTGGCAAAATGAAAAAGTTATCGCGACTGTATCAACTGCAGTATTGCTGGGCCGAAGCCGCAGTGAAGCGCAAACATTACGTGAGACCAATAAAGTATTAGTGCAAGCGAGCAACTCGGCAAGTCAGCAACATATGCTCGGGCAATCTCAAGCCATGCAGCAAATACAATCGTTAATCGCCCGTTCTGCCCCTACAGAAGCGAATGTAATGATATTAGGTGAGAATGGCACAGGTAAAGAACTGGTTGCCCGAGAAATACATCAGCAGAGTACACGTGCCCATCAGGTCTTTATGTCTGTTGATTTAGGTGCAATTAGCGAATCTTTATTTGAAAGTGAATTATTTGGTCATAAAAAAGGGGCTTTTACAGGCGCGCAACACGACAGAGTGGGTCGTCTACAAGCCGCAGATGGTGGCACATTATTTTTAGATGAACTTGGTAACTTACCTCTGCATTTGCAAGCAAAATTACTTACCGTATTAGAACAACGAGAAGTAACTCCTCTTGGCGAAAATAAGGCCAAAGCGTTTAATGTTAGAGTCGTGTCCGCCACTAATTTGTCCAAAGAAAACCTAAAAGATGAACGTAACTTTCGGCAAGATTTATTATTTAGACTTAATACTGTTGAAATTAAATTACCGCCGTTGCGTGAACGTAGCGATGACATTGCACTACTCGCTCAGCATTATGTCGACTTTTATGCTAAAAAATATCAACAACAAGGTAAGAGTGCAAAACAGCTCAGCAACGATGCATTAAAGGCAATATCCTCCTATGCTTGGCCAGGCAACATTAGAGAACTTCGCCACGCGATAGAGCGTGCGATGATTTTAAGTCAATCTGAAATGATCACACCCGCTGATTTACAGCTTGATGAACCTAGCCCAATGAGCACTCATTCACCGATATCATCAGGCCTACACGTAACTACAGAGCCGCTAGCGAGTCAAAATGCTGAGATGGCGCTACTCAATGATCTCAATCTAGAACAAATAGAGAAAAATGCTATCGCTTTAGCACTGAAAAAACACCGTTTTAATATTAGTCACACCGCCAAAGAACTTGGTCTAACACGCGCAGCACTTTACCGCAGGATGGAAAAACATGGACTTTAAAAGATTTTCACTATTAATAGCCACACGGACTATTCTAGCCATGCTAACGCTGATTTTTCTTACACAAGCGTTTATGCGTGAGGGTTATCACGCGACGATAATCCTGCTTTCTATCATAGTAATCATCCAATTTTTTGAAATAATGCGTTTTATTGCAAAAACTAATGCTGAGTTAGTGCGATTTTTTGCTGCCGTTCGCCATGCCGACTTTTCACAGCGCTTTGAGCTAAAAGCCCTCGGCACTGGTTTTGACGAATTGGGGTCAACGTTTACTGATATTTTAACAGGTATTCAGAAGGTACGTTCAAACCAAGAAGCAGAGTTGCATCATATAAAAGCTATTATTGAACATGTACCTGTACCGTTATTAAGTATTGACCATCATGGGAAAATTACTTTATGGAATAATAGTGTCAGGCGTTTATTCGGCAGCAATGCAGTCACTCATATAGATGACATGGCGCAGTTTAATGAAAATTTTCCCAAGAAATTACAAAGTATTTTAGCGGGTGAGCGTACGTTAATGAATATCATCATTGATGACATGGAGCATAAGCTCATTATCTCAGCGACTGAAATTAAGACCGCAACACAACACGAAACCTTGCTTAGTATGCAAGACATTCAAAGTGAACTCGCTCGTGCTCAACTGCAAGCTTGGCAAGACTTAGTCAGTGTATTAACTCATGAGATAATGAACAGCATAACCCCCGTAGCATCACTGGCTAAAACGGCAGTCGATTTAGTACAAGATGTACAAGAAAAAACACAAAATTTGCCCGCGATAACAGATGAAATAACTGAAGAGTTAGACGATGTTCTAGGGGCAGTAAAAACTGTGGCAAGACGTAGTGACGGTTTAATGCAGTTTGTCACTAGCTACCGCCAGTTAACACGTCTGCCTTCACCCAATAAAAAAACTCTCCCGATAGAAAACTTGTTCTCCCATGTAACAACGCTGGCAAAGCAAAATTGGCAAGCAAATGACATCGACTTAACTTACCGTATTACTCCTCAGGCATTAGATATTCATGTTGATACCGATATGGTAGAGCAAATATTACTAAATTTACTGTTAAACGCAGCACAAGCGCTGACGCAAAGTGTTACTCAAGTCACTAAGCCAACAATAAAATTACATGCTTTTTTAAATATACGTGGCCATGTCGTCATTGAAGTCGCTGATAATGGTAAAGGCATTGAAGATGAGAATATATCGCAAATTTTCGTCCCCTTTTTTACCACCAAAAAAGATGGCTCTGGTGTCGGCCTAGCGTTAACAAGGCAAGTGATGCTTGCACATAATGGTAAAGTTACGGTACGTAATAATAATGACGGCGGGGCAACATTCAGTTTAACCTTTTAGACATTGAAACGTTAAGCTTGAGAATTGTAAGGGACCTACCACTATGAATAGGTATAGAGCTAACAATGAACTTTAAAAGAATAGTTTTTCCGCTGAATAACCAACTATTTTACCTAGTTGTTTCAGCCCCAAGCTTAGTACAAATAGTTAAAATTTATTCTCTTGGCCCTTCAATACTCCGTTGAAAAAGATGTTGTTTACTAGTCGGTTTGGCGCAGTAAAGTTTAGCGGGTCGATTACTTCCTATTCTCATATCCCCTGTTTCAGCGATAATATCGGCAGCCAGCAAACGCCTTCGAAATGACTTTTTTTCGATTGTATAGCCAAGGATAAGTTCAAAGGTTTTCTGTAATTCGGATAAGGTAAATATTTCAGGTAATAAGTTAATAGGCAAAGACGTGTATTGCACTTTATTTTTAAGTCTTTGGTAGCTTTCCTCCAAAATAGCATTATGGTCAAAGGCAAGCTGATAATTATTTTGAATTTCTTCAATAGGTAACCAAACGACTTCTTCGCTACTTTCATCAGAAGTTAACGTTATATTTTTGTTTGAAATAAGTGCCATATAGGCAATCGTTACCGACCATCCTCTAGGATCACGACTGGCACTGCCATAAGTCGAGACTTGCTCTAAATGAGAAATTTCGACACCTGTTTTTTCTTTTAATTTACGACTAACCGTATCGTTAAGTGTGTCATCGGCTTTTAAATTAATAAAACCACCGGGTAATGCCCACTCACCTTTTGCAGGGAATTGTGCACGCTTTACTAGCAATATTTTTAATGTGTCATCTTCAATGGTGAAAATGGTCATATCTACACTTGTCAGTGGGATATCAAATTCATGGATATCGTAATTTTCTAAAAAATTTAGCTCAGTTTCTGGCTTGTTCATAAAACACTCTATTGACTTAGTGTCCCTGTGACTTTATCATAGGGTCTTTAAGACACTAAGTTAGTGTCTCTAAGACATAATAACAGAGAAGAACTATGATTTCGAACAAAATGAACAGTGACAGAAGAACAATGTTGCCTTTATTATGGATATTTTATGTACTCAATATTCTTTATGCCGATGTGCTAAACAATATGGGGAGTTTGGCAACCATAGGCTCAAGCCCCATTACCAACGAATTGATTGAAACATTGCTCACGCCTGAAATGTTATTGATTGCTGCGTTTATTTTAGAAGCTGCCATGATAATGATTATTCTGTCGCGAGTATTACCTTATAGAATTAACCGCATACTGAATATCACTGTAGCTGCTTTAGAAACGTTAACTGTCGTTGCCTCTTTGTTTGTCGGTGAATCAACCATCTACTATCGATTTTTTGCCAGTGTTGAAACGATAACGTCGATATTTATTATTTGGTATGCATGGCGATGGACTGAATCTGCAGTAAGCAAAACTTCTGATCCAAGCAGTATTTAGTGTTTATACTAAATTGAAGCTAACAGTAATACTTGCTCAGTTTTAGAAATATATAATTCATAGGGTCATTTAATGAAAGCTGTGGTATACAACGAATACGGTTTATCTGAGGTATTAACACTTCAACAAGTTAATCAGCCAGTGCCTAAAGATAATGAGGTATTAATAAAAGTACACGCTGTTTCCATTAATGATTGGGATTGGGGCTTACTCAGAGGTAAGCCTTTTATTAATCGTATGATGGCAGGCATTGTAAAGCCCAGTAAGAATAAAATTCTAGGCTCTGATATCGCAGGAACAATTGTTGCTATTGGCAGCAAAGTTTCACTATTTAAGCCGGGTGATGAAGTATTTGGCGATCTCTCAGCCGCTGGTTTTGGTGGTTTTGCTGAGTATGTTTGCGCTCCTTACCAAACATTAACTTTAAAACCCCAAGAGATGTCGTTTGAACAAGCGGCGGCAATTCCACAAGCAGCAGTTTTGGCTTTACAAGCGGTACAAGATAAGCGCCCGCAACAAGCAGCTTCGAAAGTATTAATAAATGGTGCTGGAGGCGGTTCAGGTAGTTTTGCAATACAAATAGCAAAATCCTTTGGTGATGAAATTACCGCGGTTGATAGCCAAAGTAAGTTTGAATTGATGAAAAACTTGGGCGCAGATCATGTTATTGATTATCAAGAAGAGGACTTTACACGCAATGGTAAAACCTACGATTTGATCATTGATATGATGGGCTATCATTCTATTTTCGATTATAAGCGATCATTAAATAAAAATGGGAGGTATGTCATGGTGGGAGGTTGTTCTTCGCTTATTTTTCAAACCTTGTTTATAGGCAGTCTGCTTTCACTATTTACAGCTAAAAACTTAGCAATATTACCTCATCAACCTAACAAGAATATGGCTCATTTACTGGCTCTTTTTAAAGCAGAGCAAATGAAAGTTAATATTGATAAATGCTTCCCATTATCTGAGCTACAGCAGGCAATGAAATATTTTGGTGACCGTAAAAGTAGAGGGAAAGTAATTGTCACTATATAGAACTTTACATCTATTTTTTAATGACTTAAATGTAACAACGACATAAATTGTAACACTTATGTCGTTGTTTGATTGTCATCAAACAACGAAAATGCCTTAGATAACCTGAAGTTAATTCAATAAGAACTCCCCTACTACACGCCTATCTATACAGTAATGTAGTCATTTTTTAGGAATGCTAAAATTCGTGTTTATGCTCTCTGATATTAAAAGTTATTACTTATCTGCGTTATTTCTTACTGTCATTAACCTTTATTATTCTCCTGTTCAAGCAGCAGACTTTGTCGATGCTGGACCACCTGTTATTAATATTGAAAAAATTGGCAAAAATAAATTAAACAGCGTTACTCTTATAATGCAGGACAATCTTGGATTTATTTGGCTGGTTAAAAAAGACGGCCTCTTTCGTTATGACAGTAAAGAATTAAAGCAATTTCCCGGACATGAACAATTTTCCATGGATAAAGTTTCAGCCATGGTTGAAGGTCGACCGGGTCATATATGGATAGCCACACGAACTAGCGGCCTTGTGCACTTTAATACCTATACCGCCGAATTAACTTTTCATAATCTAGAAAAAACCTTCGAAGTTACAGCGCCCACGGATGAAGTTGACCAATTAACATACCAAAACAATACTTTATACTTGGCGATTAAAAATCAGCTATTGCTGGTTGATGAACAGAGCTTAATTGTTAAAAAACGATCAGTGTTACCCATTACTGACAGTGACTTTGTCATCAGCATAATGGTTAGTTCTACCGGAGATATTTGGTTTTCTAGTCTAGATAGTAATGGCGTTTTTCTGTTAAAAGATAATGAAACACATCATTATCAACATACTGCAGGTGATGCGACAACTATTGGCAGCAAGTTTATTCCGACTGTCTTTGAGGATAGCAAGGGCAGGATGTGGTTTGGCACGATAAAAGGTTTGTCTCTATATCTTCCAGAAAGTGAATCTTTTTTGAATCTTCAACCAATTGATATGTCATTGGAGGAAAATAAAGGTCTAGGCGCCTATGCCAATGTACTGACTAGCATAGTTGAAGATCCACAAGGTGCCTTATGGTTAGGGCTATTTCATAGTGGTTTATTTAAGTTTGATCCAGAGTCCGAGGTCTTCGAACACTTTCCTCGAAGACAAGGTGTTAATTCAACGGTATTAGATAACTCTATTGACGGTGGGCTCTTCTTTGATAATCAAAAAACCTTATGGGTACTCAACCGAAAAGGTATTAGCCAACTAGATAAAAACAACAGAAATTTTAACCAATGGGTTAATGTTGATCCCAATACCAATAATGACTGCACACCTTTTAATATTCATGAATCCAACAACAACAACAACAACAACAACAACAACATCTATTTTGACTGCTTCAACACATTAAACAAAATTGAAGGTGATCAGGTCACTGAACTACTAAAGATAAAAGATAAAATACGCACCAGCACCCGCACTAGTGACAACTTAGTATGGTTGGGAACTATGGGTGGAGGGGTCTACAGACATAACTTGCAAACTAATGAAACAAAGCAATACCTCTTTGGCAGTGTTGATGCCACCCATGTTAATAGCGTCAAACAGTTACGGCCTGATGTGAACAACATATTGTACGGCATTACTAATGATCACCCCGTAGAAAAAGGTTCCGGCATAATACGTTACGACGCTGCATCAGACAGTTTCATGCAATTTTCTGCCGGAATAGAATTGATCGATTTTGTCGATATAAACACGAACAAAATGTTGTTGATCACTTCATATACCCATTACGAAAAAGCACTGTATTGGTTCGATAAAAATAATCAGCAAATCAAACCGTTGCCAATAGCCACAGGAGAAATCTTTGCTGCATTAAAATGGCACGACACAATATGGCTCAGTACCCAAAAATTAGGCTTGATAACCTTAGACCCTAATACCGGAAAAATTCAGCAATTCGATACTAAAATACTGAAAACCATAAACGGTTTCTATTTAGACAGTGCTAGCCAAGAATTATATTTATCGACGGCCGCACACCTTTTCCGAATCGATGAAATAGCAGCATCAAGCATAAAAACACTTTGTATTACTTGTAGTTTAAATATCGACTATCAAGGCATAAACCATCTGGGTGCCGGACAATTTGTCTCAAGTAATAGTACTTTATTAACTGGCGGTAAATTCTTCATCAGCGCTAAAAATACGCTGCTTGGTATCAAGCTACCAAGTAAAAGCTCAGCTGAAAAGACTAAACGTTTGCACTTAACGGGCTTTAAAGTACTCAACAAGCAGGTTTATCCTGACAAAAATGCTGCTGATGCTCTATTAAAAAAATCGATTGAATACACCAAGCAACTAACAATTCCCCCTGGTGTTAACCTGTTTTCATTTAATTTTACTCAGATCGATTTTCTCAATAATAGACAGGCAAGTTACCGTTATAAATTAGAAGGCCTTAACAAAAACTGGTTAGAGACCGACTCGGAAATTGCCGAAGCTGTCTATTCACTACTAGCTCCCGGCGACTATATATTTAAGGCCATTGCCAGAGACTCGCTTGGAGCTTGGCATGAAGACCAAGGCGCTATATCACTCAATATTACCGTGCTACCACATTGGTGGCAGACTTGGTGGGCATACAGCCTTTACTTATTGATAATTGTGAGCGTTATTTTTTCTATTTTTTGGTTATATTCACGAAAGAAAATAGCCGAAAATGCAAAAAACAGTGCGTTAGAACTAGCTCAAAGTAAAGAAAAACTCTTTGCTAATATATCCCATGAATTCAGAACACCATTAACGCTTATTTTAGGCCCCGTCAGAGTAATAAAAGCAAGTAATAATGATGACGGTACCCAACATAATGCAAGCATGATTGAACGTAATGCGTTGCGCTTATTATCTATGGTTGACCAACTATTGCAGTTAGCCCAATTAAAGAATTCAAGTAAAACGATTTTAGCAACACAGAATGTTTCAAGCATGTGCAATTTTATATTGCAAACCTTTGATGTTATTGCGTTAGAAAAGCAAATCACCCTGAAATTGACAGGCACTATTGATGATTCGTGGAGGGTATCAGTAGAGCAGAATACAATAGAAACAATCCTCTATAACTTGTTAAGCAACGCGGTTAAATTTACCCAGGAAGGTGGCAGTATATCCCTTGAAGTTACCGAGCAAGAGCAATGGCTAAAATTTGCAGTCACTGACAGTGGTTACGGTATTGCCGAGCACGATCAGGAAAAAATATTTGACCGTTTTACTCGACTTGAAAATAATAGTTATATTCCTGGCGCCGGCATAGGGCTGGCATTAGTTAAAGAATTAGTAGAAACCTTCGGCGGAACAATAAGTGTAGAAAGTCAGTTAAATGAAGGTTCTCGCTTTATTTTCACTTTACCAAAAGCAAAGTCGGGGATTGCAGATCCTTCCATTGAGTATGTATCTACCCATAGTATTCAGCAGAAACAACAATTCATTAAAGAGCAATTAAGCTCAATTTCTGCTCCGAATGAAAACATCTACGGCCAAGACAAACATGCTGTAAATATTGCGATGAGCGATTCTGATGCGAGTAGCAATGATGATTCGAAACCTAGTGTACTGATTGTTGATGATAATCAAGAAATGAGGGCGTTTATCAAAATTAATCTGGCTGATAATTATTTGATAATAGAGGCGGAAAATGGTCAACAGGCATTAGTTCAAGCGTTAACGTATAGCCCTGATATCATTATTTCTGATGTGATGATGCCTATAATGGATGGCTTTGAATTACTCACATCAGTACGCAATGAAGCAGCAATAAGTCATATTCCTGTCATCTTATTAACAGCTA
>Ga0209292_1004660_pt1 | contig 14347 bp, 11 predicted proteins | sample GOMGulsemesocosm_2_FD_184634 | JGI IMG/M metagenome (GOLD analysis project Ga0209292, IMG submission 184634) | Methane-oxidizing microbial communities from mesocosms in the Gulf of Mexico - GOM9C Gulf of Mexico (SPAdes) (version 2) | ecosystem: Environmental > Aquatic > Marine > Cold seeps... | reverse complement strand
AGCTCGGCAGAACTCCGATTAAGTGGTACAACCAGTTCAGCTACGACGACTATGACGCGGATCAACTCATCTACGTCTACGATCGCGTGAAGTTTGAAAGCGGTTTAATAATGAACTTATAAAGGCATACATAAAAACGGCGCCTAGGGCGCCGTTTTATGTTCAGGATGAACGGTATGCCGCGAGTGCAGGGATGCACTAGAGCGGTATATGTACAGGAAGTATGGTCGTTTAATACTCCTGAAAAAAACGACATTCACAGCATCCATGTTGCTTGTATGTCGCGGTGCCAGAGATGACAAAGAGCAACCATTTTCAGCCTGAACGGTAGCCCCGAGTACTAGCCAGCAAAAATAGCCATCTGCTCTTGGTAGTCTTTTTCGATAGCCTCATCCAGTGTCGTCAACAATCCTGCGCGCAGCTTGAGTTTTGTCGCCTTGTGCGCGTCCAATACCAAGCCAGCCAGTCGCTGAGCCTCAGCTTTAGCCGACGCCATTAACTCTTCAGCCGGGACTATCTTATCGAGGAAGCCACCGACAACCGCGTCGGCCGGTTCAAACATTTCAGCATTATTAACCGCTCGCTGGAAAAAGGCCGGCGTTAATCGCGCGCGCGGCAACTCAATACCGAAGTGGTGCATGGTCATACCGATTTGTACTTCGTTCAAACCCAACTGGAAGGGACCATCGACACCTATGCGATAATCACAGGCCATCAGGGTAAAGCAGCCCTGGGCTATTGAGTGACCGGTGCAGACGCCTACCACCGGGGTTGGGAAAGCCAGCAATCGACGGCACAGTTTCGAGCCAGCTTGAACCATGCCCACGCCTGCCAGCGGGTCTCTTTGAAACACCTTGAGATCAAAACCGGCGGAAAAAATGCCCGGCTGCCCCACCAGCATTACCACCGCATTATCTTTTTCAGCCTGATCGAGCGCACCATTAATGGCCGCTATATGATCCGGTGACATGGCGTTCACCTTGCCGTTTTGCATGGTAATGGTGGCGACGCTCTTATCGCTGGAGGCGTCTAGCTGGTATGTCACGAGTTCTGTCATGGCTACGTCTCTAATCTGTATAAAGCTGCTCAGCAGCGGGGAGATAAAGTATCGTGATTATTGGCTAAAGCGCGGCTCGCCACACTAGCCATTCCGACCGAGATACTGCTCAGACCAACCAACCACACTACCGCTAAAAACTAACGTATAGCCAAGGACGCCAGGTCTTCCGCGGCATCCTTAATCGCCGTAACGTTGCGGCTAATTTCTTCAGTGGCAGCACTCTGCTCTTCAACCGCCGTTGCCACCTGAATTAAATTACCGCTGACACCATCAATCATGTTGGTAACGCTGACCATCGACTCCAGCGCACTGGCACTTTTGCCCACCGTTACGCCGGTTCTTTCCACGCCGCGATCAACCACCGTAACAGCCGTCTTCACCTTGCCCTGTAGGGTACTGATCAGATCGTTTATTTCCTCGGTTGAGTTGCGCGTCTTCGAAGCCAAGCTCCTCACCTCGTCGGCAACCACGGCAAATCCTCTGCCCTGCTCCCCAGCTCTGGCCGCCTCAATGGCCGCGTTCAGCGCCAGTAAGTTAGTCTGTTCGGCAATCATATTAATAACATCAACAATGCTATTAATATTATCGGTACTCTGTGCCACCTCGCTGATGGTGGAACTGGCTTCCGACATTTCACCGGCCAAGGCTTCCACCTCTTTAACCGCTTCAGACAAGGTCTGCTGAGTCTCCTTGATCGACTCTAACGCATCACTGGAGTTGCTGGCAGAGTTCGAGGCCAGCTCGGCCACTTCGTTCGATGTGGCGGTCATTTCATGGATAGAAACCGCCACCCGCTCCATCTCGGCGTTTTGAATATCGGTACTGCGCTGAATTTTATTCGACCACTCATTCAACTCACCCTCGACCTGCTGGCGTCGCTCGGAGACAAAATTAATTGCCTCAGCCACTTCATCCTGCTGGCTGCGCTTTTCCATCCGCATACTGTAATCACCTGCGGCTATGGCCGAACAGGCACGGCTGATTTGATGATAGGAATGAATGACCTTGTCGAAACTGGTGATCATTGCACCAATCTCATCTCTGGGGCCACCACTGCCACCCGAGTTTTCGGACAGGTCGCCAATGGCGACCCGCTCAGCTATGCGCATCGCGGCTTCCACACGCTTGCTGATCGAACTGGCAAACCACCAAGAAAGGGCCACAACCACAAGCATGCCCAGCACTACCATGATAATGGTTTGGCGCAACTGCTGACGAAGAGGGCCCAGCACCTGAGCCTCAGACTCTCGCAATATGAGTAACCACTCACCCGTCGCTATCGGCGAACTGGCAAAGTAAAAGGAACCCTTGTCGACGGGATCAGAGGTCAACTGGAAGTGATTACTGGTATTGTTCCTATAAAAATTACCAAATACTTTAGCGTAGGCCGTATCGCGAATATTTTGAGTAACCAGCGTTTCACTGCTCGCGGTAGCCGCAATAAAGTTGCCCTGTCGGCTGACAAGAAATAAATCCCGCCCCGTCTGTTGTTTGATACCCAACAGTATGTCCTGAATATCGAGCAAGGCTCGATCAACACCGCCAATACCGCTAAAGCGACCATCGCGCACGATAGGGTAGGCTTGCTCCACGATCATCTTGCCTTCATAGATATACGGCTCAGTGACCATCGCCTTAGCCTTCCCCGACGTCTGCATTAAACGCCTTGTGCCGTCGTAATAGAGGCTTCTCTCCATATCCACAAGTGGAGCCACGGCCATACTGCTGCCATCGCGATACCAATAGGGCAAAAAACGCCCCTGTGCATCGGCTACAGACCCGGCATAGGGGGCGGCACTGTATTGCGTATCCTGGTTATCAGCGTTCTCATCGTAGCCAAAGTAGGCGCCGGTAAACTGGGGGAATTCCTTCAGGATTCGCTTGGCAAAATTACTGGATGCCTCGCGATTACCGAATAACCCCTCCTCCTGTGACAAGGCCATGATCTTCGCCGCAACCACTGCATTGCCGTTGCGCCGTTCAATCTCCAGCGCAATCTTCTCAACCACTTGTTTGAGTGAAGCCTCGGCCCGCTCACGGGCGGAGGCATTAAGGTTCATAAAGGCCAGCGAAATAATCAACGAGATGATCACAATCGTCGGCAGAATCAAGGTGACTAGGATTCGCCCTTTAAGACTCTGCAAAAAGTGAATTTTACTGTCCGTCATGCGATCTCCAAAAGTAGCTTACTAAGACGGGTACCATTCGGCACACTATCGAGTAACTATAGGAGCATTTCTGCAACATCACAGATGTATTGATTGGCTGGATCAAACGGTAATAACGGCAGGAACCGAGCTAAATCGGAGTACTGGAAACAAAAATGCGCCCACAGGGGGCGCATTTAAAATATGGGGGTTACAACTCCGCAATGACCCTGAGCGGTCAACGAAAATGTAGGCCCGCCAAACTTACGGGGTCACCACATTAAAATTGGCCACCGCCCCTTCGAACATGGACAAAAAACCTAACAGCGACAAAATACTGCCCTCCACCTTTAAGTTGTCCGAGAACAAGGTGTCTTTAATACCCGCCTCGCCTATCATCATATTCAAGAACAACTCTCGCGTCAGTGTCAAACTGGCATCCGCGGCTGGGTCTGGTGCACTGAGGCGATGGTGTAATACCGAGTTAGACAAGCTGAGAACAAATTGTTCATCACTGTCCGTCATGTGCACATTCAACACGTACTGTTCGCCCTCGGCCTTATCGGCGTCGAGGCGAGCGGCCATTGAAGCGAAGAACATCGACGTCTCAACCTCTAACAGCATGCCTGCCGAGTCACTCAAATCCATACCCTTTTGCGGCGCACCGTGGCGCAGCTCATAAGCCGCCGACAAATACACATCGCGCCATGGACCAGATTCAGCCTGATAGGCCAACTGGTCATAGGCCTTTGCCAATAACCCCCGCGCCTGCGCGTTGTCTGGCTCTGCGAACACCAGGTGGTTCACCACTTCAGCGACCCAACGATAGTCTCCCTCAGCGTACGAGGCCTGCGCTTTATTAAGCAGTAGCTCTGCGCCGCCAATAAACTCAACGTAGCGCTTGGCCGACTCGCTTGGCGTGTGGGGATTTAGATTCGCGGGGTTGGCGTCATACCAGCCAAAGTAATGCTGATACACGGCCTTGGCGTTATGGCTGACCGTGCCGTAGTAACCACGGTTCGAGAAGTTGTTGCTCAACGTTGAGGGCAGCTCGAGTGTTTCTGCAATTTCACGGGGCGTGAAACCCTTGTTGGCCATACGCAGCGTTTGATCGTGAATGAACTTGTAGGTATCACGCTGCTGTTTTAAAAACTCAGTGACTTTATCCTGCCCCCAGATAGGCCAGTGATGGCTACCAAAGTAGACATCCGATTTAGCACCAAACAGTGTCAAGGCTTCATCGATCACATGGCTCCATACCAAGGCATCGCGAACCTTAGCCCCACGCAAGGTATACACATTGTGCATGGTGCGTGAAACAACTTCAGCGCCACCAAACGCATTATGCTCTGGCAGGTAGAAGGTAAACTCAGCTGGCGCCTCTGATCCAGAGGCCACCTGAAAGACAAACTCAACACCGTCGATGGTGAGGCTCTCGCCCGTCTGTTTTACCTCATGGGTCGGCTCTAAAATAGCAACCAAACCATCTTTAGCGGGTTCTTTACCCAAGCCAGTATCGACATGTCCGCGTGGTGAAACTGGAAGGTTGCGACCGTACATAAAGGTCGCACGTCGCTGCATGGCGACACCGGCCATTATATTCTCGCTGACAGACTCATCAACGAAACCCGCTGGCGCGATGATTTCTAAACCCTCGTAATCGCTTTCACGCAGAGCACCTTTAACACCACCAAAGTGATCAATATGGCTATGGGTAAACAGTACCGCTTTGACTGGTTTATCACCCAAGTGCTCGCGAGCAAAGGCCATCGCCACGCGAGCGTTATCCTCAAGCGTTAAAGGGTCAACCAATATCCAGCCATTATCGCTCTCAATCAAAGTGAGATTCGCCAGGTCAAAACCGCGCAACTGGTAGATGCCATCAGTCACTTTAAACAGACCGTGAATACCATTGAGTTTGGCCTGGCGCCAAAGACTCGGGTTCACCGAGTCGGGCGCCTCACCGGCAACAAAGTCATAGGCGTCCTGATTCCACGCCACCTGCCCTTTGTCCGTCATGATCTTCAACGAGTCCATTGAGGCAATCAGGCCGCGACGCGCCTGCTCAAAGTCTTCTTGATCGGCCAAAGGCAGCGTGTCGGCCAAAGCGTTATTGTAAGCCTTGGTTTGCGTCGATGCGGCCACGTGTCCGGCCTCATCAGCGGAGGCATCTACAGCCACCGACACAGATCTATCGCAGCCACTCAGCGTTAATACACTGACAGAGAGTAACGCGAGCGAGAGCTGGCGGGTAGAAGAGAGAGCAGATCGAAGCTTACGCATAGTTCAGTCCTTATTAATCGTCTGTCATTTATACCGCAGCTCAGAAGACTACTCTTGTCATATAGCGCCAAACTGTATTTCTTAAGTGCCACCCCAGCAAAGACCCCATCGGCTGATCTAGACACTGACCACAAACAAAAAACCCCGCGGCAAGCCGCAGGGTTTTAGAAGTGTGGAGCAGACATCTCGTGAACTAATCTAAGCGTCAGCCTATCACAAGCATCATTAACGACCGACGATACCGCGTGAGATCACCTCTTTCATGATCTCTGAGCTGCCCGCATAGATAGTTTGAATACGGGCATCTGTGTAGAAACGCGAGATGGCGTACTCAGACGTGTAACCATAACCACCGAACAATTGCAGACATTCATTGACCGCGCGCAACTGCATTTCAGTGGTTGCCAACTTCACAATAGCCGCGTCGTCATTGGTCATGGTGCCAACGGCAAATTTGGCCATGTTCTGGTCCAGCAACGCCTTACTCAAGGCTATGTCGGTTTTAACTTCGGCCAACTTAAAGCGAGTGTTCTGGAACTGACTGATGGATTTACCAAACGCCTTGCGCTCTTGCACATAAGCGGCAGCCAAGTCTAACGCGCCCTGAGCTGAGGCGACTGCCTGAGTAGAACAACCCAAGCGTTCGCGTGGCAGCTCTTCCATCAGGTGTATAAAGCCTTTGTTCTCACCGCCCAAAAGGCTATCGGCTGGCAATCGAACATTATCGAAAAACAGCTCAGCTGTGTCACTGGTGTGCTGGCCAATTTTATCGATGCGCTTACCACGGGAGAAACCTGGCAGAGTGGTGTCAACCAGGAACAGAGAGATGCCCTTGGCACCTGCGGTTGTGTCTGTTTTAGCACAAACAATGGCCAAGTCCGCGTAGTAACCATTGGTAATGAAGACTTTTGAACCGTTGAGAATGTACTCGTCACCATCGCGTACGGCGGTTGAGCGCATGCCGGCCAGGTCGCTGCCTGCGCCCGGCTCGGTCATGGCAATACAGCCAAGGATGTCGCCGCTAACCATACCAGGCAACCACTTATCACGCTGCGCCTGGGTACCAATGTTGTGGATGTAGGGCGCAACAATATTAGCGTGGATGTTATAACCACTGGCCAAACCGCCAAAACCAAGACGACTGATCTCCCAGTTGATCAACTGACAAACATCAAAACCAGTTGCTGCAGCGCCGTACTCTTCCGGCATATCAACACACAGCATGCCAGCTGCGCCCAGAGTTTTCCAAAGCTCGCGGGGTAAATCCGCGTCTTTTTCCCACTGCTCATAGTAGGGCGTCACTTCCTGCTCTAGGCAGCGCAACACCATATCGCGGAACAGTTCTAGCTCTTCATTATTAGTAGACACGGGGAAAACCTCTCTAAACAGTGAACGTAAAATCAGCGCGCAGTATCCGCCATCAACTGCGTAACAACAATGCTTGAAGCTGACAAATAACTAACACTTTCGGACAACAATTATTATAAAAGAAGTAAAATGAGCCTGAAATAGCGTAAAATACAGTGCATGACTACCACAACCGGACACCCTCAAAAGCCAGCGTCGATCCGCCAAGAAGAAAAGCACACCATTGCCAGCTTCTTTGCCCGCGCGCATCTGGACAATGCCGAACGGCTAGGCCTGTGCCGTGAACAGCTCATCAGCGCCGCCAATCTTTCCAGCTCCCTACTACAAGAGACCGACGCTCGCATACTTCCGCAACAACTATCAGATCTGTTTCAGGCCATCTGGGCCGAACATGACGATGAATACCTCGGCTTCGCCTCCAGTCCGACACGCGTTGGGGTTTTCAGCCTCATCAGCGAGCGAATGATCGACTGCAAAACTCTCGGCGAAGCGCTTCACGAGGCTCAACGTTGCTATCGTCTCATCAGCGACAACATCACCTTTGAATTAAAGCAGCAACAGGACACAGTGCACTTGTACATCCTGCTGACAGAGCCAGAAAAAGATACATATCACATGCTCACAGAGCTGCTGCTGATGATATGGCACCGATTCCCAAGCTGGTTAGTGGGTGATGACATTCCCCTCCACGAAGTATGCTTCCCCTACGCTCGCCCCGCCCACGCCGAAGAGTATCGCCTGCTCTATCCCGCGCCCTGCCGGTTTCAACAAACCGCAGCCAGACTGAGCTGGCCCAGTGATGTATTACAGTGGCCCATTCGGCGGAGCAAAGAAGAGCTGCGCCGCTACCTAAAGCAAGTGCCGCTACCCTGGTTTCGAAAACCCCACTACCCCAGCAACATTACCGATCAAGTCAGTCGACTATTAGAAGCGTCACCGCAAGAACATCTCATCACGCTCGACGCCATCGCCACCCAACTGCACATGACCAGCCGTACTATCCGACGCAAGCTGAGAGCTGAAGGCAGTCATTTTCAACAGCTGAAAAACAACCTGCGTCGCGACAGAGCCATTCATTGGCTCAGCCAAGAATATATTAGCCTAGCTGAAGTGGGTCGCCGCAGCGGCTACCTTGAGGTCACCGCTTTTATTCGCGCCTTCAAGGGTTGGACGGGGGTTTCACCGGGGGACTACCGCAAGAAACTTCGAGCACCCCACAAAGTAGCCAGACATACGTTGCTCGCTAACCCTCAGCAGAACTCCACGGTCTGATCATTAACGGCAGAGTTCGAGCGCCGTATTAAAGCGCCTCAGAAAGTGTGGGTATTGCTGTAGGAACTGACTCCCGAAGATGACCACTAAAGGCGAGGACGTAAGGGTTTCCATGGCGTAGTCATCACCCAATTGCCGGTAACTCTCGGTGGCTTTTAAGAACAGCTCTGAGCCCACGACCCCATCGATATGCTTCACATTTAACATATCGATCATCTGTTTGTAACCGGTGACATCGGTAACCCGATCGCTCAAGCGTGAGGCTTGCCCACGCTCCACGTCAGCACCACGCATAACGGCTAAACGCATACCACCAAATGCCTCCAACCCCTGCACCTTGTCCTTACGCTGCGCTTTTCGGTAGAGCAGTACCTTGTGATCATAAAATAAAGGGGAGGACGCAACTGAGTAACTCAGACGCTTTTTGCTGTAGTTGCCGGGAAAGAAACCGTCGATGCCTCCCGAGGCAACTCGACGCTGGATTCTTGAGAATGGACCATAACCATAGGATACGTTAAATGGCAGACGACCAAAGGTGCAATCGATCATCTCGCGAAAACGTCCGCTCAATTCATGATCATCTACGTACAGTAATCCCTTCCAGCGCGAGCTGTCTTCACTTAGTGTATGCAACCGCACAACTGGCATAATTGCAGCCTCAGCTTCAGCCTTAGAGTAAGCATGCGCAGAACAGAGCATTCCAGCTGTCACCAAGCTAAGTAAAGCAAGCCTCAACAAACGTTTATTCCTCTAAGCGGTTAACATCAAATCTGAAATAATGTGGTATTCAATAATACACAAGTCTTAGGCAACCTTCGGAGCTTATAGTTAAACCCTCAAATGAAAGGGAAGCTCAAAGCCCTCAATCCACCTTCAGCTTTAGCACGGTCGGGCACAATAGATCACCTACCCGAGGCATAGGCTCACGGCCCTAATAGCGATGAGTCGTTGCTTATCTCATAAGACCCCGCGGCCACCCCAAACCAGGTATAAACCCTAAACATAACAGGCATAAAAAAGGCCCTCATGGATACCAGTGAGGGCCTTTAATTCACACTAACTTATGGTGTGGGATTAACCACCCATGGACTGAACCATGGAGATCATCACACCGGCGGCGACCGCGGAGCCAATCACACCGGCTACGTTCGGGCCCATGGCGTGCATCAGCAGGAAGTTTTGCGGATCAGCTTCCAGGCCAACCTTGTTAGAGACTCGCGCCGCCATAGGTACAGCCGATACACCGGCCGAACCGATCAGTGGGTTGACCTTGTGCTTGCTGAACTTGTTCATCAGCTTGGCCATCAGAACACCCGCCGCGGTACCGATAGCGAAGGCAACGATACCCAGCGCCAGAATACCCATGGTCTTGGGGTCGAGGAACTTGTCAGCGGCTAGCTTGCCACCCACAGACAGTCCCAAGAAGATGGTGGTGATGTTGATCAGTGCGTTCTGAGCCGTGTCAGACAGACGATCAACTACGCCACATTCTTTCATCAGGTTACCCAGACAGAACATACCCAGCAGCGGCGCCGCCGTTGGCAGAACCAGAGCAACCAGCAGCAGCACGACGATCGGGAAGACGATCTTCTCGCGCTTGGATACCACACGCAGCATCGACATGCTGATCTTGCGCTCTTCCGGAGTCGTCAGGGCCTTCATGATAGGCGGCTGGATCATAGGCACCAACGCCATGTATGAATAGGCCGCTACCGCGATCGCACCCAGCAGTTCAGGAGCCAGCAGAGACGCTACGTAGATAGCCGTTGGACCGTCGGCGCCGCCGATGATACCAATAGCCGCCGCGTCGGCGATGGTGAAATCCATGATGCCGAAGTGACCCAGTGCAACTGCACCCAGTACAGTGACGAAGATTCCCACTTGAGCCGCCGCTCCCAAGAACATGGTCTTGGGGTTGGCCAGCAGCGGACCGAAATCGGTCATGGCACCCACGCCCATGAAGATCACCAGCGGTGCAACACCGGAGGCAATGGCCACCGAGTAGAAGGTGTAGAGCATGCCGTCGGTGTAGTTCATGTCACGGGCAGTCTGCGCCGCCGCAACCAGCTCAGAGCTGGATGCGCTTGACAGAGCCGCCTTGATGTCAGCGTAGGTTTCCCAGCTGGCGACACTCAAAGCATTGGCCATGGCCGCCAGTACTTCCGGACCGCCACTGCTGATCGCAGCTTCGGTCGCGGAGAGCGCCAGGTTGGCACCGGGAATGTTGGCAACTATGCCACCAAAACCAATGGGTACCAGCAACAGCGGCTCAAAGTTCTTAGCGATTGCCAAAAAGAGCAACAACAGGCCCACGGCGATCATGATCATCTGGCCAGGCTGCATCAGGTAGATACCCGATTCCTGCCAGAGTCCTAATAAATTTTCCATCAGATAGCTCCGGGCTTAGGCAATGGTCAGCAGGGTATCGCCAACGGCAACAGAGTCACCATCTTTGACACTAATAGAACCAACCACACCTGACTTAGGCGCGACAACGTTGGTTTCCATTTTCATGGCTTCGAGAATGATGATCACATCGCCCTCAGCAACCTGCTGGCCAGGTGCAACCTGGACCTTAAAGATGTTACCGGCCAATGGCGCAGGCACTGGATCTCCGCCGCCAGCAGCGGCAAGAGCAGCGCCAGGCGCCGCGACAGAAGCACCACCGATTGGAGCAATACCCGTCAGGTCGCCGCCGTCAGATACGGTGACTGTGTAGGACGCGCCTTCCACTTCAACGGTGTAAACTTCTTCACCTTTGTCGTTAGTCACAGTCGAGCTTTCTTTGCCGGTCGGTACTGGTTCAAACGCGCTTGGGTTGTTGCGGTTCTCAAGGAACTTCAGACCGATCTGTGGGAACAGAGCGTAGGTCAGCACGTCGTCGATTTCGCCTTCACCAGCGGTCAGGCTAATGCCCTTCTCTGCAGCCAGACCTTTTAGCTCTGCAGCCAACTTATCCATCTCTGGCTCAATCAGGTCAGCCGGACGACAGGTAATCGCTTCAGCGCCGTCGAGGATCTTAGCTTGCAGCTCAGCGTTGTAAGGAGCAGGAGCCGCGCCATACTCGCCTTTCAGAATGCCTTGAGTCTCTTTAGAGATAGACTTGTAACGCTCGCCGGTCAGCACGTTCAATACCGCTTGGGTGCCCACGATCTGCGAAGTTGGGGTTACCAGTGGGATGAAACCCAAGTCTTCGCGAACGCGTGGAATTTCTTCCAATACTTCGGCGAAGCGATCTTCAGCGCCCTGATCCTTCAGCTGGCTTTCCATATTGGTGAGCATGCCGCCTGGCACCTGAGCGGTGAGGATACGGCCGTCAACGCCGCGCAATGAACCTTCAAACTTGGCGTACTTCTTCCGCACTTCGCGGAAGTAGTTAGCCACTTCTTCCAGTTTAACCAGATCCAGATTGGTGTCGCGATCCTGACCCTGCAGCATGGCAACCATGGATTCTGTTGGGCTGTGACCGTAGGTCATGGACATAGAAGAGATGGCGGTGTCGATGTTGTCGATACCGGCTTCAACACACTTCAGAGCCGTGGCGCTGGACAGGCCAGTCGTCGCGTGACACTGCATGTGGATGGGAATGCTACAAGCCGCTTTCAGCTTGGTGACCAACTCGAAACCAGCGTATGGCGTGAGCAGACCGGCCATGTCTTTAATGGCGATGGAGTCAGCGCCCATGTCTTCAATGCGCTTACCCTGCTCAACCCACATGTCGATGGTGTGCACTGGGCTCAAGGTGTAAGCAATGGTGCCCTGGGCGTGTTTGCCCTGCTTCTTAACAGCTTTCAACGCGGTTTCGATGTTGCGCATGTCGTTCATGGCATCGAATACGCGGAAAACGTCAACGCCGTTTACGGCACAGCGCTCAACGAACTTGTCGACTACGTCATCGGCGTAGTGTCGGTAGCCGAGAATGTTCTGGCCACGGAAGAGCATTTGCATCGGCGTCTTAGGCATGGCCTTTTTCAGCTGACGGATTCTATCCCATGGATCTTCACCCAAGTAACGAATGCAAGCATCGAAAGTCGCGCCGCCCCATGTTTCTAGAGACCAGTAGCCGATGTCGTCAAGCTGGGCCGCGATTGGGAGCATGTCATCGAGACGCATGCGGGTTGCAAACAGGGATTGGTGAGCGTCGCGTAATACAACGTCAGTAATACCTAATGGTTTCTTGGTATCGGTCATGAAGAAGCCTTTAAGATCAAGAGTTCGTGGAATTCTGTGCCCAATTGCTGGAACTTACACTCGTGTAAGAGGTTCGCAATCGTATGGCGTGAGTCGTTCGGTCGTACTGAATGCTGCTTATTTAGCGCGATGCTGATCAACCGCGGCCTTAATAATGGCCAACAGTTTAGGATCGGTAACACCGGCAGGCGCAGTGGGTACATTGGCCAGCTGAGGTTCAGGCGCATCGGGGAAGAAACGCTGTACCAATGTGGACATGATCAAGGTAGCGATCACGAGTACGGTCAGGAACACAAATACGGTGCCCATACCGAAGAGCATCAAGTCGAAGCCCTGTTGCAGGATATCTTGTTGCATGGGTAGTCCAATCTCCAATTTCTAAGCCGTGGGGTCACCCTCTTTTAGGGCAGATCCACCAACCTAGGAGGACAGCGCCATCGGTTGGATGTCGTGTCCGTTTATTGTTCGTTCCACTACGTTGGGAGGGTTAACCCCATGCGGGGCTTAAGCTGCACGAGTAGATTAGCCTAAGCAACCAGCACTGTAGTGACACTGCTCCTTTGTAGGAGGACTGGGAATGTAACCAGCTTTTATTTTGTAGGCAAATTTACTTTATTACTACAAAACAAAAACCGCCCACAAAAACACTTCCCCTTACTTTTCAATGAGTTAAGAGGGAGCAGCCGTGTAGAAGTGAAACTACAAAAAGCCTTTTTACAAATATTTCCGAGTAAGCCACTCATCTGCACTGATATTACAAAGGCCATCTAAGGGTTTGAATTCTATGCGCAAAAGGAGTTCAAACGCTGTGTCAGTAAGCTCATGTCGGCCAGCGGCTTGTGCAAAACATGCCATGAGTTCAAACCATTACGCAGCAAATCGCTGGGTAAGCGGTATTCCAGCGATCCCGTGTGGATCAAAAAATGCAGATCATGGCCTGCGGCCATAGCCGCACGAATGAATTCATCGCCGCTCATGCCTGGTAGGCGCATATCAACAATCGCAATTTGAAAGCCTCCTTGCGCCAACATTTCCAAGCCCTGCTCGGCCGAGGCAGCGGTTTTAACGTCTACCCCCTCGTCCTCCAAGTAGGCTTCAAGGTTATCCCTGACCATCGCCTCATCATCCACCAACAATACTCGCACAGCGTCCAGCATAGTGATTCCTTATGTTCTACCTTCCATATTTATCCGCGTACCTACCCCCACGCGCCACTATCGACATACCAACCACTCTCGACTTATACCTCCTCTACCCTAACGCTATATATTGATAAGCGCCAACAGCCAAAACAATGGCAATGCTTTAGAATAGCCACTTTTAATACCGATGGTTTATTCATGCGTTTGTTTCTTGCACCGATGGAAGGGGTGGTCGACCACCACGTCCGCGAACTCCTAACCGGGATTGGCGGTATAGATGTCTGTGTCACAGAATTTGTCCGCATCACCGACCAGAAGCTGCCCGAGCGTGTCTTCAAACTCCTGTGCCCAGAACTCGAAACCGTACCGGCTGGCCAAAACACCAGTCAAACGGCATCAGGCACACCCGTGCGCGTGCAACTATTGGGCAGCAATCCGGAGATGCTGGCCTATAACGCAGCCAAAATTGTCGGTATGGGCGCCTGTGCCATCGACCTTAACTTCGGTTGCCCAGCAAAAACCGTCAATAAGAACGACGGCGGCGCCAGCCTGCTGAAATCCCCCAACCGCGTGTTTGATATCGTCAGCGCCGTGCGCGCCAGCGTGCCTGACCAGATACCCGTCACGGCAAAGATCCGCCTCGGCTTTGAAGACCGCAGCCGCTACCTCGACAACGCCAATGCCGCTTTTGAAGCCGGCGCCAGTGAACTGGCCGTGCACGCACGCTCCAAAGCCGACGGCTACAAACCGCCCGCCTACTGGAATTACATACGCGACATACGCGAGGCCATCGACATTCCCGTCATTGCCAACGGCGAAATATGGACCCTAGAAGACTTCAAACGCTGCCTTGAACAAAGCGGTTGTGAGGATTTCATGTTTGG
>Ga0209292_1004659_pt1 | contig 14350 bp, 13 predicted proteins | sample GOMGulsemesocosm_2_FD_184634 | JGI IMG/M metagenome (GOLD analysis project Ga0209292, IMG submission 184634) | Methane-oxidizing microbial communities from mesocosms in the Gulf of Mexico - GOM9C Gulf of Mexico (SPAdes) (version 2) | ecosystem: Environmental > Aquatic > Marine > Cold seeps... | reverse complement strand
AGTAAACGTAAAATCCATTAATCTATCCCCTTAACTGCAGCCGTTACTTACGCGGCATGCCCAGCAGACGCTCGGCGATGATGTTGCGTTGAATTTCGTTGGTACCGGCGTAGATAGGACCAGACTGTGCGAACATGAAACCTTCCAACCAGTTGCCGACATCGCCAGCCGCTGGTGCATGGGGCATCAACTCTGCGCGGGCGCCCAGAATGCTCATTGCTGTTTCGTGCATCTTTTGATCGAACTCCGACCAGAAGATTTTGTTCAAAGAGGCTTCTGCACCAATCTTGCCGCCCTTGATCAAACGCGAAGCCGTCTGGTAGGTAGACAAAGCATAGGCTTCTGCGTCCATGTAGGACTTAACCACGGCGTCTTCAATGGTCAGATCCATAATCTCGTTGCGGTGCTCGCGGTAGAGCTCCACCAAACGCTTGGCGGTTTCCTGGAAACGCGCAGGGCTACGCAGCATCAAGCCACGTTCGAAACCAGCGGTGGCCATGGCGATATTCCAGCCCTGCCCCTCGTCGCCGAGACGGTTTTCAACCGGTACGCGTACGTCGTCGAAGAAGATCTCGGCGAAGCCTGGCAGGCCGTCCAACTGTGGAATTGGACGAACGGTAACGCCCGGCGCATCCAGAGGAACAAAGACAAAAGACAAACCTTTGTGTCGCTCGGAGCCAGCTTCTGTACGGAAAATACAGAACACCCAGTCGGCAAATACCGCGCGGGTAGACCACACCTTCTGGCCGTTGATCACGTATTCGTCACCGTCACGCAGTGCTGTAGAGCGGATCGCCGCCATGTCGGAACCAGCACCTGGCTCAGACCAGCCCTGGGCCCACATTTCTTCGCCGCTGGCCATCTGTGTAATGAAGCGCTCTTTCTGCGCGTCAGTGCCGTACTCCATCAACGTTGGGCCGAGCAGGAAGATACCGTTCTGGTTTACACGCAGTGGCGCTTTGGCACGGTAGTACTCTTCTTCAAAGATCAACCAATCGATCAGGTTACAGGCGCGGCCGCCGTATTCTTTCGGCCAGGTCACCATGCCCCAATTGCCTTCCGCTAGGGTTTTTTCCCACTGGCGGTGTTGCTCGAAACCCTCGGTGGTGTCGAACGACTGCAGTGGTTCAGCCGGTACATTGGCCTCCAACCACTCGCGCACTTCCTTACGGAAAGCGACTTGTTCTACTGTGTAGTTTAAATCCATCACAAAACCCTCTAAGGAAACCACTAACATGCACTTTTTTCACGATGGCTGCGTCGGCTCCGTGCTCGAATCCTCATGTATGAAACATACACTCCGGTTCTGCGCGCGGGGCCTTCTTGCCCTCACAAAAAAATCACTATGCTAGAGGTCTCCTGTCTTAATTCTGAAAATTAATCTTTAAAGTTTGCGTCGCGCTTTTCAACGAAAGCATCACGCGCTTCTTGAGAGTCACCCTCGGTATAAGCTTGCAGCGTGAAACCCTGCTCCCAGCGGTACTTGTCTTCCAAGTTGCCGTCTTCGATCCCGGTCAGCGCTTCTTTGGCCAACTGAATCATTGGCGAAGACTTCTCAGCGATCTTGGCAGCCACATCTAGAGCGGTTTGACGCAGCTCGTCCTTTGGCACAACTTTTTCGATTGCGCCCAGACGGTATGCTTCCTGCGCGTCGATGAACTCACCGGTCAGGTACATGTAACGCACCTTCTGTACCGGGAACATACGCTGCAAGTGAGCGCCGCCACCCATGGCGCCGCGATCAACTTCTGGCACACCGAAACGGGTACAGTCAGACGCGACAATTATGTCCGCGGCACCACTGATACCGATACCACCACCGAGCACAAAACCGTGCAGAGCAACGATCACGGGTTTGGGGTTCAGGTGAACGGATTTAAATACATCGTAGTTACCCTTGTTAACGTCGATGATCTTGGTACTGTCGGCGGCCAATTCTTTGATATCAACACCGGCACAGAAACCGCGACCTTCGGCGCGAATGATGATGACGTTTACGTCATCATTGACACCCAGCGCGTCGAGTTCAGCGGCAATAGAAAACCAGCCCTTGCTGTCGAAAGCGTTAACCGGTGGATTATCAAAAACCACTTCGGCGATGCTATTTTCAATTTTGGTTGTAAAAACCATCTGTGTATCTCCTTAAATCCTCAGTGCTATTTCAGTAAAAGCCCTGAGTGTGTGAAAGTCTGTCGCGCCCGAAAAAAATATGCGTGCGCATCCATTCAAATTTTTACGATATTTACTTCAGTGTATCTAAACGAGCCAGCGTGGCCTCGGCTTGCTCGGCCATAGCCGCAATCAGCTCGGCGCAAGTTGGCACGCTATCAATCGTCCCGGCCACCTGACCCGAAGGTAAAATACCGTTTTCTGGATGCCCATTCACCATGGCTTCTTGGATCATCATCGGCGCGTTGGCCGACATCATGGTCTGCCCCAATGTCAGACCGTTGTTCTTCTTCATTTGCCAAGCAGAGGTCAACATACCAAACAAAGTGCCACCGGTTAACTTGGTGAATTTCAGGCCATTGACCATGGCCATTACCAACATACCCAGATTTGAAGTGCTATCAAGCGCCTGCAGGTAACCGTTGTTGATCATGCGCTGCGGCATGCCGTCGAGTTTTTTACTGACAATGATTTTTTCCGTGGGGGCTTTGACGTATTCCGCCTTGGTCGCCGCTGGCACAGGGCTTTCCTGACTCATCAAAAAGCGCGTGCCCATGGCGATACCCACAGCGCCAAAACTCAGCGCGGCCACCAGACCGCGACCGTCTTTAAAGCCACCGGCGGCCACAACCGGTACATTCGGCAGAGCATCGACAACCTGCGGCAGCAAAATCGAGCTGGCCACACCACCTGTATGACCCCCACCTTCGCCACCTTGAACAACAACCGCATCGGCGCCCATCTCCACCGCTTTAACGGCGTGCTTGAGCGCGCCGACCGTTGGGATACAAACAATTTTTGCGTCTTTCAATTTTTGGATAAACGCTTTCGACGGTGAGCGGCTGTAACTCACCGCGCGCACTTCGTGCTTGATGCAGATATCAATAATTTCTGCAGCGCCTGGGGTGTACATGTGGAAGTTCACACCAAACGGTTTGTCGGTTTTTTCTTTAATACTAACAATGCCCGCTTCTACTTCGGCTGGCGTCATTACCGCGCCGGCCAAAAAGCCAAAACCACCGGCGTTACAGGTACCCGCTACCAGAGTCGGATCGGCAACCCATCCCATAGCAGTCTGGATGATCGGGTATTGACAGCCGAGTAGTTCGGTGAGTTTTGTTTGCAGAGCCATTGTTTTCTTCCTGGAGTCGTGGCGCCTGTTCGCGCCACAACGTGTATAAATTGATGCGTGCGACACTCAAGGTCGCACCACTTAATTTTTCACATTTAAAAATTAAGATTTCTTTTCGTTTTCTTTCGCCGCGGCCTTATTAGTCTCGGCCATTTTCTTGGCATCAAAACCGCCCAGCTTGTCGCCAGAAATCAGGTCATTGTGGGTATGGGCAAAATGATGCCATGCAAAAGCTGCGTCCATACCGGTGCGCTTACCCTGCAGGTCTTCAACGTTGTTGATGGCCTGCTTGGTCAGGGCCAAACCCATGCGCGGCATCTTGGCGATCTTCTCTGCCAGATTTTGTACGTCTTCATTAAGCGTTTCACGGGTCGAGATACGATTCACCATGCCACACTGTTCAGCGCGCTGGGCGCTCATGCGGTCACCGGTAAATAGAAATTCTTTGGCAATACGTGGATTCATCTCAAACGGGTGGGCAAAGTACTCAACACCCGGAATGCCCATGCGCACAACGGGGTCAGAGAAGAAGGCATCGTCTGTGGCAACAATCAAGTCACACACCCACGCCAGCATCAGGCCACCGGCAATACAGGCGCCCTGCACTGCGGCAATGGTTGGCTTAGGGATGTCACGCCAGCGACGACACATGCCCAGGTAAGCTTCGGCTTCACGCACATAGAGGAACTCGCCGCCCTCTTTGTTGGCGTGGTCGTACCACATGGTGGTGCGCTCTTGGCTCAGGTGAATATCACGACCCGGAGTGCCAATGTCGTGACCGGCGGAGAAGTGCTTGCCCTCGCCCTTCAAAACAATCACTTTGACTTCGTCGTCGGCGACCGCGCGCTTAAAAGCATCGTCCAGCTCGTAGGTCATGCGACCATTTTGAGCGTTGTTGTACTTAGGACGATTCATGGTGATGGTGGCAACACCGTCTTCTGCTTTATAAACAACAATGTCTTTTTCTTCTTCTGCTGTTTGCACTTCTTCGCTCATGATCAGATCCTTTTCTTAATCGGCTTCGGTTAGCTACGACACATAACACCGTAACGACCGCTAATATCTCGCGGTGGATAATCAACTCGACACTCTTAGGCTGAGACTTTTAAGTTCGCTTGTGAAAATAAAAGTGTCCGACAAAAAATACCGTCAAACGTCGGGGCGAACATGGAAGCTTCACCGCAAATGCGGCGAAACTTCACCACTCAATTAAGAGCGGTCACCAGCGGGGTTACCCTTAATCTGGTATGCACGACCTTCTTTAGGATCCAGCTGACGAATAATCTCCAGCTGCTCTTCAGTCGGCGCCGCCGTAGTCGGAACATCGGCAGGCACTTCAACTTCGAAACCTGTGTTCTCAACAACCTGCTCAGTGGTGATACCTGGGTGCAGGCTCAACAGACGCAAACCGTGGTTAGTGCCGTTGAAGTCCATGACACACAGATCTGTGATCACCAAACCAATTTTCACATCATCAAGCTCGTAACCCTTAGGCAAACGCTCGGGGTTGTAACCAATAGAGGCGACCATGTCACACTCACCAGCGACAAACGTCTTGGTGCTGTGGCTTGGTACGAAAAAGCTGTTTGGGTGACTGATGGAGTTGCCGGGAAAACCGCGCACGCCCAACATCATCACTTTAGGCTGTTCGTAGGTGCCGCCCAAAGCTGAGATATTGGACTGACCGAACCTGTCGATCTGCGTTGGACCAACCATGGCGTGACGTTTGCCACTCCAAACGTTGTCAAAAATACGGCTGAAGCCCATCCAGGTCTCAGACTTCTGACCTTCGTGTGACTTGCGACCGGTGACCGGATTTGGCTCACTCAACAGGTAGGCCTCTGAATCGGTCATCATCAGGTCTTGGTTGAATGTCTTCATCGCCAAACTGGCCGCCAAGCGAGGCAGCATGCCAATACCTGTTGCCAATACCTCACCTTCGTTGCGGAAAGCTTCGGCGCCGGCAGTAATCATCAATTCTGCCAGGGTGTAATCTTTTGCAGGAGTACTCATTGTGTCTTTTCCTTAGCGCTTCGAGGCAGATTAATAAACGGGCAGAGGCGTTGCTTGAATAGCGTCCAAGCCGCCAACGGCTTGCTGGTACTCAGCTTCCGTCTTACCGGTTACGTATTTATCCATGTAGCCTTCAAAGCCGCCTTCTTTTGCGAAGCCGTTGTATTCTTTAAAGTGCGGCACGTCGAAGCCGTAGGCTGGTGAGCATGAGGTAGGGTGTGCGCCGCCAGGAATATGAGTAACACCCGTAGTCATAGAGCGCTCCCAGAACACGTAACGTGCTTCGTCGCCCTGAGCGAAGAAATCAGTTTCGACGATTTCTTCAGCGGTCACAAAGGTCTTGTCAGCGGCGCGAGCGAACCACTCGTCCATGTACATATCAGGGCCTTTGATCTGGCAAACACCACGCTTATCAGCGCGATCCACGTGCAGCAGGGATACGTCCAACTTCAGCGCGGGCATCGCGACCCACTCTTTGTTGTCGTATGGGCTGTCGATCACTTTCAGATCAGGGTTTACCTTAATTACGTCGGTGCCCAGACCAATCTGCGTTGGAATGTAAGGAACACCCCAAGACGCTGCACGCAGACCCAGCAGCATCATGCCTTCGTCGATTTCCATCGTCTCAATAGAACCGCTCTGGCGCGCTTTACGGAAGAAAGGCTCCAATGGTATGAAATCCAAAGAAACAAATGCAAAGACAACCTTCTTCACTTTACCTGCCGCACACAGCATGCCGACATCGGCACCACCGTAAGCAACAACTGTCAGGTCTTTCACATCGGAACGCAGCAGTTCTCGAATCAAAGCCATAGGCTTGCGACGCGGCCCCCATCCACCTATACCAATGGTCATGCCATCTTCAATTTGCGCAACCACTTCCTGCGCAGAAAGCACTTTACTCATGGGTAACCTCTCTATACTAAATCGCGTCAGCCAAGGGTTGGCAACGCCGTCAATGTTCATTCCAAAACCCCCGAAAATTGGGCTTTGCGGCTTGTAAAGAATTATGAGGAGTCCGGCTATAGGCATCATCGTCCAAGTTGACTATGACAATCCACAGGGCTTTCGATACCTTGTTTCATACGGAAAAGCCGCTACACCACAGCGCCTCACTCAATGTGGCAAAAGGGGCTCCCCACAATTATTGCGGGACTTAATGAGAGTAGATGGATACCCCAGCAGAACAAGTATCCACAACAACAATATAAACTTCGCTGGACCCGCCCTCACAGGCCGCCCAGCCAATACAAAACAGCGATCCCTATGAGCAAACCAAGCCAAGCCTCCACCACCCCGCAATTGATTCGCGACGCTGCGGCGACATACGGTGATCAGGTCTTCCTAGAGGAAGGCGGCAAGCAACTGAGCTTTAAGGCCTTTGACCAACTCACCGACCAAGTAGCCCGCAGCGTCATAGCCAAAGGCATCCAACCCGGCGACCGAATCGGTGTCTGGGCCCCTAACATTGCCGAGTGGATCATCGCCGGTCTTGGCCTGCAGCGCGCGGGCGCCATACTGGTCACCCTCAACACCCGCTACAAAGGCACTGAGGCCGGGCAAGTACTGCGCACCAGTGGCGCCAAGATGCTGTTTGCCATAGGCGACTTTCTCGGCAGCGACTACCCCGCCATGCTCGACGGAGAAGACCTACCAGAACTGAACGACATCATCGTTCTGCGCCAAGGCAATATCAGCACGACAGAAAACTCCGCCGCGAGCAAGACCAGCTGGGACAACTTCCTCAAGGCCGGCGTCAACATCAGCGATGCAGCCGCCACCGAGCGCGCCGAGGCGGTTCAGGGTTCAGACACCTCAGACTTGCTGTTCACCTCCGGCACCACCGGCGCGCCCAAGGGCGTCATGACCGGCCACGCGCAAAACATCAAAACCTTTGCCACCTGGGGCGAGATAGTCGGCCTGCTAGAAGGTGACCGCTATCTGGTCATCAGTCCTTTTTTTCACAGCTTTGGTTACAAGGCCGGCATACTGGTCTCACTGATGTACGGCGTGACCCTTATGCCACACGACATCTTCGACGCTGAGGCCATCCTCAAGCGCATTCAAGACGACAAGATCACCGTACTGCCTGGGCCGCCCACCGTCTTTCAAACCCTGCTGGCCAGCCCCAACATTGGCGATTACGACATATCGAGCCTCAAGCGCGCCACCACCGGCGCCGCCGCCATTCCCGTGGAGATGATCCACAAGATGAAGGACGTGCTGGGCTTTGAGCGGGTGATCACAGCCTATGGTCTTACCGAGAGCTGCGGCCTGGTGACCATGTGCCGCGACGGCGACGACGCCAAAACCATAGCCACCACCTCCGGCCGCGCCATCCCGGATATTGAGCTGCGCTGCGTCGACAGCAACAATCAACCTGTCGCCAGTGGGAACGCCGGCGAAATTGTGGTGCGCGGCTTTAACGTTATGCAGGGCTACTTTGAGAACCAAGCCGCCACCGATGAGGCCATCGACAGTGATGGCTGGCTGCACACGGGTGATGTCGGCATTCTCGACGCACAGGGCAATTTGCGCATCACCGACCGCCTCAAAGACATGTTCATCAGCGGCGGTTTCAACTGCTACCCAGCCGAGATAGAAAACGCCATCGCCAATCACCCAGGCGTCACCATGAATGCCGTCATCGGCATAGAAGATGAGCGCATGGGCGAGGTCGGCATGGCCTACATAGTGCTGAAAGAAGGCGTCGAAATGGACAGTAAAACCTTCATCAGCTGGTGTCGCGATAACATGGCGAACTACAAAACACCGCGCAAGGTACGCTTTGTAGAGGCCCTACCGCTCAACGCCACCGGCAAGGTTATGAAGCAAGAGCTGAAGAAAATGGCCGCCGCAGAACAGCTATAGAACACAATGTATGCGAGGCTTGACCTCGCAGCCGTTAATAACACCATAAAAACAGCCTAGATTAAGCGAGCACACTTCCCTAAGGAGATCCGCATGAAAATTCACAGCCTTGGTTACATCGGCGTAAATTGCACAGACCCAAAGAAATGGGCCGATTACGGCACCAAAGTACTGGGCATGATGGACAGCACAGAAAAACTCGCCAATGGCAGTGACAGTGTTTTTCTTAAAATGGATGACCGCCCTTATCGCATCGTGGCCGAGAAGTCTGACGCAGACAGCTACGGCTTCAGCGCCTGGGAAATGGCCGGCCCCAATGCCTTCAACGAAGCCAAAGCCGAACTGAACGAGAAGGGTGTCGATTTCACCCAGGGCTCAGCAGAGCTTATTGCCGCTCGCCAAGTTCAAGACCTCATTGCGTTTGTTGACCCTGCGGGCAACAAACAAGAGCTCTTCTGGGGCCCGGTATCAGACTTCGAACAGTTTGCCTCTCCGGTCGGCATCAAAGAGTTCATCACCGGCGACCAAGGCTTTGGGCACACCGTACTGCCAGCGCCAAACTTTGATGAAACCGTCGCCTTCTACACCGACGTACTGGGTTTTGGCCTATCGGACCTGATGAAAGTACGCTTCACACCAGATCCTGCCGAGCCAGAGAAACGCCTTTACTTCCTCCACTGCAACGAGCGCCACCACTCGCTGGCTCTGTTCGAATGCCCCATGCCATCGGGCTGTGTGCACATCATGATTGAAACCGACTGCGTGGACGAAGTGGGTCGCGCTATGGACCGCAGGCAAGCCGAGGGCGTCAAGCTAACCGGCACCCTGGGCCGCCACGCCAACGACCACATGGTGAGCTTCTACATGGAGTCGCCGTCTGGTTTTATGGTTGAATATGGCGCCGAAGGTCGCACGGTTGATGACTGGAGTCGCTACTCAGCCTTCCAGAGCACCGTCAACAGCTTCTGGGGGCACGACTTCAGCGTCGGCCAAGGCTAACCCAAAAGCGCGAGCCCCGCACTGGGCTCGCACCACCTCCCCAGCAAACGAATAATCAAACAGCCCCGCAAAACCCACCGAACCACCACTAGTCCATATGCGTTAGAAATTTATATTGGACGATAATACATTTGCAGTATGTAACCCCCCCTTGCGTTTGGCACTATTGTTATCAACTGTGGCACGTATTGTTACCCCAACGTCGCCACCACAGAAGATGTCATCAAAGTGAGGCCAACATGTCAGTAACCGACCCCAAAGCATTCCGTAACGCCCTCGGCTCTTTCGCCACTGGCGTCACCGTTGTTACCACCCTAGATAAGGATGGCAACAAGGTCGGCATGACCGCCAACAGCTTTAACTCCGTGTCGCTGGATCCAATGCTGGTGCTCTGGAGCATTGCTAAAACTGCAAACGCATTTGACACATACAATGAGGCTGAACATTTCGCCATCCATATTTTAGGGGCTGAGCAGCAACAGATATCCAATCAGTTCGCCAGCAAAGGTGTCGATCGCTTCGATGGCGTCAACATCAAAGAAGGCATTGCTGGCATCCCTGTACTGTCAGACTGTAAAGCGGCCTTCCAATGCACGATAGAAAGCCGCTTTGAAGGCGGTGACCACATTATTCTGGTGGGCCGAGTAGAGGCATTTGAAACCCAAGAAGACAAAGCGCCACTGATTTTCCACGCTGGCCAGTACGCCCAGCTGGCGTAAAGCGCTTTAATCCGCTGAACTAACGTCATCCAAATAATTAAAATACCCAGCCTAAAAGCGAGGATATAAACATGAGTGAAGTAACCCGCGAGATCATCGTCCAACGCGCCCGCGATCTAGTTCCTATGTTGAGTGAAATGGCTCAGCAAACCCAGCAAGAGCGTAAAGTGCCTGACGCCATCGTTGCTAAAATGCACGATGCTGGCTTCTTCCGAGTGCTGCAGCCTAAGCGCTGGGGCGGTTATGAAATGGACCCTCAGGTCTTTTTCGAAGTGCAGATGACACTGGCCGAAGGCTGTATGTCCACTGCATGGATCTACGGCGTGATCGCTGTACACAACTGGCAGATCGCTTTGTTCGACCTGAAAGCTCAGGAAGATGTATGGAAGGACGACACCAGCGTACTGATCGCTTCTTCGTACATGCCTGTGGGCAAGGTTGAGCCTGTTGAAGGCGGTTACAAGTTCAGCGGCCGCTGGGCATTCTCCTCAGGTTGTGATCACTGTGATTGGGTATTCCTCGGCGGCATGGTGCCACCAACGGCTGAAAATCCAGCGCCGGACTACTGCACCTTCCTGGTCCCCAAGGAAGACTTCGAGGTCGTTGATACTTGGCACACCTTTGGCCTGCAGGGCACCGGTTCTAACGACATAGTTGTAAAGGATGCGTTCGTCCCATCGCACCGTATCCACCGCTCTATTGACGCATTCCAGGGCACCAACCCAGGCATCGATTCGAAGAACGTACCACTCTATAAGATTCCATTCGGCCAGTTGTTCCCACGCGCCGTTTCCGGGTCGAGCATCGGTGCACTGCAGGGCGCCATCAACGAATACCGCAAGGTAGCCGCTGTACGTGTTGGCACCAACGACGGCAAGAAGTCTTCAGAAGACCCGCGCGCACAGATGTCCCTGGCTGATGCACAGGCAACTGTTGATCGCCTGAAGCTGAAGTTGATGGCTAACTTTGACCACTTGATGACAGATGCTCGTGAAGGCAACACCACGGAGCTGCAAACGCGCATTCAATACCGCTACGAATCAGCGGCTGTGCCTGACGAGTGTGTAACAAAAGGTCTGGAGCTACAGAAGATGATGGGCGGTCGCGCCATTTTCACCAGCAGCCCACTGCAGCGCCATGTACTGGACATCTTGGCCGGTCGTAACCACGTCGCCAACAACCCGTACAAGTTCGGTGAGAACTTCGGTGGCGTCCTGCTGGGCCGCGAAAGTAACGACTTTTTCCTATAAGCGTTGCGCGGCTTGTTAGCTACATCCGACAAGCCAACAAAAGCGGCGGGTATCACCCAGCCGCTTTTGCTTTTCATCGGCAGTAACTCAGCTTGAGCACTCTCGCAAAAGACTTGCCACAAGTCATTTGCGAGAAGATTTAAGACCCATATAAAATAATAGTTTAGGGCGGTATTCATGAGCAAAGAAACACAGCGTGTCGTACTCGTTACCGGCGCTAGCCGCGGGGCCGGCAAGGGCATTGCCCTTGCCTTTGGCCGCCAGGGCGATATCGTTTACGTGACCGGCCGCAGTAAAAAGGAAGGCGACGCCGCCCTGCCCGGTACGGTTTACGCCACCGCCAATGAAATTACAGCGCGCGGTGGTCAAGGTATTGCCGCGATCTGCGACCACGCCGACGACGCTCAGGTTGCCGAGCTCTTTGCCACCATCAAACGTGAGCACGGACGCCTGGACATACTCGTCAACAACGCCGCCCACGTGCACGATGACCTGATCAAACCCGGAGGTTTTTGGACCAAGTCCATCGACCTGGTGGGCATTTTAGACATAGGCCTGCGCAGCGCCTATATTGCCAGCTACTTTGCTGCCAGCATCATGGCCGAACAGGGCTCTGGCCTGATAGTGAACACCGGCTCTTTCGGTGCTCGCTGTTACATGCACGGCCCCGCTTACGGTGCACAAAAAGTAGGCCTCGACAAAATGGCCTTTGACATGGCCCACGACCTGCGCCCCTTTAACGTCGCTACCGCATCACTGTGGATGGGCATGCTCAAGACCGAGCGCACCGATGCGGTAATAGCCGCAGAACCTGAGAAATACGCCGACTTTTCCGCCATGGCGGAAAGCCCTGAGTTTACCGGCCTGATCATCAGCGCATTGCACCGCGACACTGAACTCATGGCTCGCTCGGGCAAAACATTTGTCGGCGCCGAACTGGCGATTGAGCTGGGCGTAACCGACACAGATGGCACGCAACCGCCATCTCACCGCCCGATGCTGGGCGACCCCATTGAGTTCAGCGCCGCTGTTGTTGAATAGCTAAAAGCTTGAATAACTATAAGTTTGAATAGCCAAAAGGTTGAGTAATTAAAGGGTTCAAGAATTCGAGTAGTACAGGGAAATTCCCGTCAACGAATGAGCCACCCCAATTTTTCAAATGAGTTAAAGGACGTAACGGATGAGCCTGCCAAAGCCTGAGGACCAGTTCCTCACTCTCGACAACGGTCTGACATTGCAGTACACCGCCATGGGTGAAGGTCACCCTGTGATCTTCTTACAGGGTTCTGGTCCCGGCGCCAGTGGCTGGATTAACTTCCGCCATAACGCTCAGTACTTTGTTGACCAGGGTTTCCAAGTCATCATTCCCGACCTGCCCGGTTTCGGTTACAGCGACAAACCTGAGCTCGACTACACCCTCGATTTCTTCGTTGAAACCGTCATCGGTTTTGCGGATAAATTACACCTCGATAAGTTTGCCCTGGTGGGCAACTCTCTCGGCGGCGCTGTCAGCCTCGGTTTGGCACTGGCGCACCCTGAGCGCACCAGCCACCTGCTGATGATGGCCCCAGGCGGCCTAGAGGACAAACCTGTCTATTTCCAGATGGAAGGCATTCAAGCCATGACCGGCGTGCCGCTCAATTCACCGGAATTTACCCCGGCCTACCTCAAGAGCGTGCTCAAGCTTATCGTGCATGACCCCAAGCACATCACCGACGAATTGATTGAAGAGCGCTTTAAAGTGCTGGAGACTCAAACGCCCAGCGTCTTCACGCGCATGGCTATCCCTAACCTCACCGACCAACTGCACAAGATCAAGACCCCCATTCTTGGCTTTTGGGGCGCGCAGGATCGCTTCTGTCCAATCTCCGGTGCCCAGACAATGGTCGAGCACTGTGATAATGCGCAGTTTATTACCCTGAGCCAGTGTGGCCACTGGGTCATGATCGAATACCCTGAACTGTTCAACGAAGCCTGCGTCGAGTTTTTGAAAAAGAACTGATCGCGCTGACATAATTTAAACCGCACTGCGCCGTTGCGTAGCGCTAACATTTTGAGTAGCCCCTATGAGTCTGAGTGATGAAAAGCGTCGCGAACTTGGCATTGAGCTGTACCAAGCCCTGCGCAGCTGTGAATCCATCGTGCCGTTTACAGACCGCTTTGCCGACATTGAAATCGAAGACGCTTACCGTATTTCTGAGTACATGCTGGCAGAGCGTTTAGAAAAAGACGGCGAGAAAATCAGCGGTAAAAAGATTGGGGTAACCTCGGAGCCCGTGCAAAAAATGCTGGGTGTATTCCAGCCCGACTTCGGCTTCCTCACCAACACCATGGAATACCCAAACGGCGCCAGTGTAACAATAGCCGGCAATCTTATATCTCCCCGTGCGGAAGCAGAGATCGCCTTCCTGCTGAAAGAAGATCTGCAGGGCCCGGGTGTCACCGAAGCGGATGTACTGCGTGCAACCGAGTGCATCATGCCCTGCTTTGAAATCGTTGATTCACGCATCAACGACTGGAAAATTAAAATCCAAGACACCATTGCTGACAACGCCTCCTGTGGCGTCTACGTGGTGGGCGATGAGCGTATCGATCCCAAGACCGTTGACCTGCCAAACCTGGAAGTTAACGTGTTTAAGAACGGCGAGAAAATCAGTAGCGGCAAGGGTTCTGCCGTTCAGGGCAACCCTCTGACCGCCGTTGCATGGCTGGCCAATACCCTTGGCGAGTTTGGTATTCCCTTTAAAGCGGGTGAGTTTATTTTATCTGGCTCACTGGTTCCGCTGGAGCCGGTCGTCGCTGGCGATGAAATGCACATGGAGCTAACCGGCCATGGCACCGCGACCATTAAGTTTGCTTAACTAAATATTTTTAACTACATCACCATTATTGTTACCAGGTAAGGACCAGACAGATGTCTAAAAAATTACGCGCCGCTATTATCGGCCCAGGCAATATCGGTACCGACCTGCTCATGAAAGCCATGCGCAGCGATTGGATCGAACCCGTATGGATGGTGGGAATTGAAGAGTCCGAAGGCATTAAACGTGCCCGCGACTTCGGTATGAAAATCTCCACCGAAGGTGTTGATGGCATGGTGCCATTTATGAAAGAGGACAACATCCAGGTCGTTTTTGATGCAACGTCTGCTTATGTGCACGCTGAAAACTCGCGCAAGGTAAACGAGCAAGGCGCCA
>Ga0209292_1004656_pt1 | contig 14368 bp, 14 predicted proteins | sample GOMGulsemesocosm_2_FD_184634 | JGI IMG/M metagenome (GOLD analysis project Ga0209292, IMG submission 184634) | Methane-oxidizing microbial communities from mesocosms in the Gulf of Mexico - GOM9C Gulf of Mexico (SPAdes) (version 2) | ecosystem: Environmental > Aquatic > Marine > Cold seeps... | reverse complement strand
CCCTTTTTTGATCAGACATAGTGTATGTTGCAATATTATAACTTTGAGCAATTGCTTAAGGCTCGCATATAAGTAAACTATTGTTCCTAGATTAATTCAACGGATAAAAATCTTCGATTACGTCATATGTAAACTTGTCATCTCTTTTATTTATAAGGAAGGTGCCACCCCATATAACTTCAGGATAACTAAGTACTTGTTGGGTCATATCTCTGATTGAAAATGGCGCTTTTGTGTTTGGTAATGACATCATTTCTATTGCTGCTTTTATTGGAAACCATTGAGCACTCAGTCTATTTTTCGGTATTTTTAATGCTCCACTTTGATAGTTAGCACGATAATGCTGTCTAAAATGGGATACAGCTTTATACCCTGACAAAGATAGGAATATTCCGGTAATTTTAGGACTCGATATTGTCAGCCCAAACTCCGCAGCAAGATTATCTAAGCCGTCTTTAATCGATTCTTTAGCATTATGCCTCAAAGCTGGAGTCATCCAACCAAATGCATTTTGCTCTAATAGAACCTCTCCATTAGGGTTAATTATAATGAGGCTCTGTATTGTATAGCTGTCAATACTATTCTCCGAAGCGTTTGTGTTTAAAGACAAAAAAGAAAGCATGATATATATTATGTGTTTCATTTGTAACTCCTAAAAATTGAATAAATAAGCGAATAGTTATACGTTCTCGAAGCCTGGTTAACATTAAATGTTAACCATCTTTTTGGCTATTTACTAAATACTGTAAATTTAGATGAGTAAATATAGGTTTTCATTCAGTTATCATGTGAGCTATATATTTTCTCATTGACGCTGTTATTTGATCGATGGCAGTAAATACTCTTTAATTATTTCATCTGCTTGATGATGCATGTAGGGCTGGTTATAAGCTGATGCGGTTAAAATAATGACAATACCTAATTCCTTTTGAAGAACTATTTTATTTCCACCATTACCACTTGCATAATAGATCTCAATGTTTTCATTATTAACTTGTAGCTGTTTATTCCAGAACAAATATCCATAAAATTCATTATCATGTTCAGGTAGTTGAATTTGCTTGTTTAAACTTTCCTCTATCCATTTTTTAGGTAGCACCTGCTTGTTTCCATAAGTGCCTTTATCAATATATAGTTGTCCCCAACGAGCATTGTTTAGTGAATTCATTTGGAATCCTCCTGCGGTATTAGGTACGTTTGTTGGTGTGTATTGCCATTTATATTCAGATATACCTAATGGTTTAAATAATCTTTCTTCGGCATATTTTTGCAAACCATTGGGCACTGATTTATTCAATATATCGCCTAAAACAACAGCTCCTGCTGTTAAGTAATCCCAGTTTTCACCCAAAACTTTATTATTATTCATCGGTAAATCCAAAGTAAACTTTACCCAATCAGACGTTGGGTACATATTTTCTTCATTCCCTCCTGAGTCGGGATCCCTATCGGCACCGTTGAATCCTGAACTCATGGTCAATAGACTTTTTAATGTGACTTTCTCTTTCATTACAGAATAATTGTCATAGGACTTTAATTGATAAAAATCTGCTAACGTTTGGTGTTCATTTTTGATATAACCATCATCAATGGCTATTCCCATAATTGTTGAGGCTAAGGTTTTTCCGACAGATCGAGTATCGTGTAAAGTATTCCTGCTTGCACCATTAAAATACTCTTCAATTAATAACTCACCCTGTTTAATAACAACGATACTTGTGATGTCTTTAAAATAATTTTGGGCAATTTTCTTATTGAGTTTTCGTATTAATATTTCATCATACTTGGCTTTAGAAATTTGCCATTTAGTTGTTGGTGCTATTTTTTGGATAGCGACTTTAGATTCACTGACTTCTTTTTCAAGTAATGACAAATAAATTTCCCCCTGCGCTATAATTTCTCCAACTTTTAATTCTTTATGCTGAATATAAGGTCTAATTTTGAGGGTTAATTTGTGATGACCTTCTGAAAGGGCTTGTTGGCCTCCTTCTTTTTTCATAAATTTCAACCATAAAAATCGTCCCCAATGGTCGGGGTTCTTTTTGTTTATCAATGGAACACCATAAGCTGTCGCAGAATTTTTATACTCACAAGACCCTGCGCCTGTTGGCAATTTACTGGTAAACAATTCTTTATCATCAACCCAAAAACTTACTTGGAAATTCCCTTTATCGCAGAGTTCTCTCACTGGTAAATTAGGCGCTAATTGATTCAAGTAATAAGTTAAGGTCTTATCTAAAAATACTCTTAAGCCAAAATCAGAGTTATTTGAAAGTGAAATAGCGTTAATAAAATCTATCTGCTTGAATTCATCTATTGTTATCCAATCTTTCATGAATGCAATTTTCCCTGTATTAGCTCTATGAATTTCATTGACGAATTTACCCTCATCCAATATCAGAGGAAGTTTCTCTTCGTCTGCACAAGAGACCATAAGTATTGCAGTGGTTAAAACTATCAGTATATTTTTCATTTCAATTTACCTTATTTAAAAATACTTAGAGGTTTTATATTGACCAAATAGATGTAAATAAATTAAATTAAAATAATTACATCTATTTTGCCTTTGTCAGGTATCTAAGTAGAGATAAGTTATTTAAAGGTGAGTGAAATGCCAGATATAGGACACGTAATTGGTCCAACCATAATGTTATTCTTTGGTGCTTTAGTGCTTATTATTGCTATCGTTTTGACATCCAATTACTTTAATAATCGTTTGAAATTAAGAGCTGTGCAAGCCATTCTAATAAACAATAAAGATTTAACACCTGAACAAATCTATGCTTTATTTAAACAAGAACGCGACACAGACTTGAGAAAAGGTTTTATTGGTATTGCTTTAGCTTTTTCCAGCATAGTATTCGGAATAATTATGGGGGCATCAGGCTACCAACTAGCGCAAACAAGCTTTATTGGTATGGCAATGTTCCCAGGATTAGTAGGACTTACCTACTTGTTTTTTCATTTTAAAAAGCAATAAAATTTGATGTGCTTTGTTTGAGTTCAAGCAGCTTTCAGATGGCCAATTAGTAGCACTGGTTCAATCTACCGCAGATAGTAATGCCTATTCAGAGTTGGTCAGTCGTTACCAAATGAGCTTGTTTGTTTTTATCTACCGTTACACTAATGAAAAATATATGGCAGAAGATATAACCCAAGATGCGTTTATCAAAGCTTATGAAAAAATTTCTCACTTTAAGGGGCAGGCGCAATTCAAAACATGGCTATTTAGCATTGCTTATCGTGAGTTTTTACAATTCAAACGCAAAGAAAATACTTTTCAAAAATTACTTAAAAAAATTGATCAACACACGTCACAGAAGTACCTTTCAAAACTTGATACCCGTATTGATATAAACAACGCACTCAAAAAATTATCTGACAACCAAAGAGCGGTTATCCTATTGTGCGATGCGAGTGGAATGTCAAATAATGAAGCATCAACAATTCTTCAGATACCACTAGGATCACTTAAAACCTATATAAAACAAGCCAGAATTATTATGCGTAACTATCTGGGTGATGAAGAGGAAAAAGATAATGAGTAAAGATTTAAATAAATTATTTAAAGACGATAATAAGCGTATTGATGACTCTATACAGACTCAATTAAATGATAAAATTACTAAAAAGATCAAAAAAAGACGCTTGCTAAAGGCTATTATCTTACTGGTTATCACCATTGTAGGAGCTGCTATTTTCTCGTGGAACTTGTCATTAGTCATACCTTAGAAATAAAAATTTCATTTTCAACATAAAAGCCATGTTATTTCAGTACGCATGGAACATTCAATCATTAAAAAGCAGAGAAAATCATTTCTCATTATCGTTAACTCTAAATATAACTATAAATATAACTATAAAGCCAAATGTCCATGACGTAGTTAATATACAAAGGGCATGTTGTTAGAGTTGCTCTTACAGTTAAGAGTTAGCAATTATAACAACCTATCAATGTCAGCTAATAGCGAGAAGCGGAAGGCTTGTGAACATCTCTGTAGACTTCCCTGGTTTCACTAGACAGTTTGAAACTTAAGGTCTTGTATTTGTAAAGACTGTTTGTCCTAAAGTGTACATATTATTAACATGGTTTCAGAAACTCACTAATGATATGATGAATAGTTGTATCATTAATGATTGTTTTTTTTGACTTTTATCATTTTTCAGTCGAAAAATTATTAAACTAAATTACTAAGAAAAGGTATTGATGTCTTCCGTTAAATTAAGTGCTCTTGAACAAGTTCAATTTGGAACTTGGCGCTTATCCCCTAAAAGTCAAACCATAACTGATGGAGAGGTATCTAAGGAACTAGAACCTCTTATCTATTCTCTTCTTGTTTACCTATTAGAAAATCATGGGCGTATTGTTCCAAAGTCTGAATTGGTTGATTATGTTTGGCGTCAGAAGTATGTCGATGATAATGCGATTAATCGCGCATTTTCGGTTTTACGAAAAACATTAAAGTCAGAAAATCAACGGGCAATCATTGTAAAAACGCATTATCGAAAAGGGTACAGCATAATAGTGCCTGTTGAATTTATCTCGGTGGCGGATATTCAGCAAGAGTCACTCAGAAAAACGCCAGAACTTGAGCTTTTATCTAACACCAAACCTCTTAATAACGTGGATAAAGCCTATTCGAAAAAGAAAAAATCTTGGTTAAAACCAATGGCTGTATTTGCAATTTTCCTTGTCGGTGCTATTGCCACTTTTTTTATGCTAACAGAGCCTTTTTCTGCTAAAGAAGAAAGGCAAAAAAAATTAAAAGGTGAAGTACTCACTTGGCGAGAAGGCAGTGTTGCTGTTCCACGTCTAAGTCAAAGAGAAGCCTTATTAGCATATACCCATATGGCAAAGGGGAATAATAAAGGATCCTTGATTGTTAAGTCGTTAATTTCAGGAAAAGAATGGGAAATATATACTCCTTCAATAGTAGATGAGCAAGCCTTTCCGATGGCGTGGTATCAAGACAGTATTGTCTATTTTCAAGTGGTGAATTATCGAACAGAAGAAAAGTGTGCCATATGGCAAGCGGACATTTCTCCGTTGGTCAAAGGTATTTCTGACTCGGTTAAGCCTCAAAAGTTATTTGACTGTAAGTCAGCGAATGTCATGCAAGGAGATATCGTTGAACATGGAAAATCCTTAATTTACACAAAGCACTATTATCGAAATGTCCGGCATATAGGCAGGTTGATATCAATAGACTTGTCGACAGGCGAGGAGTTTCAAATATCAACACCTCCCATCGATGCTATTGGTGATTACTATGTAAAAGCTAATGGTAAGCAAGACCGCATCGCTTATTTGCGAAGTACAGGTGCGTCAACCCAAGTGATGCTATCCAAATTAGATGGTAGCGGCTTAAAAGAGTTAATGATGGTTAATTACAAAATCAGTGCATTTACTTGGAGTGAAGACGATACTGAGCTTAATTGGTTAAAAGCAGGTACTCGTAGTTTAGTTACCTTAAACGTTCATTCTCTTGTTTTATCAGAGCGTGACATTGATTTAGAGAATAGTAGTCAATTTACTAATACATTTTACCTGATTGATTTGTTTAAGAACTTAAGAGTTGTACTGGCAAACGAAGATAGGGAGAGAACTTTAAAACGCTACAAAATTACTCCTCGTGAACTAATACCATTGCCTTTTATTGAACTGCCGGATGAAGAGCTTGCTGCCGGGCCGCTAACAAATAAAGCGGAGTATATTTTTTTAAGCCGAAATATGGATATGGAGTATCAGGTATGGCGATATAATCTGGGTGTTGTAAAAAATATTGGCACACTGCAACATAATTGGGCGAAAGAATTTGGAGTATCGCCTAATAAACAGCAATTTGTGGTTTATGAGCATGATCTAAAAATGGATTATCAGATAAATATTTATGATTTAGAGCCGTTTAAGAAGGTACATACATTAAAACTTCCTGGACTGCTATATTCTGTTGATTGGCTTAATAATAAAGAGTTAGTGTTAACATACCTGAATACTGACTCTAAAGTCGTATTGGCACGTTATAATATAATGAATAAAATATTGATAACGGAAGATAATGATTGTTTTTGCTTTGGAGGTATCTCAGTAGATAGTGGCCAATTATATACAGTGTCAGCGCACAAAAAGTTGTATAAATATAACTTTGAACAAAAGTCTCATCAAGCGTTAAAACAACTTGAACAAAAGTCATGGTATGACTTTATGATAGATAATGGTTTATTATATATTATTACTTTAGATACCGTTGAGTTGCACTCTCTATCGAATGATTTTGAGCCAATAATTTATTCTCATCAAAGTGAATTGGAGTTTTATTCTTTATATAAAGGTTTTAGCGAAAATGATTTTTTCGTGAACGCTATCCGCTTTAAAAATAATAATTTTTACCTATTTGATTTATTACAGCCTTAATCTTCAAAAAATACGCGACTCAGGATTATAAAGTCGCGTATTCCACTGAGAGCTATATCTATTTAATATCGACTTTAATAACAAATTATTGATCGTTCTTCTGTTTTATCTTTACTAATACAAACCTTACTTCCCCTATTACTTTGCTCCTATTTCCTTATTTAGTTCAAATATAACCCTTTTTACATCATAAGGTTTGCGCTTAAGTTGTTGATATTACTTGTTATAAGGTTTCGTGTCGACCTTTGCAAAGCTTTTTATATTTATTTATAACTGTCACCACTAAATAACGCAGTCAATTTTTTGTCTGAGCAGTTGAGGGGCGAATATGCCAATTATCATTCTTTTCATTGTTACGGTTGTTTTTACTAATGAAGGAACATTTAAGGCTAAAAGCAGTGCAATACAAAAACAAGTAAAAATGAATGACAGGGCATGGACCAAAAGCTTCAAACTACTTATTCAAACGCCAGATAAAAATATAATTAACTTTAAGGTATAGAGACAAACAATGCTTACTATTTCAAATTTATCTAAAACGTACGACAACGGAGTTAACGCTTTAAATAAGGTAGACTTAAATATTCCTAAGGGGATGTTTGGTTTATTAGGGCCTAATGGAGCTGGGAAGTCTTCACTTATGCGCACGTTAGCCACACTTCAAATGCCAGACGAGGGCACTATTACCTTTGATGGAATTGATGCTATTTCTCAACCGAATGACTTAAGACAAAGGCTGGGGTATTTACCTCAGGATTTTGGTGTTTACCCAAGAATTTCTGCAGTAGATTTATTAGCACATTTGGCGATGTTAAAAGGTTTTACAAATGCTAAACAACGTAAAGAAGTTGTTGAAGCTTTATTGGCAAAAGTAAACTTATTTGAGCACAGGAAAAATGCCGTATCAGAATTTTCAGGTGGAATGAGACAGCGTTTCGGAATTGCTCAAGCTTTATTAGGAGATCCCGACTTGTTGATTGTAGATGAACCAACAGCAGGTTTAGACCCTGAAGAGCGAAATCGTTTTCATAATTTACTCGTAAGTTTAGGTGAAAGTAAGGTTGTTATATTATCCACTCATATTGTTGATGATGTTGCTGAGTTGTGCCCTAACATGGCCATTTTATCTTCAGGGAAGATTTTGCTCAAAGGGAACCCGTTATGTTTAATTGAACAAGTTAAAGGAAACGTATGGAAAAAATCGGTCAGCAAGGAAGAGTTACTTGAAGTAGAGCAAGAGTTTGCGGTCATCTCCCAGCGATTGTTTGCTGGTCAAAGTGTTGTTCATGTATTGTCAGAAAGTCAGCCAGAAGGTTTTGAAGCAACGCAAGCTAGTTTAGAAGACCTATATTTTTCAACACTTTCTTCGAACCGAAAAACAGCTTAATTGCAGGAGTTCTTATGTTTAATCAAATAATTCAATTTGAATTACGTTACTTCTTAAAACAACCTTCATTTTATGTGTGCAGTATTCTGCTGTTGGTTATTTCGTTTTTGTTCTCATCAACAGATTCTTTTAGTGTAGGAGGTAAGAATCTACTGATTAATGGTAGCTATAGCATTACATTAGTTATGTTGTTCTTCAGTTTATTTAGTATGTTTTTGGTGGTCAATTTTGTTGGTAGCAGTGCTATTAGAAATGAAACATCAAAAATGGAAGAGTTAGTTTTATCTAAACCCATTTCAGCAGTTCAATATAATTTAGCTAAATTGCTTGGATCATACTTAGTTGTATTAGTCGTTTTTCTTTCGATTCCTATTGGTTATACGCTAGGGAGCTGGATGCCATGGGTTGATGCGGAAAGGTTAGGGGCATTTAGTTTAGAATATTACGCCAGAGTATTTTTGATATTTAACACTTCAACATTGCTGTTTTTATCTAGTATATTTTATGCTGTTGCTAAGAGAACAAGTAGCATGATGCCTGTTTATTTGTCGGCTATTGCTTTGTTAGTCCTTTACTCTATTAGTGGTACTTTAGTGTCGGATCTTGAAACTCGTTCAATTGCGGCGGTCCTTGACCCATTTGGTATACGTACATTCTCAGATATTAGTCGATACTGGAGCGTAGAAGAGCGAAATATAACCGCTATTCCTTTAACAGCCACTTTGTTGCTTAACCGTATTGGTTGGTTAGTTGTTACTGTGGTTATTGTCATTGTATTTGGTCAGCTAAAGCTCAGGGGTAACAGTAATAAACGCAATACAAAAAATAAAACTAAACAAGTAGAAAAAGATCTTGTTCGAGAAAAATACTTACTGAATGTATCTACTCAAGTTGATGTTAAGCAAAATAGTTTTTGGCAAGTATTGTTAGAAAGAGTTCGCTTCGAAGTTAAGCAGGTTTTGTTTACCCCCTCTTTTGTTGTGCTTATAGTAATTTCGATCCTATTTTTAATGATGGTTTTATTTCAACAAGTGGGTTGGTTTGGCGCAAAGTCGATACCTATTACTAAAGATATGGTTAACGCTATTTTTGGTACATTCAGTTTATTGAGTATTGTTATAGTAACCTTTTATAGTGCCGAAGTTATTTGGCGAGAAAGAGATTATAGGATTGCTGATATTGTTGAAAGTGCTCCTATTCCAAGCCTTGTTTTTTGGCTTTCTAAATTCTTTGCCGTTAATTTAGTACTTATGATTATATATGGCCTAGCTATGCTATTCACGCTTGGTTACCAGCTTGCTTACGGCGTGACTGATTTACAAATATCACAATACTTTATTAGTATAATTTTATTTATTCTTATTCCATTAAGTATGTCTGTTGTGTTGAGTTTTTTTATTCAGACACTATGTTCAAATAAGTTTGTCGGTATGTTTGTATATTTGTTAGTTGCTTTTTCACCAATGTTTTTAGTTGAATTAGGTATCGAACATAATATGCTTATATTTGCACAGGCACCAACGCTGACATACTCAGATATGAATGGTTATGCATGGTTTATTGAAACACAGCTCTGGTACTCTTTATATTGGGGGGCTTTTTCAATGCTATTAGCGATTGTTACTTTTGGTATGTGGCAACGTGGCACTGCAGTATCATGGAAAAATAAAATCACCCAATTAATCAGTCAAACTTCAAATAAAATGAAGCTAGCTTCTGCCTTATCTATCGTAGTTTTTATTAGCTCAGGGAGTGTCATTTACTATAATACGACGGTGATCAATGAATTCATTTCTTCAGCAGAAATAAAAAACTGGCAAGAAAAGTACGAGCGTGATTACGGAAGTTCAGTTAATAATCCAGTTCCTACTATGACGAGTGTCATTGCTATTGTTGATATATATCCTGCTGAACGTCGATTAACTTCACGGTTTGAAATTGAAGTGGAGAACAAGAGTAAAGAGGAAATCAAAGAATTTCTCTTGTCAGAGCCTAATTTTTCTTCAAGCTGGAATGTAACTATAGATGGTGGCTCTTTAAAGCAAGAAGAAAGTTTAGATAAGGTCGCTAGATTTGTATTTCACCAACCAATGCAGCCAGGTGAATCTAGAAAAGGCATAATTGAAGTTGAGCGTCATCATAAGGGGTTTAAGGATAGTAATTTTGATACCTCATTAGTAAAAAATGGCACTTTTATTAGTAATATTAAATTATTACCCAGTTTTGGAGTAAACAAAGGTATGTTTATTCAGGAACCCAATGAGCGCAAGAAAAGAGAGCTACCAAAGCTTAAATTGGCAAATAAGTTAGATGAACATAAATACTATAATGAAAGCTCTTTTGGTAAAGGTTATGATTTTATAGACTTTGAAGCGATTGTTTCAACTGATGAAGGGCAAACTGCGATTGCTCCAGGGTATTTACAAAGTGAATGGTTAGCAGAAGGGCGTCATTACTTTCATTATAAAATGGATAGCAAAATTAAAAACTTCTATTCGTTTTTGTCTGCAAAACTGGAGGTTAAGAAAGCTTCTCATAATAGTGTGAATATTGAGGTTTATTACCACTCAGCCCATAACAAAAATATTGACGTAATGATTGATTCCGTTAAAGCAAGTTTGGATTACTTTTCGACAGAATTTGGCGACTATCAACACAAACAAATGCGCATAATTGAATTTCCAGGTTATTCGTCTTATGCACAAAGTTTTGCCAATACTGTACCTTATGCTGAAACTATGGGGTTTATTAGTGAAATAGAGTTAGGTGATAAAGTAAATATTCCATTTCTAGTGACAGCACATGAGGTAGCACATCAATGGTGGGGGCATCAACTTGGCGCGGCAAATGTTGAAGGAGCGCAAGTGTTATCAGAATCACTATCGGAATATAGTGCACTTAAAGTAGTAGAGCAAACGTTTGGAAAACAAGCAATGAAAAGCTATCTAAAGCGAGAGTTGGACTATTACCTTCGAGGTAGAACGCATGAAATCCGTGAAGAAAACCCTTTGTATAAAACGGTTGATCAACAATATTTGCATTATAGCAAAGGGGGATTAGTAATGATGTCAATTGCTGATCAAATAGGAGTGGATAAAGTGAATACTGCGTTAAAAAGCTTATTGAATGAGTTTAAATATCAAAATTCACCTTATCCAACGACTAAGGATTTATTGAGCCACTTAAATCAAGTTGCAGATGAAAAGGGTATTAGCTATATTTATCAAAATTTCAAAGAAATAAATTTATACGAGTTGAAAATAAATAAAGTGAACTCTGTCGTAAGAGAAGATGGTAAATATCTCACCACTGTTGTAGTTGAAGCCCTGCGAAAACAGATTGATGGTAAAGGTAAGGAAACTCAATCCCCTTTTGACGGGAAAGTGTTAATCAGTGCAAAAGAGCAAAATACAGAAATGTCTTCTGAAAAGAGTTTAGTGCTATTTGAACAGTGGCATAACATTATTGATGGAGAAAACACGCTCACGTTTGTTACCGAAACTAAACCGAGCCTATTGGAGGTTGATCCCTATATGAATTACATAGACATTGATTTGAAAAATAATCAGTTAAAAGTTAAGTAATAAATACAGGTAATCCCCCCGTATCCGCGGGGGATTCACTTAGATTCTACCTATACTGAGGTAGATCTGGGTATCCTTTAATCTCGACAAAGAGAAGTAAGGAAAACCTATGCGAAACTATAAGGGGTTGTCTGATACACCATGGGATTGCAAATACCATATTGTATTTATACCTAAAAAAAGACGTAAAATGATACTTGGTTCAATCAGAAAGCATTTAGGTGAAGTGTTCCTTGATTTAGTACGCCAAAAGGGAGTCATTATTGAGGAAGGGCACTTAATGCCTGAACATGTTTATATATGCTTGAGTGTCTGATTCAGAGTTAAGTAATACCTTTAATTTGTCCTAAAGTGAACATACCATTAATATGGTATCTGATAATCACTAAACTATAGTTTGTAGAAGGGTAATAACAGCGATGTTATTACCCTTTTTTTTCCCTTAATACTCCTCTATCTAACTAGCCTATTCAGAGATTTAACCGTTATCAGGCCATGCTGACCTACAAAATAAATGTTCATCATCATGAGCTTTAGATTTGGTTCTCAATTAATCATTTATCACATTGATACAAGTCCCATCAAAGATAACTCGCCGATGTTTGCCTTTTTTATCTTTTAATTAGACTCTTTGTTTGGAATGTTAAGGTTGATAATTACCAAATTTTAGTCTGAGTAAATCGCGGGCATGATAGGTGGTATTAATAGCAAGGGTGAATAGGCGTAATTTCTAAGGGATTAGTTTTTGGCTGTTCTAGCAAACTAAAATTAATTATTAGTATAAAAGTGAGACACCAGAATAATATATCTATTTACAAAAGAATGATTTATATGGTTTCTAATACGCTAATATTGTGTGATATTAATGTCAATTAAATCATAACATCGGTCGAGCTCCATTGATACTTACCGATAATATACTGTTAGGCATCAAGGAAGAACCGTATGAACCTTGCACAATTGAACATCGCTAAAGCTAAGTACTCTTTAGAATCCCTTGAAATTAAAGAGTTCGTCGATAATCTAGAGCCAGTTAATAAAATAGCCGAATCAAGTGATGGTTTTATATGGCGTTTAAAAGATGAAGGTGGCGACGCTACAAATATCGTGGCGTTCTCTGATCCAAACATTATTGTCAATATGTCTGTGTGGGAATCCGCAGATGCCCTTAAAAACTTCATGTTTAGAACACATCACAGAGACTTTCTTCGTCGTAAAACCGAATGGTTCCATAACATACCTGAAGATAGTTATGTTTTATGGTGGGTTCCATACGGTCATATTCCTACTATTGAAGAAGCTGTAGAAAAATTGGATTTTTTAAGAAAGTATGGTGATACAGCGAATGCATTTACTTTCAAAAGTAATTTCAGTGCCAAAGAGTATATGGAAAGTAATTTCTAGCATATAAATCAAACGGCACTAAAAGTAGTTTCCGGTTTCGTTTAGTAAAATTTTAGTTAAAAAAATGCTCTTATAGTAGGGCGTAAACTATCAAGGAAGTTTAAAGAGAATATGGTTATTTGGAAAAGGTTATTAACTATATTATTAGTTACTTTATCATGTGTAGGTATTGATCAAACTACCAAGTTACTGGCTTCAGAGTACCTTCCTAAAAATGAAACCTTTAGTTATCTTCACGATATCTTAAGGGTTGGATACACAGAAAATACCGGTGCATTTCTAGGATTAGGTAATAATTTATCTGATCAAGTTAGATTTTGGCTCTTTGTCGTATTAGTCGGAGCTTTATTATCAAGTTTGTTCATTTATTTGCTCTATAGCGCTAAACAGCAGCTTTCATCTTTAATTGCCTTTTCTCTCGTGTTCTCAGGAGGAGTTAGTAATTTTTATGACCGTACTCAGAATAACGGCGCAGTCATTGACTTTCTTAATATCGGTGTAGGCTTTTTAAGAACAGGGATATTTAATGTTGCTGATATTGCAATTATGATGGGGGTGTTTATGTTGTTTTTTGTTAAAAAACCAAAAGAAACTACAGCCTAATAAACACATAGCAATAACTTCAAACTGGAAAGCTGCGATGCGTTTTTCTGAAAACTATAGCCAGCATGATTAGCCGTTTATTGCGGCATTAGGTAAACAATGAAATTAGCATTATTCTCAATCATTTTATTATTGGTCATGACAAATATTAAAGCAGATCAAGTTAATGAAAATAAACAAGGAAATACGATGAAGTTTGGTATGCAAGCGGTAATTATCGCCGCGGAAGGAAAGGGGGATGAACTTGCTCATATCATGTTACAAGCATCTGAAGTTGTCTCTACCATGGACGGATGTATTTTATACCTAGTACAACAATCGTTAACGGATAACTCTAAAGTGTTAATTACCGAAGTTTGGGCTAATAAAGAATTTCATGCGGCGTCATTAACCAACGAAAATGTTAGAGCGTTAATCATGAAAGCAAAACCTATTATTACTGGCATGGATCATAACCCTGCGAAGTATATTGGTGGTTATGGGCTGTAAACTAAATTTGTTAGGACGACATTTAAAAATAAATAAGGACGTTTTATGAAATCAGCAAATATCTTAATAGGTATTCTTGCTATAACGGCTATAGGTTTAGGATTTAGTTTATATAATCTACATATCGAAAACGGCAACTACAAAAGCGATTATTCATCCTTAAATACGGTAAATATAGCATTAAGTGACGAGCTTGAGTTTCTTGGGAAAAGTTTTTCTGAGTTTAAAATACAGCAAGAAAACAACCAAAAATTAATTGCATCTCTTCATGGAAAAATATCAAGCCTACAAAATGACTTAGCTTCATCTCTGCAGGTTTCTGCTCCAATAGAAAAAATTACTCCCATTGAAGTTGCAACAGTGCCAGAGCCTGAGGAAAGCACCTCAAACAAGTCATTTTTAGCGATATTTGATAAATTAAAAAATGGAGAGAAAATGTCGGATATAGTGAAAACTGCTGATGACAGATTCGAAAATGAGGATGTT
>Ga0209292_1004652_pt1 | contig 14374 bp, 14 predicted proteins | sample GOMGulsemesocosm_2_FD_184634 | JGI IMG/M metagenome (GOLD analysis project Ga0209292, IMG submission 184634) | Methane-oxidizing microbial communities from mesocosms in the Gulf of Mexico - GOM9C Gulf of Mexico (SPAdes) (version 2) | ecosystem: Environmental > Aquatic > Marine > Cold seeps... | reverse complement strand
TAAAATCCAATACGACTAATTCAGAATTAAATTTTGTTTCTATGCTGAAGTCTTTTGAGGTGATTACTTTGATAGGCGTTGATATCTTGGTATCTAGATCAAATTTTTGTGACATATAAGAAACTGCACCCTTTATAGTCAAGGGCAGATGCAATGACGGTAGCTCAATTGTGAGTTTTAGGTCATTAACTTCATGAACTGTATTTGTTGTTGCATCCAGGTATGTTACTTTCCCGCCATAAATAGCAACCTCACCTAGCTTAATATCAAAATCAGCAGGTATATTCATTTGTTCATTTGATGCTTTAGAGTCGATTCCTTGTTGTGGACTTTCACTCACTTTTGCAAATAAATCCCAATTAGTTTCACCAGCCTTATTTTTTTCAAGTAAAATATTAGGTTCTACAATCACAAATTTTTCCAATTGAAAATCACCTGATAACAATGAGAACCAAGGAATATTAACCTCTAGTTGTTTCATTGAAACCATATTCGGTTGAGATCCTGATTTCATATTTTCAAAATGTACATCATTTAACTCAAGTTTTAATATTGGAAATATAGATAAAGATTTATCTCCCAATATTGACAGCTTCCGATTTGTGACCTGCTCGACCTTTTCTGTCACTTGTGAAAAAATAGTGTCAACAGGTAATACGAAAGGCACAATGATTATTATAGCAACCAGTAGTCCTACTATGAGTGCAAGTATTTTTAACAAGATTTTCATTTTATTCCCTTTTTGAAATTTTGATTACTATATATCGAGATCAGCTAACCTTAAGTGCATTAGGCTTTTATATATCAATGAATGCATTAAGCCTTACTTTTCTATCGTTAAACTAAGTTTTAAAAACGCTTTAATATGTAGTGCTAAATCAACAATGCCTTTTTCCATTTCTTCGTTCCATGGCAAGCCATATGTCACTCTAAAATAATTATCGTATTTTATTGAGTTTATAAACATACAACCAGGTGCAATTGCTAAATTAAATTTAATTAAATAATGCCATAAATCTTGGCTAGAACATCCTTTTGGTAAACCTAACCATAAACATGGCCCACCGGTTGGATTATTCAGGACAACCGCCCTGCCAAGCTGAGCCTTTAACTCATAAAGCATTTGATCACATTGAACCGCTAACTGCCCCCTCACTTTATCTACAAAATTTTGATATTTACCACTTTGTAACATCTCTAGTAAGATGTATTGCAAACATATACTTGGCTCTTCTGAGTTAATCTGTTTTGCAAATAAACATTCCTTGTAAGTATTCCTACAAATTAGATAACCAAGGCTAATTGACGCCGATACTGTATCGTAAAAATCTACGATACTAATCACTCTACATTGAGAGTTTTTACTTAATAGACTTGATACAGATTTTGGTCTTTGTCCAAAAAAGTTTAATTCACTCCTATCATATTCTATTAATGCCACATCATTTTTTTCAGCCCAAGCAATTAATTGCCTCTTTTCGTTAATACTTAGCACCCTGCCTGTAGGATCATTAAAGTTAGGGTTAAATAAATACGCTGTAAATTGTTCAGCTTGAAATGCTTGATCTAATAACGTTAATTCAATAGAAAAATCGGCTTGTATAGGAACCGCAGTCGTTTTTATATTATATTGTTGGAGCAAACTTTGAAAAAAGAAAGAACTGGGTGCCTCTATCGCAATACAAGACTTTTGTAATTTTAAAGCTTGTATCGCTGTGACCAAACCATCCTTACGTCCATTTGTTATTAATATGTCTTTTTGTTCTATAATTTGACCTGAGTTTAAATAATGCTTCGCTATTTCCTCCCTTAAAGGTTTGATACCCTCAATCGGATCTTGCATTACCATACGATAGGGACGACTTTTTATTATTTTTCGATGCAATTGATTCAGCATCGTTTCAGCATCAATCACAGTACTAGGTGCTGTACAAGACAATGGTAAAATATTTGGATCGTTAAATGAATATTGAACTGCATTTTCTAAAGGTAGTTGTGATAGCTCAGCATGACTTAAAAAAGAATCTCCGTAACTTTGCGTACTGGTACATTCCTGTAGAGTTCCTTTGCTTGAAATAAAATATCCTTTTTTGTCTACCGCATAAATCCATCCTGACTTTTCTAGCTCTGTATATACATGTGACGCTGTAGAAACACCAATATCACGCTTATTTGCCAACTTTCTCACAGAGTCGAGCTTTTCACCTTCATGCAAAATTCCAGCACTAATTGCTTGAATAATTTCATTGCTTATTTTTCTATATATAAAATCACTCATAATCTGTATTGTTTTTGAAATTACGTACTGTTTTATAATTCTTATGTAGTTAGAAATAAATCACAACTTAATAATCAAATTCGATTTAAATTAACTTTGTTATTTTTAAATTTAAGAAAGCTAATTCATAGTGAATTAATTATTTATATTTAAATGAAACATAAATTCACACCTGTTTTTGTGTAGATTAAATAACATACAAATATATTTTATATAAAAACCATAACAAAACATAATAAATCATAAAGTCAAGATAGAACAAAAATTAGATCCCTGTATAATACACGGCCCGCTTAGTTTTATCGTTTTTCAAAAAAAATTAAGTGGGCTTTGTTCTAATTCAACCGGAGTCGATCTAAACGATGAGAAAATTATTAACTTTACCCGCTCAAATGTCTCTCTCAGATGCTGAAAATATTACTTATGAAAACGCATTAAAACAAGCAACTGAAATAAGCTTAAATTTGATGGCTGTTAAAGTTGAAACCTATCCGGAAGACTTTAGTAGCTGGTGTCATGAGTTAATTGACATCTGTGCTAATCGCATTAACTTTGAGTTGTTAGAACAGCACCAATTACCATTTCTTAAAAAGCTAAATGATTTATTAGTTTTAGGTGTAAGTGTCAGCCAACTTAAAATGCTTAAAATTACGCCTTGGCCTATCATGTCTTCATTTATAGAAAAGAATGCAAAATTACTTGCTTTAGATGAACAGCTTGCCTTGTTATCTTATTTAAAAATAACTAAGCAACAAACTTTATCTGAAATGATACAAGAAGACAGACTTGCTTTTGCTGGAAAACATACAGCTTCTCACGATCCGTCTATATATAAGTTCGATGTTGAATGGTTTAGCTCAACTAAAAGTGCTAAAAACTTTCATCAATTACTACAAAACAATCCTGAGCTATTAGACAAAGCCCTTGCTAATATACCTTCAGAAGGTGAAGTAACAGAACAAGATTACCAAAGTTTTGTAACTGACTATTTAGCTGCACACGATGTATTAGACGATGTTAAACCAACTTTAGCACCAGCAACTCGTTTGTTAGCGATGCATCGTCCAGATGTATTCCTACCAATTACCAACTCTAAACTAGATTCTCTTTGTGCTGCATTTGAAGTTCCTAAATTGAATAACAAAGATTATGCTCGATATTTCAAAGACATCATTCAGCCTATGCACTTAATGCCTTGGTATCGTTCTAAATGCCCTGAAACAGAACTTGAGCAACAACTTTGGTCTGTACGTGCTTTATTACCAACGTTTTTTTATTACGCTAATGAAAAAACAGCAAATAGCTCTAATTACTTAAAGCTATTAAACAAACCTAAACGCACAACTAAAACAGGCGCAACGCGTACTAAGCGTGGCAAAGAGTCAGCTGAAATATTAGTAGACCGCGCTTTAGCAGCTGATGATATTCCTGAGCATATCAAAACTAAGCGTGACTCGATCATTGCGGAAGTGGTTAAAGGACGAACTGTTGCTGAGACAATTTCATTGATGCGTATGATCTTTGGTTAAACTCATAATTTTTATATGCAGTATTTAATTTAAAATACTGCATACATATAGTGCATCTGCTTAAGTATATGCACTATATATGTGCTTATACTTCCTACGATAGAACTTAAACTCCCGCTAACAACCCTAACCACTTGAATTACCTCTTATAAAAAACACTCCTTATTTTGGTACAAAGCTTGCTCTTTCTTATAAAACAGCGCATTCAAACAAACCCAACCTTAAGGTTAAGTAATGAAAAAATCATTCCTCTCAATTGCTTTATTAACGGCTTTAACATCTAATTTTAGCTATGCTGAAGTAACAGCCAATGTATCAGCAAGTTCAAATTATTACTGGCGCGGTGTAACCCAAACAGCTGATGCTGCCGCGATATCTGGAGGCATAGATTATAATAATGGCTCAGGATTTTATGCGGGTACTTGGACATCGAATATTGATTTTGGTAATGAAGCAAGCTACGAATTAGATATTTACGCAGGCTTTAGTAAAGAACTAGACAATTTCAGTTATGATCTTGGTTATATATATTACAGCTACCCAGATGCAAGTGGCTCATCAGATTTTGGTGAATTATATGGAGCATTGAGTTGGCAGTGGCTAGAAACCAAGATAAGCTATTTAACGCATGCTCAAAATGATGCTAGCAGTGAAGAAGATATGCTCTATGTAGAGCTAAATGCAAACTTTACGATTTTAAATGAAACTGATCTCGCCTTTCATATTGGCCAATCAAGTGGTGATACGATAAATGAATGGTATAACGAAGATGACTATTTAGACTATGGCGTCTCTGTATCTAAAAACGGTTTTAGTTTAGGTTTAACTAAAACTAATTTAGACGATGATGACATTAATGCATTTATAAGTTACTCAATCGACTTATCACTATAAATTTATTAGGTGATAAATAATTATTTATCACCTCTTAAACTCTAAACTAATCACTTAAGGATACTTGTCGTTTCTTACATTCAGTAATGACTGTTTTAGGATACCAAATAGGTCCTAATTGGTTTATTGCACTTCCAGCAAGCCCATTAACAAATGAGACCTGAGTTTCAACACTACTCCAATTATCACCATTACATATTTTATTTAGATTAATAGGCTCGGAACCTTCATACAGTGAAAAAGCCGCATTATGATGCCATTGTTTTTTCTGTACCTGGTGTTCATTTGATACTTGCTCCCCGTTGTCAAAATGAATACGCGTACAACCAGATAAAATCAATAACGTCGTTACCAAGAAGATTATTTTATTTTGCATCTTGATTCTCCTGAATCTCAATTTTATTAAGCTCTTTTTCATCACACCATATTTTCACAGAATGTGGGGCATAAATACCTAATGTGATAAAACCTAAAGCGCCATCTTCAAATGTCTGTTGTGACTGCATTTGTAATACATCTTTTTCACCACACACTTTTTTAACATCGACATGATGCTCACCCTTTAAGCCCCAAAAATAAAATGGTTTGCTATCCTCAAAGCTTGGGTTTTCGGTTAATTTTGCAATAGGTTCAGGTTGAATTGTAACGGAGGAACACCCTGTCAAAATAACAAGTAGCAGACTTGTCTTAATTAAAATTTTATATGAGTTCATTTTACTCTCTGATGATTTTAAGTTACTAGGAATCATTAAAGTGTAAGGGAGTTATAAAAATAAAGTAGTAAGAAATTGTTGCCGCTTTGTAGGTAATGTTACACTTTTTTGCACTTTTTTAACTCTGTACCGATTTAAAAGTAGAAAGTAGAAATATCAATTAAATGTAAAAACAAAAAAACTCGCAGAAGCGAGTTTTTTATTTTATCTATTTGGTGAGTCAGCCGTATAAGCCGGGTTCTGTTCTTTTCGTGAGAAAAGGATAATCATTCGTCTAGGCCTTAAATCGCTCTAAGGCTCAAGCAACCTACCCGGTTCCAACGTGGGCCACGCCATAAGGAACCCTATTTGGTCTTGCTCCGGGTGGAGTTTACCCTGCAACCAACTGTTACCAGTGGTCCGGTGCGCTCTTACCGCACCCTTTCAGCCTTACCTGTTCTACCCGAAAGTAGTCATCGGCGGTCTTCTCTCTGCTGCACTTGTCGTAGGCTCGCGCCTCCCAGCCGTTAGCTGGCACCCTGCCCTGTGGAGCCCGGACTTTCCTCCCCTTTACCCGTATACCTTTTGCCGAAGCAAAAAATACAACGATAAAGCAGCGATCATCTGGCCAACTCAGGAGGCGGATTATACTGACTTATAGTGAAAGAGGGAATTTATTCCGACATTTTTTAGTAAAAACACCCGAATATCCCCTGAAATATAACTTATTAACTTTCTTACTGCTCTAAAGCAACTTTATATAATGCATTTTTCTTTAAATCAAAATAAGCAGCAACAATGCCACATGCTTTTTTCAATGGCATTTCAACTTGAACCAACTTCAACATACGCATCGCTTCAGGACTAAATTCCTGCTTATCAACCACCTTGCCTGGTAACATTAATACAAACTCACCCTTTTGGCGTGCGCGATCCTCATTCAAAAATAAAATAAGTTCTGCGATAGAACCACTAAAAAAAGTTTCATACGTTTTTGTCAATTCTTTTGCCAATACAATTTTATGATCGCTTCCTAAACATTCAGCAGCATCATCTAAACTAGCCATGATTCTATGGGTACTTTCATAAAATATTGTTGTCATGCCCGAATTTACAGCATTTAAATAAAAATCTTGTCGAGCCTTACTTTTCGCAGGGCTAAAACCTATAAACTGAAATTTATCTGTTGCTAAACCAGAACAACTAACAGCCGCAATTGCTGCACACGCGCCAGGCACCGGCGTTACATTAGCACCTTGCTCTCTACATAAATTTACAACTGCATATCCGGGATCGCTAATAAGTGGAGTACCAGCATCCGATACTAATGCAATATCTAACCCTTCATTTAACCAATCTATTATTTGTTGCGATTTTTGCTTTTCATTATGATCGTGTACAGCAACCATTTTCGCTTTAATTGCGAAGTGACTCAGTAACTTGCCAGTATGTCTAGTATCTTCAGCTGCAACAAGGTCAACGCTTGATAATACTTTAAGCGCACGCTGACTTATGTCATCTAAATTGCCGATTGGGGTTGCCACAACATAAAGTGTGCCTATTTTACTTGAATTGTGCTCATTTAACATTGAGGTATCCTGCTTCTGTCAGTAATATAGTGTATAACCTTTTTTTGAGATATTGCCGTGCGGCTTACACACTATAGTTTAATATTGTTATTTTCCCTGTTATCAGCCTGTAGTACAACAGAGAAAACGCCGATCCTTAAAAAGCCCGAGGTAAATAAGCAAAAAAATGTAACAGCTAAAACTTATACCGCGGCTCAATTGTATAATAATGCAAGAACAAAACGTGGCGCTGACAAAATACAATTACTCTACCTAGCTAGAGAAAAGGCATTAATAGAAAAAAATTGGTCATTACTTGAATCTATTTGCACAACCTTAATTGCGAGTCAAAATTCTGATAATGTTCAAAATACATTATACATTGCATTATCCCAGTATCATCAAAATCAATACCCACAAGCATTAGCTTTATTAGAACAATTAAATGACAAACTCACTAGCCCAATTCATTATTATTGGCATCAGGTTATTTCTGGCAACATTTACGCTCAACAAGCTTTAACCTTTCAAGCAATACCTTATTATTTTAGAGCGTCGGAAATAGCACAAAAACATGATATTGATGCAAGTGAATTAAACCAAAAATTATGGGCTGAACTTGCTAAGCTATCTAGCTTAACTTTAGAACAACTCAATGTAGGTTCAAACATACAACAAGGATGGATTAACTTAGCCCTGTATAGTCAATTATATATAGGTGATCCGGTCTCTTTGCACAGTGCAATGAACAATTGGCAAAGACGCTACCCAAAACACCCAGCTAGTTTTGCTCTACCTGATAAAATGAAACAATTAATGGCGATAGAGCCTTATAAATTAACAAAACTTGCGGTTTTACTCCCCGAAACAGGATCAAACAAAAGAATTGGCGAGGCGGTAAAAAATGGCATATTAGCGGCCTCAGATATAACTAGTCAAGCTGAAATACACTATATCAATTCTATAGAATCAATAGATAAAATTAATGAGCATTTAAAAACTATACAGCCTGACTTTGTGATTGGTCCATTACTAAAAAGCAATATAAATAAAATTAAACAATCCCAAATATTGGCAAATTACCCAACAATATATCTAAACTCTAATTCAGAAAAAAACATCAGTTTAGATCATTACTATTTTGCTCTTTCACCAGAACATGAACTCACTCAGGCTATTAATCATTTTTTATCTAAAAATTACAAAAAACCACTGTTACTTGCTCCCAAAAATAAGTCGGGTGAACGCTTAGTTCAATCCTTTACTCAACAATGGCAACTATATTCTGAGACCCTACCAGAAATTGGTTTTTATGCTGACAAAAAGGATATGCAAAACCAGGTGAAAAGGCTTTTAGAGGTAGATGAAAGTCAAAAGCGAATAAATAAGGTTAAATTACTTTTCAGAGAAAAAGTAAAAAATGACACGCGATCACGTCGTGATATAGATGTCATCTATTTAATTGGAGATGCAGTTCAAACACGATTATTAAAACCATATTTTGATGTAAACATCAGCACTTTCTCTGCAAAAATCCCCATGTATGCAAGCTCAAAGAGTCACAGTTTACAAGTAGACCGCACTGATAAACGAGATCTAGCGGGGCTATACTTTACAGAAATTCCATGGATGCTACCCCAAAGTCATACTCAACCAACCTTAAGAGCTAAATTTGATAAGCTTTGGCCTCAACAAGCTGATTTACAGCAACGTTTATTTGCCATGGGTTATGATGCAGTTAAGTTGATCCCTCAATTAAAGCAATTAAGTACTTTATCAGGAAAAAACATGCAAGGCTTAACAGGTCTACTTTCTATAAACGAACAGGGACAAATTCATCGCCAATTACAATGGGCTCGTTATTATCAAAAATCGATTAAACCTCTAAATTTAAAAGAAGTAAAGCCCACACCATTGTTTTTGCAACCAACTGAAATCATGGATTAATTGCATTAAATAAGATTAGGCTCTATCTTTATTATTTTAAGGATTCAAGGATGGAGTGGCTAAAAACAGCTTGGCGAAATAGTACCCAGAAAGGATTGTATTACGAAAGACAAGCTGAAAACTACTTAAAGAAAAATGGTTTAAAACCTATAACACGTAATTATTGGTGTAAATTAGGTGAAATTGACCTTATTATGGAACATCAAGAGACCATAGTATTTATTGAAGTCAAATACCGAAAATCAAAAAAGTATGGTGGCGCGTTACACGCCTTAACCTTAGCGAAACAGAAAAAACTAAAAAAAGCGATTCAATATTACATTCAGCACCATCAATTACAAAATAACGCTTTAAGGGTCGACTTTGTTGCGATAAATGGGCAGAATCCATATCAATTTAATTGGATCAAAAATGTTCTCTAGTAGAGCTTAGAATAATAAAATAGGTTTTATTAAGGTTTAACAATGCAAGAAATAGTCAAAGAGATTTACACCGAAAGTATTCAAGCACATATCGCCGCAGGTGAGGTGCTACCAAGTCCGTTAGAATCCGCAGCTTTCACTATAGCGCAAAATCTTATTAATGGTAATAAGCTTATCTGCTGTGGCTTTCAAAGCTGTCAAATGCTTGCACAACACATAGCAACTATATTAGTTAACTGCTATGAAACGGAAAGACCTTGTTTACCCGCTATCGCACTTAATACTGAAATAACAAATTTAAGCAGTTACGCAGAACAAAACGAGCATGATGTTTTTGCACGTCAAGTTAGGGCTTTTGCACAACAGGGCGACATGCTATTAGCTATTGCGATCACTGGTAATGAAAAATCTATCGTTTCAGCTGTTGAATCTGCACTTACTAAAGATATGACAGTCATAGTCCTTGTTGGGAATGATGGTGGAGAATTAGCTGGCTTATTAGGCCCTAATGATGTTGAAATCCGGGTACCATCAAAACGACCAAGCCGTATCATAGAATCTCATTTATTAAGTTTACACTGCTTAAGTGAATTAATTGATTTAACCTTATTCCCCCAGGATGAAAGTCATGCGTAATATGCTATTAATGATTATGAGTATTGTCATACTACAAGGCTGTGCTGTAGCGCTTGTTGCAGGTACTGCTGGTGCAGTGACAGCTGCAAACGACAGGCGAACGATAGGATCTCAAATCGATGATACTAATATCGAGATTAAAGCAACACTAGAAATAAAAGGTAATGCTCAATTAGAGAAGCATTCAAATATTTCTGTTATTAGCTTAAATGGTTTAGTGCTTCTTTTGGGACAAGCCCCTACAGAAGAAATGAAATCACTAGCACAACAGTTAATTAAAAATATTCCTGCTGTAAAAAAAGTTCACAATCAAATTAGAATAAGTAGCAATGTTGGAATGACAACAAAAACACTTGATACCTGGTTAACCTCTAAGGTTAAAACCATGTTATTGACTGATGATAATATTAGCGGAACCAATATCAAAGTAGTCACTGAAAATAGTGAAGTATTTCTAATGGGATTAGTAGGACAAACTGAAGGGAATAAAGCAGTAGATATTGCCAGAAATATCTCTGGTGTCGCAAAAGTAATTAAAGTATTTGAATACTTATAAACGATACTTTATAAATCTAAAGCCTCGTCTATTTTATTTGATAGACGAGGCTTTAGAGAAAGGATTGGCTACTTTACAACCCGAAGGTGTGAGCCTTTCTTAGTATCTGGCTTTTTAGCCGATTCTAATGCTTCAGTGTCAATTTCTTGAATCTCCACATCATCACTTTCGAATAAGTCATCTTCTTCAGTTGTAAAAACAGTACCCTCGCCATTTTCTCGCGCATATATCGCTAATACCGCAGTTATTGGCACCGAAACACGCATAGGCTGCCCTGAGAATCTTGCATTAAAACTTAATTCATTATTATCCATATTAAACTGCGCTACCGCTGTAGGGCTAACATTCAATACAATTTGGCCATCTTGTACAAATTGTGTCGGGATCACTACTGCTGGATGCTCTGCATTCACAACTAAGTGAGGCGTGCATTGGTTATCAATAATCCAATCGTAAAAAGCACGTAATAAATATGGACGATTTGAAGTCATCATTTGACACCTAAATTAAATCTAAATCAGTCTAAGATAGTACCAATCACACAAGTGCATGGCTACGTTAGAATCAAAATAAAAAGCCTTCAAATTTTTATGAAGGCTTTTTTATATATTTGAATACACCACCAAGTGGCTTCAACAAAACAAAATTACAAGTCTGCTAAAGGTGAATTTCACGTTCAGATTCTGTTAAAGAAGCTTCAAATGATTCACGTTCAAATACAAGTTTCATGTATTCTTTTACTTCTTTACTTCCAGCACCAATCAGTTCGATACCTAATTCAGGTAAACGCCAAAGTAATGGAGCAATATAACAATCAACTAAACTGAAATCTTCACTCATAAAGTAAGGCACTTCAGCAAGGATTGGACCAATAGCTAAGATAGCTTCTGTTAACTCTTTACGAGCCACTGCAACTTCACTTCCGCCTTCGTATACTTTAGCTGCTAACGAATACCAATCTTGTTGTATTCTATGCATTAATAAGCGACTACGGCCACGCATGACAGGATATACTGGCATTAGTGGAGGATGTGGGAAACGTTCATCAAGGTATTCCATGATGATGTTTGCCTGATATAAACCTAATTCACGATCAATTAAAGTTGGAACCGTACCATTAGGGTTAACTTCGTGTAATGCTTCAGGTAAGTTATCATTTTCAACTAAGTGAATATCAACACTTACGCCTTTTTCTGCTAGTACAATACGTACTTGGTGGCTATACATACAGTTAGCACCAGAAAAAAGAGTCATTACAGGGCGTTTATTGGCAGCAACAGCCATGCCTACCTCCATTTATTTTTTGCTAGAGACAGCAATAGGGGCAAAGCCCCTATTACATCATTTAATACTAAAGAACATTCAATTAATGAACATCTCTCCAGTATTCTTTTTTCAATAAAAATGCCAAGATAAATAATATAAATAAGAATCCTAACACTTTAATACCTAACGCTTTTGATTCTAAACGTGAAGGTTCACCCACGTACTCAAAAAAGTTAGTTAAATCACGAGCTACTTGATCATATTCATCATCACTCATTTCACCTGAACCATCAGATACAGTACCTACTATTTTAGTTACTGTATGGCCATGTTCTTCAACTTCTTCAGTTATTGCAGTTGGAACACCTTGAAGTTCTTGTAAAACATGTGGCATGCCCACTGAAGGAAATACAACATTATTTACACCAAATGGACGAGAATCATCTTTATAAAAAGACTTAAGATAAGTATAAATGTAATCAGGTGACTTAACGCGAGATATTAACGTTAAATCAGGTGGTGGTGCACCAAACCAGTTTTCAGCATCTTCTTTTACAATAGCATTTTTGATATGACTACCCACTTTTGAACCATCAAAAATAAGTTGTTCTTCACCAATTGCAGTTGGAATTCCAATGTCACGAAAAGTACGCTCGTAACGTTGATATTGCATTTGATGACAACCAAGACAATAGTTCATAAATAACTTAGCACCACGTTGTAATGATGCTTTATCAGTTAAATCATTGCCTGCTTTCATTAACGGCATTGATGGCCCTGATGCCATTGCAAACATTGGTAACAATACGAATAAACCTACAATAAGCTTTTTCATTATTTAGTTAACCTCTCTGGCAATGGCTTAGTTACTTCATTTTTACTATAAACAAATAGTAATACAAAGAACATAAAGTAAGTAACTGTCGTGATTTGAGACAAAATTGTTTTAAAGTCAGTCTGCGGTGTTGCGCCGATCCAACCAAGAATAACAAACGTGATAACAAAGCCAAACAGGTTCCATTTATGCAAACCACAACGATAACGCACTGATTTAACTTTACCACGGTCTATCCAAGGTAATAATGCCAACATACCAATCGCAGCACCCATCGCAATAACCCCTAATAATTTATCTGGGATCGCACGTAATATTGCATAGAAAGGCGTGAAATACCAAACAGGGAAAATATGCTCAGGTGTTTTCAACGGATTAGCAGCTTCAAAGTTTGGACCTTCTAAGAAGAACCCATTCATTGCAGGTGCAAAAAATACAATTGCACAAAAGAAAAATAAGAAACCAACAACACCCACGATATCTTTCACCGTGTAATAAGGGTGGAATGGGATAGCATCTACAATATCTTTTTTATCAGTATAGTATTCATGAATTTTAAATTTAGTTTTATCTTCTTCTTTTACAGAACCTTTCTTGCGTTTAATTTCAATGCCTTCAGGGTTATTAGAGCCAACTTCATGCAAGGCAATAATATGTAAAAATACTAAAATAACTAAAACTAATGGCAATGCAATTACATGTAATGCAAAGAAACGGTTTAGTGTTGCACCAGAGATAACATAATCACCACGGATCCAAAGTGTTAAGTCATCACCTATAATTGGAATCGCACCAAATATAGAGATAATTACTTGTGCGCCCCAGAACGACATTTGACCCCAAGGTAATAAGTACCCCATGAAAGCCTCAGCCATTAACACTAATAAAATGAACATGCCAAACAACCACAATAATTCACGTGGTTTTTGATAAGAGCCATAAATCATGCCACGGAACATATGCATATAAACAACAACAAAGAAGGCCGAGGCACCCGTTGAGTGTAAATAACGCAGCAGCCAACCATATTCAACATCACGCATGATGTATTCTACTGATGCAAAAGCACCCTCAGAAGATGGTACGTAGTTCATTGTTAACCAAATACCCGTTAGGATTTGATTTACTAATACTAAAATGGCTAAAGAACCAAAAAAGTACCAGAAGTTAAAGTTTTTCGGTGTTGGATATTGTGCTAAATGCATATTCCAAACACGCGTCATAGGAATACGTTGATCAATCCAATCAATCGTATCAGTCGCTAGTTTTTTTAACATTATGCTGCCCCTTCTTCGATACCAACAATAATAGTTGTATCGTCAACAAACATATAAGGAGGGATCTCTAAGTTAATTGGTGCAGGAACACTTTGAAATACACGACCCGCTAAATCAAACTTAGAACCATGACAAGGACAGAAGAAACCATCTTCTACACCTTCCACTTTTTCGCCAAAGTTACCTTTAAGGAAACTTGGTGAACATCCTAAATGAGTACAGATACCCACAGCTAAAAAGATTTCAGGACGCATAGAACGATGAGGATTTTTAGCAAAACTAGGTTGCTGTTCCTCTTCAGATAGCGGATCTTTCAATTGGCTATCTAACGTTTTCAACGTTTCTAACATTTTTGGTGTACGATTCACAACCCATACAGGTTTTCCTCGCCACTCAACACGAATTAATTGTCCAGGCTCAAGTTTACTAATATCCACTTCTACAGGCGCACCTGCAGATTTGGCTCTTTCACTT
>Ga0209292_1004651_pt1 | contig 14376 bp, 13 predicted proteins | sample GOMGulsemesocosm_2_FD_184634 | JGI IMG/M metagenome (GOLD analysis project Ga0209292, IMG submission 184634) | Methane-oxidizing microbial communities from mesocosms in the Gulf of Mexico - GOM9C Gulf of Mexico (SPAdes) (version 2) | ecosystem: Environmental > Aquatic > Marine > Cold seeps... | reverse complement strand
CTCTCTAAGTTTGCAGAGATCCGACGATAGTTGGTCTCTGTAACGTCCGTGATCAGGCACGAAATTTGTCCGATAACTATCGTTGCTAAAGTGTTTTCACAGGGAAGGGGTGCGGCGTGCGTGCTTGTCTACGGTACTGCCCCCCCCCCTAATCTCATTATGACCACGGGGCAGGGCCAGGCAGCCAGATGGATTTAAATAGCGTCAGCAGGTATGTCCACTGCAGAGGAAACGATTAAGATTGCAGCGAATGAGGGGGTGGATCGAGTGACCTCAAGGTAGCATGGCTTGTTGCTCGGGAGGGTCCAATAATATTATTGCTGGTGCAGAAGGTCTGCCAACGGTGCTCATGATGTCCGCTTTCTATATTTAAGGAGTCTCTGATCAAGCAGCTCATCGACTTTATCGAAAGCTGTGGTCAAATGAGGCTGATTTAGACTAGAGGTGTTTTGATGTGCGCTCGAGGTTTCTACGCAACGTAGAATGGTGGGCCTTCCCTGACTTGCCGATTATGAGTCCAGTGCACAGTTGGCCTTGGATGTTTTAAGCGGAAGAAGCGGAAGGGCTTTTTGAGGTGATTGGGGTGGGCTAAAGTCCGACCGAGCCATGGCCGAACTTCTTGGGTTCGGAAGGGCGGCTCGGCCGGACATTTGGTTATTCGCTGCATGGGAGTGTGTATGCGGAGCACCGAACTAAAACTGAACCTTATATAGTTGTTTGAGGGTTAGGATGGTGGGTAGTGCATTAGAGGCGGTGGCGTTATGGGCGTGTATCGTCGCAACACAGATGTGTAAAGTGCACTTCTAGGATGCGGCTCATCCCAGCCCGTGCATATACCGTCTTAATCAATTTGGTCTTCTCTGCACCGAAGCGCTCGTCCAAGTATTGTTGTGGCGATAACCCAGGGCCTTGAGGGTTCACCTCCTCACTGAAGTGTCGCAAGGAGAAAATGCTGCTATCCAGGACTCGCTCAATGACGCATTGATGGCCCATTGCTATTAGCAGTGGTTCTGCTTCGCTATAACAGACTCTCTCTTGATCGCCTGCCTGGTAATAGTGACCATAAGGGATATTTACATGGGATATTCGCTCTGCGCCCTGAATTTGTTTTAGCTGCATCATTTTTTGATAATACGCGGCATCTCCCGGATTGGCGCTGGCCGTATTGACCGCCGATCCGATAACCATAAATAAAATAGCCTTATGCAATGTCTTTTTCCGCATTGCTCGAGCAATATTTTCAGGGTCCCTTACGTAAGTCTGGCTCTCAAAAGACCAAAGCCAGAAAAACCAACCTACAATCAATATGACGCAGCCAATTGTCAGTGCCACTTCCGAGCTCAGGTAGGGGGCGATTGCTCCTAGATCGGCTAACTCGACACCAGGCCAAACAGTTACAGTTGTACTCATAATAAGATCTCATTAATGCAGTTTTTTACTATCAAGCTTTGACGTCAGCAGGAAAAGAAAAGCAGCCTGCCCGCTAGGGGTTGCGACACTTTACAAGTTAGTTCCCGTATTGATGGCAACGGCCAACATGCAAGAACATAACAACGGTTAGGCACGATCAAGCAGCAGTGCTTGATACTACAAGCTCATGAATGCGCTCAGCCGCTGATATCTAGCTTAAAATTTTGAGGGTATGCGTCTCTTAAAGAGATATGGGCAACCAATAGTCTTGATCCAAACGACCGGAGAAAGCCCCAGAAGTTAAACTAACGGCGGGGCTTGCGCATAGTAAGGGGTGGGAGTTTTAATCCAAGGCTTAGGGGGGGCAGGATGGTGCGAGGAAAACTTTGGAGTATTTACGGCAAACGAATTGGTTATAGAAAGGTATGTTTCCCCTTCAGTTTCTTGTGCTTCGAGAGACTTCTCAACAATGAAGCCTATTGGTGTGACTGTATTTGGTGCAGTAACTGAGCTTGCGAAAGCAATTAAAACCACCAGTAAGGTGATGAAAGCCCATGCAAAGCGTATAGGTCTTAGCATTATTTATCTCTTTACCAAATCCTATTCAGTGTCATTTGAAGCATTTTTGAATACCTCATCCCGCCACTCTTAACCAAGCTTTTTCTCTATGCGCTGTCGAATTTTTTGAGAAGAGGTCACATCTTCTGCTTCACAGAGTCGCTCAAAGGCGGCCTTCTTATTAGGATCGATCATCAATGTCAGTCGTGCGGTTCTTTTTCCAAAACAGCTCCCCTTGCGGTCAAAGCATGATAGCACTATTGCACCTTATGCTAATTTGATTGGCATCAAGCTAGCTATTTTTAACCATTAAATTATTAATGTAATCTCCTGCCGTCAGCTGGGGATTGCTTGGGCCTGATTCTTGACGACGCTTGTTCATGCTTCCCCGATGCTTCACCTGTACTACGCGAAGTGTCTAGCAAATTGATAGCAGCTCTTTAAAAGTAAAAAAGGAAAGCCCGACCACACCCGGAAGGATGTGGTCGAAGCAATATCTTCCAGAGGGCGGCCTCTAGTAGGCTTTCGGCAAGGCATCCCCAAGACACGCCGTCGCACTTTCTGCCGCCTTCTGAAGGGCTCTCTCTGGTCGATAGATGGGCATACCGCTGCGTCACCGGAGGGTCTGAGAAGCTAGAGAACTGAAAAGCTGAAGCTTGGTTGGGGTTAGAGCGTCAGAATTCCATATTCTCAGGTTTTCAGGTTTTTGGGTTGATGAAGTATCCCCAAAATCTAAAGGCTACATGACGAACTCGACGATTTTTGAATTGGGTGGCGACGAGTCGTCGGGTGCGTCGATTGTATTGCTGAAAAGAGAGTGGTGTCGGTGCGCTAGGCAATACTGCCAATAACGGGTTTCGGCTGTTTCGGCGATACCACTTTTGATCAAGTGACTAAGCACACCTATACGAAATATTACATTTCGCTAAAGGTGCATTTTGTGTGATGCGACTTGGTACGGGAAAGCGGCCTAGGATTAGACAGTTTGAATATTGCTAGAGACTAGCTAGAAGAATGGTGGGCCTTCCCAGGCTCGAACTGGGGACCTGCCGATTATGAGCAGGAAGTTCTGATTGGAGTATTGCAAGCAACTGCCACCCGTTCTCAGCTCAAGGTGAATTATTTTACTCAATAGACAAGAAGGCGGTCGGATAGCACAAACAAAAAAGCCCCGCACAAAGTGCGAGGCTTTTAAAATAATGGTGCCCGGAGACAGAATCGAACTGCCGACACGAGGATTTTCAATCCTCTGCTCTACCGACTGAGCTATCCGGGCACAAACTGTTACTTTTCTACTTCTAATACTAACCTGCTAAGGTTGGCTGGCAACAGGGCGGCTATTAAAGCGTTTGAAGTGTTATGAGTCAAGCAAAAAAGTTTCAATTTTTGAATTAATCGTCACTTGGTGCGACATAGCCCTCAGCTTTCTCAAAATCTTCGTTAGCGAAGAACTTATCCATCTGCTCGGTGAGGTATTTGCGGGTTTCCGGATCCATCAAGTTCAGTGAGCGTTCATTGATAATCATGGTCTGGTGAGCTAGCCATTCCTGCCAGGCTTGCTTGGAAACCGAGTCGAAAACTTCTTGTCCTTTTGCGCCCGGGTAAGGGGGTGTTTCCAGTCCTTCCATGTCTTTCTGGTATTTTTTGCAAAAAACGCTGCGTGTCATGATGTGTTCCGACTGAATGAATATGCGGCTGTATTGTACTGGGCCGGTTAGGTCTTTTCCATCCTATAAATTGCTGAGCAGGTTTTTTATTGGCGTTGCCAAACCAATGCCGGTGAGTTGTTGCGGTTGATACCAGCCACGCTGACCAGCGTCGTTAATTTGCATGGGTGCGTTATGTAGCTTTGCCAGTATCGGCTGCATGGTGAGATGAAAGTGCGAAAAGGTGTGGCGAATTTCCGGTAATGAGCCAGTGACTTGTATCTGGACCTGTAAGCTTTGCTGAAGGTTATCGATGAGCAGTGTTTTGTCTTCCTGCTGCGGCAGGCTCCACAGTCCGCCCCAGATGCCCTGTGCTGGGCGTTTTTCCAGCAGCACGTGACCGTCTTCGTTAACAAGAATTAAAAAGAAGGCGTTGCGCGTAGGCAGTTGTTTTTTTGGTTTGGGTTGAGGGTAGTTTTTCACGCAGTCCTGCTGGAAGGCCTTGCAGTCCTGTTGCAGAGGGCAGCGGGCGCATTGCGGCTGGCTGCGGGTACACAGGGTGGCACCAAGGTCCATCATGGCTTGGGTGTAATCGGCCACTCGTTGACCGGGGGTAAGCTGTTCGGCAAGCTGCCAGAGCGTTTTTAGTGTTTTGCTTTGTCCGCTCCAGCCTTCGATACAGTTGAAGCGAGACAATACGCGTTTCACATTACCATCCAGAATGGGTGCGCGGGTGTGCATGCTGAGGCTGAGTATTGCGCCTGCCGTAGAGCGGCCGATGCCGGGCAGGCTTTCTAAGCCGTCCTGACTATTCGGAAAGTTATTATTGTGTTGCTGATGAACCAGCTGAGCTGTTTTGTGCAGATTGCGGGCGCGGGCGTAGTAACCTAAACCGGTCCATAGATGCAGTACGTCATCTTCTTTGGCTTGAGCTAAGGATGAAACATCCGGGAAACGTTGCATAAAACGATCAAAGTAAGGAATGACGGTATTCACCTGCGTCTGTTGCAGCATGATTTCCGACACCCAAACCCGATAGGGGCTGATATTCTTCTGCCAGGGCAGATTTTTACGGCCGTGCTGGTCAAACCAATCGAGCACGGCTGAGCTGAAAATAAAATTACTCACTAGAAACCAAGCAGGCCCTTAAGCTGCTGCGCGGCTTCGTCACCGAGTTTGTCCTTCAGTTTTTCTTCTAGCTTGTTGTTGACCTTACTTTGCACTTCTTTTTTCGCCAGTTGCCCAACGATGTTTTTTAGTTCGCGTTGATCCAAACCGCACAGGTCGGAAGGCTCGTCGCTAAAGTTGCCCTTGCAGCGTAGCGGCCAGGTAATGTCGCGGTAGCGCTCATGGACTTCGCAGGCCTGATTCTCCAGGTCACCCTGGATTTTAGCGCGAATGCTGTAATCGAGCGTGTCTTCGGGCAAGTTGATCACGCCGTTGCCAGTGACTTGCAAATTATTGAGCGCCACCAGTAAGCGGTCGGTCTGCATGATGCCCTTAACGATATTCATATGGCCGTTGAACTCTTTGAAGTGAGTATCGGGCTGCTCTTCGTTCATGTTGTATTGACGGTCGCGAATACGGGCAATACTTTTACAGACCAGTTGTTCGATGTTGGTATTTTTGAGCAGGCCATCGGTCACTGTAAAATCAGCTTCGCCGGTGATAGTTTTTTTGATGGCGCTCAGACTGTTACCGTAGGCGGTGCCATTAATCTGCAAATCCATTTTGCCATCCACATAATCAACTTCGGCGAGTGAAGTGAGCAATGGTGCGGCTTGAATGCCGGTCAGGCGTTTGTTGAAGTTGAATTGCGGGGTTTTGCCGCGAGCATCAATGCTGCCGGTACTGCTCAGGGTGCCGTTATAGAGATTGCCGGTTAGGCTTTTCAGATTGATAAAACCGTTGGCGGCGCTGATGGTGGCGTCAAGGTTGTCGATCTGATGGCTGGAAGCAATTAGCTTGCCGATGCGCAGGCGACCTTGAGTCTTAAGCTCACGCAGGGTGTTTAGAGGTAATAGTGGTTCCTCGTCAGCGCTGGCATTGCCTTGTGTTTCTTCTCTCGCAGCGGAGCTTGTTGCATCGGCTGGCAGGTAGTTGTCCAGATTGAGGCTGTCGATGGTCAGCTCAAAATTTGAAGCAAGGCTGCTGAAGGAGTTAAGACCTGCATTGCCCTTGAGGGTGGAACTGTCGAGCTTCAGATTGATATTGCTGAGTTGGATGTCGTGATCAGAGCCTTTGAGGTCGAGTTTCCCGGTTAGGCTTTTTAGTACATTTGTTTTAGCGGTTGAGGGCGTGTCAATGACCATGCTGGCGAGTAATGCGCTGGGGTTGAGCTGATTAATGGTTAATTTGCCGACATAGCTCAGCGTACCCTTTAGACCGCTGACGTTCATTGCGCCTTTCAGATCAAGCTCTGAACCCTTGAGAGCCAGGTTTTGGAATGCCAGCTGGCCTTTGCCAGTATCCACCTGGAAATCTGATTTTAAATCCAGATCCAGCGCTATGTCTGCCAGGGCGGGCTGTTGCAGAATGCCACTCCAGTCAGCCGGTTTGAACTCGGTTACGGTGACGTGGCCGTCGATAAAGGGCGCGTTGAGCAGGTGTTGTACTTCCAGGGTGGTATTAATGCGAGTGGAATCAATATCCAGTACGGTGTCGGAGAGTGACAGCTTCTGCTTAGCTAGGTTAAGCGAAATCTGGCTGGTTAAATGCGCATGAACTGGTGTATTCAGATCATTGTTCAAATACTGAAAATCAGCGCTGATGGGGAAGTCGCTGTTAGAGCTGACATTGTTAACGCGGAAATTCATGTTCTGGAGCTGATGGAAGCTATTCGTGCTTAAATTTCGATAGCTCACCGTGGCGTTTTCAACTTCCAGATAGCCCAGTGAAAAGGCTGTCGTAGAAAGCTCTGTTGATTGTGATGAAGGTTTTGTGTTTTGTTGGTTGGTTGTGTCGAACTGCCAGTTACCTCGACCCTTAGCGTCTTTAACTAGCTGTAATTTAATATCACGTAACGCAATGCCGTCGACTTCAACCTGCCCCTTTAACAGCGGTGCGAACTTGGCGAAGATACGGACGTAGCCAGCTGACGCTAGGTGGCCGGCGGGACTATCTATGGAAGTGTCTTCAACGCTGACCCCAAACCATGGGAAAACTGACAGCTTTAGTTCGCCATCAATTTTTAATTCCAGCTGTGTTTGTTGCTTAACTAGCGCCTGAATTTCGGCTTTGTAATCGTTGGCGTCAAAAACGGTGGATAGATAGACGGCGGCACCACCCACGATAAGGATTAACAGGCCGAGGGTGGCGGCAGTGATTTTTAAAAACAATGGCATGGCGTGTCTGGTTCCCCTGATATTACGTTGCTACGGATAGACAGCGCGCCGGGCGATGGATTCCCTAAATCTGACTGCTAGCTACCCGGGCGGTGCAGGCTGCTGACTTCGCCATCGTTGCCAATTAGTAGTAAATCGGCTGGGCGAGAGGCGAACAAACCATTACACACAACGCCGACGATGGCGTTGACTTGCTGTTCCAGCTGAGTGGCGTTGGTGATTTCGAGATTATGCACATCGAGGATAATATTGCCGTTATCGGTAACAAAACCGCTGCGGTATTCCGGTAATCCGCCCAATTTGACCAACTCGCGTGCGACATGGCTACGCGCCATTGGGATCACTTCAACCGGTAATGAAAATGCGCCCAGAACATTAACTTGCTTGCTGGCGTCAACAATGCAAACAAATTCATCGGCCACTGCAGCGATGATTTTTTCACGGGTCAGTGCGCCACCGCCGCCTTTGATGAGCTCTAGGTAATCGTTGCTCTCGTCCGCGCCATCTACGTAAACGGCCACTCTGTCGACACTGTTGAGTTCGTAGACAGGGATGCCGTGTCCTCTCAGGCGTTCAGCAGAAGCTTCCGAGCTGGCGACCGTGCCGTCAAAGGTGTGTTTGATTTTCGCCAGTTCATCAATAAAAAAATTGGTGGTCGAGCCCGTGCCAATACCGACAATGGTGTCGTTTTTCAATTTGCCTTGGATGTGGCTGATAGCGGCTTGTGCGACGGCTAGCTTGAGTTCGTCCTGGGTCATGATTGGGGCCTGGCGATTACGGAAAGTCCGAATTATACGGACATCGGCGAAAGGCAGGAGGATTTTATTTCATTTTTATTTCGCCCCGGCTTTATGCAAAGCTCTCTAATGCTTTGAAAAGCCCTGCAAGTGGTGAAATGTTGAGGATAAGTCATTATCATAACGCTCACTATGAATAACCGGCTTTGCTGGTGTTCCTTCCTTGCCAGATCAACTGAACTGAATCCGATTATGTTGCAGACTTACGTAAAGAAAATCCTGAAAGCGCGTGTTTATGATGTTGCTATCGAAACACCTGTGGATGACATGCCGACTCTCTCTGAACGCTTGGGCAATCGGATTTTACTGAAGCGTGAAGATTTACAGCCGGTGTTTTCTTTCAAGTTGCGGGGTGCATACAACAAAATTTCCCAACTTACCGAGGAGCAGCTGAAGAATGGTGTGATCACCGCTTCAGCAGGTAATCATGCACAGGGTGTGGCCTTAACGGGTAAAAAGTTGGGTATTCAGGCGGTTATCGTAATGCCGAAAACGACTCCGCCGATTAAGGTGGATTCCGTGAAAGCGCGTGGCGGGAAAGTAGTGCTGCATGGCGATACCTTTGATGAGGCCAGCGAACATTCAAAAAAGTTGGCCAAAGAAAAGGGCATGACATTTGTACATCCCTTTGATGACCCTGAAGTGATTGCCGGGCAGGGTACTGTGGGCATGGAAATTCTGCGGCAGGTCACCGGTCCGCTTGATGCCGTGTTTGTGCCTGTTGGCGGGGGCGGCCTGTTGGCGGGTGTTGCGGCTTATATTCGTTATGTACGCCCGGAAGTTAAGCTCATCGGCGTTGAATCCGAAGATTCTGCCTGTATGAAATGGGCGCTGGAAAAAAATCGCCGTGTCACGCTGCCTGAAGTGGGTCTTTTCGCCGATGGTGTCGCGGTCGCTCAGGCGGGCAAAGAAACGTTTAAAATTATCCGTGAATGTGTCGACGAGATTATCACAGTGAGCACTGATGAAATCTGTGCGGCGGTTAAAGATATTTTCAATGATACTCGCTCAATCGCCGAACCTGCGGGTGCGCTGGCCACAGCTGGGCTTAAAAAGTATGTCGAGCGTGAAGGCATCAAAGATCAAACCCTGCTATCAATAGACAGTGGCGCTAATGTGAACTTTGATCGCCTGCGTCATATTGCCGAGCGCGCCGAGCTCGGAGAGAAAGGCGAAGCGATTCTTGGAGTTACCATTCCTGAAAAACCCGGCAGTTTCAAATTGTTCTGCGGTGCGTTGGGGAAACGTAATATCACTGAGTTTAACTATCGTTATGCTGATGATACTGACGCCCATGTGTTTGTGGGGGTGCAGCTGCGAGAAGGTGACGAAGAGCGACGTGAAATTATCGATAGCCTGATCGAAAAAGACTATCCGGTGACGGATATGACCGATAACGAAATGGCCAAATTACATGTGCGCCACTTGATGGGCGGTCATGCGCCAGCTGGTGACGAAGAAGTGATTTTCCGCTTTGAATTCCCGGAACGCCCCGGTGCGTTAATGAAATTTCTGCAAACCTTGGGGCAGCGCTGGAATATTTCTTTATTCCACTACCGTAACCACGGTGCGGCCTATGGGCGAGTGATGGTCGGTTTCCAGGTGGGTGCTAAAGAAAAGAAACTTGCTCACGAGTTTTTTGAAAAGATTGGTTATCCCTATAAGGAAGAAACTGATAATCCGGCTTACCAGAAGTTTTTGGGGTAGAGCTAAGCTCACGTTTGTGGCTGGCTTTACGGCTAATTCGACATGTATTGTTCAGGTTTACTGGTATAAATTCCGGGTTCAGATCCGGAATGATAGCTTGCCTTTAATTTTGAGCGCCCACGAGAAACCTTGGGGTGCTCTTTAATTAGTTACAACTTTCCCCCAGCAGGCTTTGCGCCTCATCAGCCAGCTTTTTCACCAACTCTCCAGCGGGCATTTCACGATTAAGCCCCGCAGCCTGCCCGTATAGCAAGAATTCAGCAAAATCATCTTGTCGTTCGGTGCTGGCCTGCATGAGAGCCCCGCTGACTTGATACATTTGTGGAAATTCGGGGAGACTAGGCTGATGTTTCGCCATGGTTTCCATGTAGGTATTGTTTTTTGCTCTGGCGGGACGGCCTGAAAATGCCCGTGTCAGACGGGTATCTGTATCTTTTGCGGTTGTTAGTGCGGCTCGGCATGACTCGCTGACCGAGGCCTCTGGGCAGGATAAAAATGCGCTGCCCAGTTGTGCTGCGCTGGCGCCCAACATGAAGGCTGCTGCAATGCCGCGGCCATCGGCGATACCGCCTGTGGCGATAACCGGTAAGTTAACCGCCTCGACTATTTGTGGCACCAGCGCCATGGTGCCAATGCCGTAGCTTTCGTCAGATACTTCAAATGTTCCCCTGTGGCCGCCAGCTTCCCAGCCCTGCGCAATGATAGCGTCAATGCCTCTTTGCTCAAGATATTTTGCCTCCTCGACGGTGGTCGCTGAGCAGAGGATTTTACAGCCTGCCTGCTGAAGGGCGGAGATTTTGTCGGCAGCCGGAAGGCCAAAGTGAAAGCTGACTACGGCGGGTTTGATTTCCAGCAAAGCGGAAAACTGTTCGTCATCGAAGCTGCGGTGTGCACAAAGTTCAGCGCTGGTCGACTTGGGTGGCATGCCCAGATTCTGTTGCTGGTATATCGTTGAAATCAGCGGGTAAAACTCGTCGTCGAGGTCGGATTCTCCGGCTGATGTCGGGTGGGCGAAAAAGTTAAAGTTGAAGGGCTGATCGGTCAGGGAGCGAATTTCAGTAGCGGCCGCATGTAGATCCTGGCCGGACATTTTGGCGCAACCGAGGCCGCCTAATCCGCCAGCATTACTGACGGCGGCAACCAATGCCGGGTTTGTTTCACCTGCCATGGGGGCCAGAATAATGGGATGTTGAATGCCGAACAGGTCGAGCAACCGGGTTGTTGGCCACATAGTTTTCTCCCTTTGGAAATAGCAAGTTATAGGCTTAAGCCATAGCTAACATGAAACGACTGGCTTGGCGCGGCTGTATTAAAACAGCAACAACTGCTCTTCTGTGGTTAAGCCATTCAGCGGAATATCCCACTCAGCCGACTCTAGAGAATCCACTTGCTGGCAGCTGTGAGCCAGCCCCATTAAAAATGGTTTTTTTGTTTGGCGAACAAACTCAAAGGTACGGTCATAAAAACCCTTGCCCATGCCCATACGATTACCCTGATCATCAAAGGCTACCAGTGGTGCTAATACCAGATCAAGGATGGTTGCATCATGCAGCTCTTCTGGCTTGTGTACGGGTTCCGGGATGTTGTAGCGGTTTAGGAAAAATTCGGTGTCCGGCGTGTAGCGCACGAACTTCATGGTGTTTTCGCCCTTGCTGTCGATAATAGGCAGGTAGCAGGTCTTACCCAGTGACCAAGCTAAATCGACCAGTTGATGAGGGTTTATCTCGCCGTCGCTGGATAGGTAAACCCCTATATGGTTGCTTTCCTTAAACACAGGTAGTGGGCTGACAAAGGAGCAGATGTTTAGAGCTGCCTCTTCCCGTACGTCTGAGCTCAGGTTGCGGCGGGCATCGCGAATTTTGCGGCGTAACTCTGTTTTTGATTCCATAATGAATCCGCTAATTTAAGGTGTCTGTAAAAGTATTGCGCGGATTATAAGGGAAAACGGAGGTGGGGAAAAATAAGAACTCTCCGCCGGGCCGCTGTTGGTATATGGCCTTGAACCGAAGGTTCAAGGTGGGGGCTTCTGGAGTAAATAAGGCTTTCCGGTCGAGCGGACTTGCACACGTTTACTTCAATACAGCCCCCGGGGTAAAACTTATAGGCTCGAGGACGTAACCAACTGGCGAACTCAGCAGAGAGTCGTATAACCAAGTATATAGAACAATAATTTTTTGTCAGGACTTGACGAGCCTAATATTTAGAATTTTTTGATTTGAGGCGGAGGGCGAGCAATTGAAATCGGTTTAAGAGAGCTCTTGTAATACTTCGTCGACTTTGCTTGCTAGGCGCAGGGCAATATCCTGGCCGGTGCTGTTGGCGCTGTCTTTTTGCAGAAATTCGTGGGCGATGTTGAGCGCAGCCATAACGGCAATGCGTTCCAGTCCATGAATTTTTCCGGAGGCACGAATTTCACGCATTTTTTCGTCGAGATAATTAGCGGATTGACGTAGCGCTGCTTGCTCCCCTTCCGGGCAGGCAATCATGTAATCTTTATCGAGGATCAATACTTTGGTGGTGTCGGCCACTGGTTAGTTCTCCATGGCTTTGAGGCGGGTGATCATTGCTTCAACTTTCGTACGGGCCTCATCTTTCTGTTGCAAAATCTTGGCACGATCAGCTTTCCAGGTGGTCTTTTCCTGCATCAGGGTTTTATTTTGTGCATCTAATGTGCGGCAAAGATCAATGAGTTGATTGATCTTGAATTCCAGTGCTTTGTAGTCCATTTCGCTCATGACAATATTATTCTTAATCCACAAAACCGTTGATGATATATTACTATAGTTGCGCCGCTGGAAACGGTCAATTACAAAGACATTAAAAAACGCGTGCAAGTTCCCGATAATCAAAGAGAAGTATATGGATAATCTGCAAGAACTGGACTTGGATCCAGTTGAGTTCGATGAGCTGGCTGACTTGTTTGTTGAGCTAAAAGTGTTTTCATCACCCTCGGAGTTACATGGCTTGCTGTGTGGGCAGCTGGCGCGGGGCGGGGATTTTGATGAGAATAGCTGGCTGAAGGGCGCGGCGACATTTTTAGAGCAAGAACGTTTTGAAAGCGATGAAAGCAAAACTTTGTTGTTGGAAATGTACGTCACTACGCTACAACAATTTATGGCCGATGGTTTTGAGTTGTTGATGTTGCTGCCCGTGGATGACGCGACTATTTATGAACGAGCAGAAAGCCTGGGGCGTTGGTGTCTGGGTTTTGTGACCGGTTTTGGCGCGGCTCGTACCCGTGTTTCCGAGGAAGCGCGTGAGACCGTTGAAGATCTGGAGCAGATTATTCAGATTGACGATGAAGGCATCGAGGCCGATGAAGAGAGTGAACAAAATTTGATGCAGCTGGTGGAGTACGTGCGTATGGCAGCCATTATGCTGTACAGCGAAGTTCATACTCAAAGCCAGCCGGATGCTGATTCTGCACCTTCCCTCCACTAGTTGTTAATTGAGATCCCATGCAAATTACTCAGCGCGAATACAAACGTCGTCGCGACGACTTGATGGCGCAGATGGGCGAGAACTCTATCGCTCTGCTGCCTGCCGCACCTCTGTTAACCCGCAACCGCGATGTGGAACATGCTTTTCGTCAGGATAGCGACTTTCACTATTTGAGTGGTTTTGATGAGCCCGATGCGGTCATCGTGTTGAAGCCTGGTCGTGAGCATGGCGAGTTTGTGATGTTCTGCCGCGAGCGCGACCCAGAAAAAGAACTGTGGACGGGACTGATCACCGGACAGGAAGGGGTTTGTGAGCACTATGGCGCAGATGACGCGTTCCCAATCGCCGATCTCAATGATATTTTGCCCGGATTACTTGAAGGCTGTGACAAGGTTTATTCCTCCATTGGCTCCAACCCGGAGTTTGATCGTCAGGTGATGGAGTGGGTGAAAACTATTCGTGCTCAGGCCCGCAACGGCGCGCAGCCACCCAATGAATTTTTGGTGCTGGATCATCTGCTGCATGAAATGCGCCTGTTCAAAAGCAAAAAAGAAGCGCAGTTGATGGCCAAATCTGGTCGTATTTCTGCCGAAGGTCACGTTGCTGCGATGAAAATCTGCAAGCCCGGCATGATGGAGTATCAGCTGGAAGCCGTTTATGTGAACCACTTTATGATGGAGGGCTGTCGGTTACAGGCTTACCCGAGCATTGTTGGCGGCGGTGAGAATGCCTGCATTCTGCATTACACCAATAATGATAAAGAGTTGATGGATGGTGATTTGGTGCTGGTTGATGCCGGTGCGGAATACGAACTCTATGCCGGCGATATCACTCGCACCTTCCCGGTTAACGGTAAGTTCAGTAAAGAGCAGCGTGCGCTTTATGATGTGGTGTTGGATTCACAGCTGGCGGGGATCGAAAAGGTCAAAGCGGGAAATCACTGGAATGAACCTCACGAGGCGGCAGTTGCCGTGCTGACGTCCGGGTTGGTTGAGCTGGGTATTCTTAAAGGTGAGGTGGATCAGCTTATTAAAGAAGAAGCCTATAAACCCTTTTATATGCACAAAACCGGACACTGGCTGGGGCTGGATGTACACGATGTCGGTGAATACAAGATCGGCGATGTGTGGCGTGAGCTAGAGCCGGGCATGGTGTTGACTGTTGAGCCTGGCCTGTATATTGCGCCGAATGCCAAAGGTGTTGCCAAAAAGTGGCGCGGCATTGGTATTCGTATTGAAGATGATGTGCTGGTCACCAAAGAGGGCTACGAAGTGTTGACGGCCAAGGTGCCCAAACACGGCGATGAAATTGAACAGCTAATGGCGTCCTAACTCTAGATGATAGGCAGATGACAAAAAAGAAGCAGGCAAAAAAATGATTTACGATGTAGTGATTATTGGCGGCGGAATGGTAGGTGCCAGTCTTGCCAGTGCGTTGCTGCCTGCGATTCGTGACCACGGTTTAAAAGTCGCG
>Ga0209292_1004650_pt1 | contig 14377 bp, 10 predicted proteins | sample GOMGulsemesocosm_2_FD_184634 | JGI IMG/M metagenome (GOLD analysis project Ga0209292, IMG submission 184634) | Methane-oxidizing microbial communities from mesocosms in the Gulf of Mexico - GOM9C Gulf of Mexico (SPAdes) (version 2) | ecosystem: Environmental > Aquatic > Marine > Cold seeps... | reverse complement strand
TGGAAGCCCTAACCTATTGGGTTCATCAGCGGCTACAACAAAGTCTCTATCAAAGGGATCCATCAGAGTCAGCCATGGAAGCGTTTCGCCACAGCCTGATTACCGAATTGATGGACTTCCAATCCTAGCCATTAAAAACAAACACACTTTTAGTCATTTATTTGGAGACTAGCATTGATTGATCACACACCAATGGAATACATCGAACCAAAACCACTCACCAGGATTATTAAGCCTGAAGAAGATAAACACTTTGTAATCGACGCAGCCAAATACCAGGATGAAATTGACCGTGCGTTCCTGAACCAGAGCGAATATAGCGAGACAGAAAGCATCCTTACTGCACTCGTCAAAGGCAAGATCAAAGCTACACCACCCGATTTAGCTCAGACAACCAGCAAACTAAACGAGCTTAGTCGCTCCTCTCCTAATATGAGTGGCTATATTGATTCCGTCATTGCTCAGATCACGGTGCATGACAAGTTCTCAGTTAAAAAACCACTGAAGTTTGCACCGACCTTGCTCGTTGGCCCGCCCGGCTGCGGCAAGACCTATATCGCTACGAAAATTGCGGAAGCGCTGGGTATTTGGCACGGAGATATTAGTCTTGCACAGGCGACAGAAAGCTTTGTTCTTTCGGGTTGCCCGAAGGGCTATAGCTCCGCAACTCCCGGAGATATCGCTCGCCGAATGGCGAAGTCCGATTGCATTAACCCGTTGCTGATTCTTGATGAATTAGACAAAGCAAGTTTTTACCCTAGTGATCGCCCCGCACTCACAGGCCCGCTGCTGCAAATTCTGGAGGCCGACACAGCCGCTAAGTTTGAGGATGCCTGCTTAAAATGTGAGCTCGATGTCAGTCATGTTTCGTGGTTGGCGACCGCCAATGATATCAGCCATGTGCCTGCCCCAATTTTAAGTCGCTTCCATATTCTCCATATTCAGGAAGCAGAGGGTGAAGCCAAAGCATGGCAAGTTCAGCGCCTCATCTCTTCCGTGGCAGATGAGATGGGGCTAAGAAAGTACGTTACCGCTGAGGTTGCTAGGGATGCGCTTAAAGACTACCTGCATCTTTCAATTCGGGAATGGAAAATGAAGCTGCAACTCGCCATCGCTATGAAGGCCTGCGACAGCTACCAAGGCGACCATATTGTTATTCGTTCAGAAGATTTGAGGAAACTCGTCCACGAAGAGAAAAAAACACGAATTGGCTTTGTGTAGCCAGCCAAACATAACTCCTCCCAATTACTCTAAAGGCCCTACTTATGAATATTGAAGCATTTATCAATCAAGCAGCCGGTGTTTTTAATAACGAAGGCACGCCCTGTGACTTTGGGTGCTCTCAACGGTCAGTCCCGACCATGATCGAATACATTAAAAAGCACTTATCACCTTACCCCTACTGCGTCGTTGCAGACTGGAAGTGGATTGATATGAACGCCTCTCAAGAAATCAGAGAAAGCCTTGGTAATTACGGTTTTAAACCCAGCGCATTATTAGCTCGCCGAGTCATCACTGACGAAAGAATGCGGCCATTCAAATCGGTCAGGACAACGCTTCTTCAGGGCTTTCACAAAAACTGTATTTTCCTGACGCGGAACACGGCATACATTCTAAGCGGCCCCGGCACACGAGTATCTGTTGATTCACGCGTATTCACCTGTATTTTTGGGTAGTCGACTGATATGGAAAAAACAAAATTGATCCACTTAAGCCAAGCGCTCATTCAAGCAGCCTCATCAGCGGCCAAACGCAATAACCGAACACTCGCAGAGCAAATTGAGAACTGGGCTTTGCTCGGGCGCAAGGTCGATAAGATGATCACGCTAGATAACATGCTTGATGTATTTTGTGGAATAGTTCAGTTAAAAGTTGAAGAGGTCATTGCCCCCGCCATTAACCCTGATAGCGTATTTCAAACACTTGAAACAGACCGCCAATCAAACAAGCTAAGTAAGTCTATTTCTGGTGCATCAGTTCGTTACCAAGCATCGCTCACACATCCGGGTCTACTGGAACAAATTGATTCGAATGGGGGAATTACCGTCGGCCAGTTTAGTAACTCTGTCTTTATACCAAAGTTAACTGAGACCGATCTAAATCCAGATGATAAGAGTTGAAGTCTGAGTTAGCACATATAAAACTGTGACCAAATTTAGTTGCCCACCACCAGAAAGTTTTAAGCTGAATAGCGAAGTGGTCTAGAGTCATGAGGGCTATTCAGTTTGGGCTATTGTTCCTACGGCGTATTTCGTTCCACATTTTTCTCAGATGAATAGCCTCCGTGGCTTTAGATATTTGCCAGCTAAAATCTTTCCAATAAAGGCTGGGAACCCTATCTCCCAGCCTTCATCACTACACTAAGCCGCTAAGATCACTCAGGGACAAAGCAATAAGCAGTAATCTTATTGCCATCTGGATCCCGGAGATAAGACGCATACGCATTAGGTGCAAAGCTGCGTGGGCCAGGCTCACCTTCATCGATGCCACCGTTGGCCAAACCGGCTTCATGGAATTTATGTACCGCATCGCGGCTGGAGGCTGCAAAACCTAATGTTCCGCCATTGGCACTGCTAGCAGGCTCTCCATTTGACGGCGTGAGAATCACAAATTCAGGTGATTCTTTGCCATACATCATGGCTGTGTCGTGCAGTTTGCCAAGATTATTGATGCCGAGAGTACCTAGTGCGGCATCGTAAAAAGCAACCGCTTGATCAAAATTATTGGTTCCGAGTGTTACATGGGTAAAAATAGCCATTGTAGTTTCCTTAATTAAAATAATGATTGGCAAAATGCCGTCGTGCTATTACTTGTCGAAGTGAATTACTGTGCGAATACTTTTACCCTCATGCATCAGGTCAAAGGCTTCATTGATATTTTCAAGCGCCATGGTGTGAGTAATAAAGTTATCCAACTTAAATTCACCATTCAGATAACGTTCAACGTATTCCGGCAGTTCGGAGCGGCCTTTCACACCACCAAAAGCGGAACCACGCCATACTCGGCCAGTCACCAGTTGGAATGGACGGGTACTGATTTCCTGCCCGGCACCAGCCACACCGATCACTACAGATTCGCCCCAGCCCTTATGGCAGCACTCTAGTGCGGAACGCATGACATTAACGTTGCCAATACATTCGAAGGAATAGTCAACACCGCCATCAGTCAGTTCAACAATCACATCCTGGATTGGCTTGTCGTAATTTTGTGGGTTTATGCAATCGGTAGCTCCCAGTTCACGCGCCATATCAAACTTACTTTCGTTGATATCAATCGCAATGATACGGCTGGCCTTGGCCATTTCAGCGCCGATAATAGCTGAAAGGCCAATGCCGCCCAGACCAAAGATAGCAACCGTAGCGCCTTCTTCTACCTTGGCGGTGTTCATTACCGCGCCCATGCCAGTGGTGACACCGCAACCTAATAAACAGACTTCTTCAAGAGGCGCGTCGGGGTTTACTTTGGCCAGCGAAATTTCCGGCAATACCGTATATTCGGAGAAAGTTGAGCAGCCCATGTAATGATAGATAGGCTGGCCGTCTTTGTGGAAACGGGTGGTGCCATCCGGCATCAAACCTTTACCTTGGGTTTCACGGATTTTCTGACACAGATTGGTTTTTCCCGATTTACAAAACTTACACTCGCCGCATTCCGGCGTGTACAAAGGAATGACATGATCGCCCACCTTCACGCTAGTGACATCTTCACCAATGGATTCAACGATGCCGCCACCTTCGTGTCCCAAAACACAGGGGAAAATGCCTTCCGGATCATCACCGGAAAGAGTAAAAGCGTCCGTATGGCAGACGCCCGTTGCCACAATGCGGACACGCACCTCTCCTTTTTGTGGTGGCATTACATCAATTTCTTCAATAGACAGGGGTTGTCCTACTCCCCAGGCGATGGCGGCCTTGGATTTGATTGTTTGTGTCATTTCAGTGTTCCTATAGATAAAAAAGGTTTTTCCCGCATCAATGCGGTGTTGCGTTAAGAGTTTCTATTTCACTTCTCAGGAGAGAAATTAAAACCCACCAAATCAGCACATAATTTTTACAAAATAGTTATTAATTGTAGGGTGCTTGAGACACGACTTGCTCCGAAAACAAGCCTAGGCTTAGGTGGCGTATTGCATTCAGCGGCAGACCGTACAATACGTTAATCTATCTCCGAAACAGTACCACCGGGATTGACGGCAATGAGCCAGTAAGCGATGTCCAGAGCGAGAATGGCTGCAGCAGACGCCCAGACATATTCGGGTGCCACCTCTTTAAAATCCAAGAGGATGATTTTCCTGGAAATTGCCATGTTGAGTTGGAGAGGCATCGCCGTATCAGGCGCTCAACATCCCATCGACGCTGTCCTTGGCATCGCCAAACAACATGCACGCGTTTTCCTTATAAAACGGCGAATTAAAGCCACTGCTGTAATCAATCCACTCAACTCCATTACCAGTGATTAAAACAGCCACTCCATTTGAGCTATGTCTCGATTCCGAATTCGTTTCAAATGGAGCAGCCATTATTCTGTGCCGCAAGCGGTCTGTTACTTGCGGATAAACAACTTAGCTAACTTCTTCTAATGCTTCCTGTTTGCTTGCGGGAGCGAGATTTTCAACCGGTTGCAGTTGTTTAGGCTCATGCTTGGAATCATCGGCTTTGCTTTTTTGAATGTCCGCCGCCGTTGCAGCGCTGAGATTGAAGATGCCTCGTGCAGTAATGGAGGGAATCATAATTTGCGCAGGCTGCGCGAGGCCGGAAATAAACGGTCCCACCAACATGGCATCCGTCACTGAACGAATCATGCCCATGCTAATGTTGGCGGCATCCAAGTTTGGCATGACCAGTAAATTGGCCTGTCCTTTTAATGTGCTGCCCTGAAACGCTTTGTTGCGCAGCGCCAGATTCATCGCTGACATGGCATGCATCTCACCATCCAATTCAACATCGGGCATGCTTTCACGCAGTATTTCCGCGGCTTTGCGCATTTTTATTGCCGAAGGCAAATTCGAGGTGCCGAAGTTAGAGTGTGATAGCAGCGCAACGCGCGGCTCTACACCAAAGTGACGGACGCGTTCGATGCTGGCGCGAGTGATTTCCACCACCTCATCAACGCTGGGGTCTTTGCAGATGAAAGGATCGGCGATAAACAGCGGGCCACTATCAAGCAACAAGACACCCACTGAGGTAATGTGTTGGTCGGGCACGCGTGGCCCAATGACGTCACGGATATCACGCAGGTGATAATCAAAACGCCCCACCTTGCCGCAGATCAAACCATCGGCTTCACCGCGCGCCACCATCACCGCGCCCAGTACCGTGGCGTTGCTGCGTATGGCTTTTTTAGCAGCATCTGTAGACATGCCGTTACGGCCCACAGCGGCATGATAAAACTGCCAGTATTCTTCGTGGTGATCGCCATCCTGCGGGTTAAATAACTCAAAATCCTTGCCAGGTTGCAGGCGCAGGCCCAATTTGTCGATCTGAGCCTGGATGACCTGCGGGCGACCAATCAAAATCGGGAAGGCAATGTTTTCATCGACCACACCCTGTACGGCGCGCAGTACATCACTGTTTTCGCCTTCGGCATACACCAATCGTTCCAGTTCCGCTTTTTTGGCGGCTTCGATCATTGGTTGCATAAACAAACCACTGCGACACACCGAACTGTGCAGTTTGGCGCGATAGGCGTCTAAATCCTCAATGGGCCGCGATGCCACGCCGCTTTCCATCGCGGCTTTGACAACCGCCACGGGCAGCTCTTCAATCAAGCGTGGGTCGAAGGGTTTGGGAATCAGGTATTCCGGGCCGAACGTTAGCTCTTCGCCGACATAGGCTGCTGCCACGTCGCCGTGTGATTCCTTCAGCGCCATATCGGCAATGGCTTTCACGCAGGCCATTTTCATTGCTTCATTGATGGTGGTGGCACCACAATCCAGCGCACCACGGAAAATGAAGGGGAAGCACAAGACGTTGTTGACCTGGTTCGGGTAGTCGGAACGGCCCGTGGCGATAATAGCGTCAGGGCGCACGGCCTTCGCTTCCTCTGGCAGGATTTCAGGGTAAGGGTTAGCCATCGCCAGAATTAAAGGGTTGGGGGCCATTTTGACCACCATTTCCGGCTTTAAGACACCACCAGCGGACAGACCGAGGAAAATGTCTGCGTCGGCTATGGCGTCACTCAGGGTTCGCTGTTCCGTATCACGGGCATATTTGGCCTTGTATTCATTCATTTCGCTGTCATCACGTGCCAGATGAACCACGCCCTGACGATCGCAAATGGTGATGTTTTCCTTGGGCATGCCCATGCTCACAAGCAAATCAAGACAGGCAATACAGGCGGCTCCGCCCCCAGATGAAACCAGCTTCACTTGGTTCATCTGTTTATTGACGATGCGCAGGCCGTTGTAGATCGCTGCCGCCGATACAATCGCCGTGCCATGCTGATCATCATGAAAGACCGGGATGTTCATGCGTTTGCGCAGCTCTTTCTCAACATAGAAACATTCCGGGGACTTGATGTCCTCAAGGTTGATGCCGCCAAAGGTGGGTTCCAGCGAGGCAATAATATCAACCAGTTTTTCCTGATCGGTTTCGTCGATTTCGATATCAAATACATCGATATTGGCGAATTTTTTAAACAGTACTGCTTTGCCTTCCATCACCGGTTTTGACGCTAAAGGACCAATGGCGCCTAAACCTAAAACGGCAGTACCATTGGTGACAACACCGACCAAATTGCCGCGTACCGTGTAGTTGGCCGCCTCATTGGGATCTTCAGCAATGGCTTCACAGGGATAGGCAACGCCTGGCGAGTAGGCCAATGCCAGGTCACGCTTGTTAGCCATAGGTTTGGTTGGTGTGATTGCTAATTTTCCAGGCGTCGGCTCGCGGTGATAACGCAGAGCGCCTGCTTTAAAGTCGTTAAAATCTTCGGACATGCTAACCCTCGTTTTCAATCGGTGCTGGATCGGTGTTGAGCATAAACACCGGCTCCACCGCCCGTAGCTCCTGTAACGGTATATGACAGGCGATGCGATGCTCACCCGAGGCCTCGAGCAACGGCGGTACCTGCTCTTCACAAATTTTGCCCAGTTTACGCGGACAGCGGGTGTTGAACGGGCAGCCGCTGGGCGGGTTCATGGCGCTGGGGATATCCCCCACCAGGAACACTCGCTTCTTTTTAACCGCGGTATCCGCCACCGGGATCGCCGAGATCAGCGCTTCCGTGTAGGGATGATAAGGCGGTGCGAACACCTCCTCGGTACTGCCCTGCTCGACGATGTTGCCCAGGTAGATCACCACCACCCGGTCCGCCAGGTAACGCACCAGGCTCAGGTCATGGCTGATAAACACCAGCGAGGTCTGCTGCTCCTGCTGGATACTCATCAACAGCCGGGTTACCGCGGCCCCCACCGACACATCCAGGGCCGAGACCGGCTCGTCCGCCACCACCAGGCTGGGATTGCCGGCAAAGGCCCGGGCGATGCCCACCCGCTGCTTCTGTCCACCGGAGAGCTGACGCGGCTTACGCTTGGCGAAGTCGGCTGGCAGCTTGACCAAATCCAGCAGCTCCAATACCTTGGCGCGGATCTCCTTCTTGTCTGTGCTGACGCCAAACTTCTTGATCACCCGGGCCAGCTGGGAACCGATCGTCAGGCTAGGATTGAGGGTATCGAAGGGATTCTGGAACACCATCTGCATGGCGCTGGTCTGATCGTTTCGTCTTTTCGTAACATGGGTGTTGGCGATATCCTGACCGTTCAGCCGCACCTCGCCGCTGGAGGCGGTCTCCAGCCCCATCAACACCTTGGCGAAGGTTGACTTACCACAGCCGGATTCACCGACGATGGCGACCGTCTCTCCGGCATGAGACTCGAAGTTCAGCCTCTCGTTGGCCTTGACCACTTTGGTACGGTCTCCCTTGAGCATAGCCAGCAGGGAGTCATCATGGACCTCGTAGTACTTCTGCATTTCCTTAACCGTCAGGATCGCCTTGCCGATTTGTTGCGGTTCGGCCTGCCCCGCTACCACTTCAGTGGGCGCCGTCAGATCCAGCGCCTGCCAGCGGGCGCAGCGTACCGCATGGCCGGTTTGATCCGGCACCGCGTCGATTTCGATCCGCTGCTGATCGCAGGTTCCTGATACGAAGTGGTCGCAACGCGGCCCGAAGAAGCACCCGGGGGGGCGCTGGTTGGGCAGCGGCAGCTGGCCGCGGATCGGCTTCAAGGGTCGGCTGTACTTGTCGGCCGTGGGCAAAGGGATGCAGTCGAACAGTCCCTTGGTATAAGGGTGCTTCATCTGGTCGAACACCTCTCCGACCGTGCCCACCTCCACCACCTGACCGGAGTACATCACATTGACCCGGGAGCAGGTCTCCAGGATCAGCCCCAGGTTATGGGAGATATAGATCATGGCGGTGTTGAACTTGGCCGCCAGCTCCTCGATCAGATCGACGATGCACGCCTCCACGGTCACGTCCAGGGCCGTGGTCGGTTCGTCCAGCAACAACAGGGCGGGGCTGGTCAGCAGCGCCATGGCGATCACCACGCGCTGCTGCTGACCACCGGAGATCTGGTGCGGATAAGAGGTCATCACCCGTTGGGGATCCGGCAGATTGACACTCTCCAGCATCTCCAGCGATTTACAGGTGGCCTGCTCTTTGCTGATCGATTGGTGGCAGCGCAGCACCTCGGTTAGTTGCTGGCCGATCAGCATGGAGGGGTTCAGGGAGGCCATCGGCTCCTGATAAATCATGGCAATATCGTTGCCGCGCAGTTGACGCAGCTCCTCCTTGCTAAGCAGGGCCAGGTCCTGGCCCTTAAACTTGATGGAGCCCTTCACCACCTTGGCGTTGCTGCCCAGGTACTGCATGATCGCCATCGCCATGGTGGACTTACCGCAGCCGGATTCGCCGACCAGACCGATGGTCTCTCCCTCGTGCAGCACCATGTTGAAGTCCACCACCGCCGGGATCTCTCCGGCGCGGGTGAAGTAGGAGATGCTCAGGTTTTCAATTTCCAGAATAGGTTGTGTCATGGTTATCTCTCTCCTTAATCTCGCAGTGAAATTTCACGTAGGCCATCGGACAGCAGGTTCAACCCCAAGACCAGGGATGAGATGGCGATACAGGGGAAGATGGCCATGTGTGGGAACACCGGAAACAGTTTTCTGCCATCGCTAATCATGCTGCCCCAGTCCGGCGTGGGGGGCGGCAGGCCCATACCCAGAAAGCCCAGCACCCCGATGGTGATGATGACGTAACCCATGCGCAGGCAGGCGTCGACGATCAGGGGCCCACGGGCGTTGGGCAGGATTTCGACAAACATGATCCACAGGGCACTCTCGCCCCGGGTCTGGGCCGCAGCCACATACTCCCGGTTGCGCAGGTCCATGGTCAGGCCGCGCACGATGCGAAAGATGCCGGGTGCGCTGGCGAAGGTGACCGCCAGGATGATATTTATCCCGGAAGCCCCGATGGTGGCAATGATCAGGATATACAGCACTAATACCGGGAAGGAGAGGATAACGTTGGAGACGAAGGAGAGAAAGGTATCCACCTTGCCCTGGTAGTAACCGCCAGCCAGTCCCATGACGATTCCCACCACATAGGCGGTGAAGGTCGCCAGGGGCGCGTAGATCAAGACGGTCTGGGTGCCGTAGATGATGCGGGAGAGGATATCCCGGCCCAGCAGGTCGGTACCGAACCAGAACACGCCGCCGGCAGGGTTCTCCGTAAAGGGCTTTTGCATCGGCACCAGGCTGCTGACCGGATCGAAGGGCGCCAGCACGCTGGCGAACAGGGCGACCAGGACCCAGAACAGGCAGATGATCGCTCCGATCATCCCAACCGTGCTCTCGCGTAGCAGGCCAATGGCGTTAAAAGTTGTTTTCAGCATACTCATAGCAGACTCCTCAACTGAAACGGGTACTGCGCTTGTTGTAGCCGCTTAGAGCACCGGTTGAGAGTGCGATCAACTGCGGTAAGCAATAAGTGTGTTGATGGATTATTCATATCGGGCTCCTCAACTGAAACGGATTCGGGGGTTGAGGTAGCTGTAGCCGATATCGGCGATCAGCTGCGTCAGCACCGCAGCGCAGACCGCCACCATGGTGCAGGCCTCAATCAGGTACACGTCGCTGTTCAATGAGGCTTCCAGCAGCAGGGCCCCGAAGCCCTTGTAGGCGAAGGCGAACTCCACCACGATCACCCCGGACAGCAGCCAGTTGACCTGCAGCATGATGATGGTGAAGGGGGCGATCAGGGCGTTACGCAGCGCATGGCGGGTAATTACCTGCCGGTAGGGCAGCCCCTTCAACACGGCCGTACGGATGTAGTGGGTCGACATCACCTCCGCCATAGACGCCCTGGTCATGCGGGCGACGTAACCGAAACCGTAACCCACCAGCACCATGGCCGGCAGGATCAGCTGCACCGGATCGAACCCGGTCAGCATGGTGCTGGTACCCGGCAATAGTTTCAGCGAGAACACGAATATTGCCGATAGAAATACGGCGCTGGCAAACTCGGGGATCGAGGTGGTGATGATGCAGATCAGGGAGATGATCCGATCCATCAGTGATCCCTCCTTCATGCCGGACAGCACGCCGAGCAGGATGGAGAGCGGGATCATGATGCCGAAGGTGACAGCGGCCAGGATCAGGGTGTTGCCGAGGCGGTCCCAGAGAATATCGGCGACCGGGACCCGAAAACGAATCGACTCGCCGAAGTCCCCCATAATGAAACTGCCGGCCCAGCTGAAGTAGCGCTCGAACACCGGGCGGTTATAGCCGTTGGCTTCCAGCCACAACTGGCGCTGCTCATCTGATGAGTAGGGACCCAGCACCTTGGTCGCCACGGAGTCGATATTCAGCTCCAGGGCTAAAAATAGGATGATGGACACCACCAGCATGGTCAGAATCATCACCCCGACGCGGCGGGTTATTAGTCGAATCATTGAACTATCCTCAGTGAAAGTAACAAAAGACAACTTCAGCCCCTGACGGGGCTGAACCTGATTGCTACAAAACTATGAAACGATCCAGACTTTATTGAACTGATGCTCATGCATCAGGTGATGGGTGAGCCCCTGGACGCGCTTGTTGGCGGCGCCGTAGGAGTTCATCCAAAAAGGCTGAATGATGATGGCATCATCCTGAAGAATCTTCTCCAGCTTGACCATCACTTTGCGTCGCTCACCGACATCCAGGGTGGCGGAGGCTTGGTCCAGCAACTTATCGAAGACGGGGTTCGCGTAGCCGGTCTCATTCCATGGCCCGCCGCTCCGATAGGCCAGATTCATGACCTGAATGCCGAGGGGACGGTGAGCCCAGTTAGTCAGTCCGAACGGAGTGCTACTCCAGACATCCCAGTAGGCGCCACCCGGCATAATGTTGACCTTGAGACGAATACCCGCTTCACGCACCTGATCGGCGATGACCAGGCAGGTGTTGGACTCCCAAGCGGGTGAGGCAACACAGTCGATTCTCAGATCGATGCCATCCGGATAACCGGCTTCGGCAAGCAACTGCTTGGCTTTTTTTATATCCCGCTTCAGTTTAGGCAGCGGCGCGTATTCGGGATGCATCGGCGAGACATGGTGATTTTCAGCAACAGAGCCTAAGCCCTGGAGCCCCACTTGTAGTACTTTCTCGTTATCTACCGCCAGGGTTAGGGCTCGTCGCACCCGGATATCGTCAAACGGTTTTTGAGTCACGTTCATTCGCGCCAATCCAGTACCGGCGGTGGCGGCTTTTAACAGGGTCACATGAGGAATGGCATTGATGGCCTCAACCTGATCGGAGGAGGTCTCATAGTTGTAATCGATTTGGTCAGAGGCAAAGGCTGCCAGCTCGGCGGATGGATCATCACCCAGATCCACATAGGTGATCTGGTCCAGGTAGGGGGCGTCACCCCAGTAGGCACCCTCGGTGCGGCGCTTAAGTACCGCAGTAACACCGGTTTTGATTGTACTCAGCGAGTAAGCTCCGGTACCGACCGGGTTGTTTTGGAAATTGCCTTTAAAGTCGCGGTGCAGGATAAGGGCGGTGTAGGTAGCCAGGGCTTCGGGAATGGCAATATTCGGCGTATTCAGCTGCAGGCGCACGGTGTGCTCATCAACGCGGGTCACGGCGCCTTGACTGGCTACCCGTGATTTTTGGGGGGTGCCGTCATCGTTCTTTGCACCCGTATCGATCTCTTCGGTCAGCATCACCAGCTGACTTTGCATCGAAGAGCCGGTGGCGGGGTCCAGCCAGCGGTTGAAGTTGAAGATAACATCGTCGGCATTGAAATCATCGCCGTTGGACCACTTGATGCTCTTACGCAGGTGCAGGGTCCAGGTCTTGAGGTCGTCAGAGGCTTCCCACTTTTCAAGCAGGTGCGGCCTAGCCAGGCCATCGGAGCCGTTCTGAACCAGGGGCTCGATAATATGGCGGCAGACGTTGGTCGGCTCGGACCACTCGAAAAGTGCTGGATCGGTGATCTCCTTGACCCGCATCGACACGCGCAGGTTACCGCCACGCGTTGGAGTGGCGGCAGAAGCCATCTCGGACATCGCCAGGCCGGACATGGCGTAGGCGACAGGAATAGACATGCCTAACAGTACGGATTTACGCAAAAACTCTCGGCGAGACAACTGCCCCTTGTCCACGCCTTCCTTTAACTCACTAATATAAGGATGATTTTTATTGTCTTTCATGGAAAACCCCTTCCTTTTCTGTTTGTTTAAAAATAGTTTTTGAACACGACCTTAGATCAAAGCCTACTTGACTCATCATGTATATACAAGCAAATATTGTGATCTTCCACCAAGATACTTTCTACGACCCGAGAAACTCATGATTTATCCAACAGTTACTCAACTCAGTGCAAAAACGTCATAGCGCTCATGCTTTTGTTAACTGCCCGCTGACCTGAGGGTTAGCATCGCGTGGTTAATCACTTCCCACACACGCTGAAGGAAAAGACTACACCGATGAATATGTAGGCCCTAACAGCCTGTTGAAAAGCACCACTAAGGAAGCGGCACATCCAGCCGTTTAAACGCAACAGCTGACCCAGCTTTCCGGATCAGCTGTTGCGAGTACGTCAGACCGCGCTCAGGCCCCATAGCGAACCATCAATCCAGTAGTGCCTTAAGCACCGCCGCCATCTCTTCGGCAATTCGCTCTTCCTGGCGATGATGCCCCTGATCGATCAACTGCTCACCGGCAACATACACATCACGAACGGCGCGATCACCGACCGAAAATAACCAGCGATTCAATACCGCGTCATTTTTTGCCGTCGCAATAAGTGGATCGCTCTGATCGAGTACCACGAAATCAGCACGACATCCCGCTTTAATCTGACCAATATTCTGACCACAAGCCTGGGCGCCGCCCCTCAGCGCCTGCTGGAAAATATGCTGACCGATGTTTGGCTGTCCCTCCCCCACCAGGCAGTTACGGCGCTGATCACGAAGTCGCTGGCCGTATTCAAACCAGCGCAGCTCCTCTGTAACAGAAACAGAAACATGGCTGTCCGAGCCGATACCAAAACGCCCTCCCTGCTCCAAATAGCTCACGCCAGGGAAAAGGCCATCACCAAGATTTGCCTCCGTGGTCAAGCAAAGACCTGCAACCGACTGACTTGCCGCCATTTTTGTTAATTCTGCCTCGTTGACATGGGTGGCATGAACAAGGCACCAATCCCTATCGATGTCAGCATGATTGAACAGCCACTCGACGGGGCGCTGACCGGACCACGCCAGACAGTCCTCCACCTCCCTCTGCTGTTCAGAAATGTGGATATGAATAGGACGGGGCTGTTGTGATGATGAGAGAACCCGATCTATCTGCTCCGGCGTCACCGCCCGTAGAGAATGAAAACACAGCCCCAGGTTTTGTTTGGATTCTGTTTGCGTCTGTACAGATAACTGCTCAACTAATTTTAAGTAAGCCTCTTCACAGTTGATAAAACGGCCCTGCCCCTTGTTCGGAGCCTGCCCACCAAAACCCGAATGACTATAAAGGACCGGTAGAAGCGTCAGACCGATCCCCGAACTATTTGCTGCTGCAAAAATACGGTTAGCCAGCTCTGCAGGATTGCTATACGGCTTACCGTCAATGTCATGGTGTAGATAGTGGAATTCAGCTACCTGAGTGTAGCCCGCTTTCAGCATAGTGACATACAGATGACTGGCAATGGTCTCTATTTGTTCGGGCTGCAAACGGGCGACCAGACGGTACATCAGGTCACGCCAACTCCAGAAATTGTCCTGCGCATTGTTGACCACCTCTGCCAGTCCTGCCATCGCATACTGAAAAGCATGGGAGTGCAAATTGGGCATACCGGCTACCACCGGGCCAGGAAGTATCACCGCGCCTTCCGCACTGCC